>Ga0114918_10005686_pt1 | contig 10665 bp, 15 predicted proteins | sample LantaG_FD_87015 | JGI IMG/M metagenome (GOLD analysis project Ga0114918, IMG submission 87015) | Deep subsurface microbial communities from Baltic Sea to uncover new lineages of life (NeLLi) - Landsort_02402 metaG | ecosystem: Environmental > Aquatic > Marine > Oceanic > Sediment | place...
GGTGGATCTTCACCCTCGGAACGCCGACGCATCGGGGCACGGTTCTCTGGGATGAGATCGCACCGCACCTCGACACATTGATGCGGCTTGCGCAGATTGCCGTGCATGATGGGTCGGTGCATTACCTCTCGTTCCCCCTGGCCCACGGCTCTGGCACGTCTGGCCGTCGGGAGATTGCCCCTACCGAGAGTGTGGACCAGGCGAACAGCTTCTTCGTGCCCAGTGTGCGCAAGGCATTGGCCATGATGTGGCCAGAGCGCCATGAGCTGATCGGTCATTCGGCCCTCAACTCTGGAAACACGATGCCGGATGCCGACTACGTGAACCCCTACGAACCCGAGTACCTGGCATGAGCATCAAGGGCAAAGCAGCAGCCAAGCTGGCCGCCAAGACTGGGGGCAAGGCTGTACCGGGCATCGGCCAGGCCATCATGGTCGTGGAGGGTGCTCCTGTTGCCCTTGAGGAAGGCACTCGTGCCTACCAGATCTTCATGGAAGAGAAGAAGAAGGCCGACAAGTTGGCCCGAGAGGGCAAGCCTTTCCGGTCGATCAAGGCGTACTACGAGGCACAAGCCAAGTCGCAGTCCGCAGCGGTCAAGGGGATCGGCCGCACAGCTGTGACCGCTCTTGTTGCGCGTCAGGCAGCGGATAACATGCTGCCGGTGAAAGCCCGCAAGAACAGCAGCTTGTGGAAGCTGAGATGGCAAGTCAATCAGGACGGGCAGCATGTGGCGTCTCTGCCCGAAGTGAACCTTCGCTTCCTGCTGACGGCCGGGAACCGAGCGTACAGCGTCATGGTGTTTGACAAGGCCAAGGGACCTGCTCAACTGCGCGAATCGTGGCAGGGACCCAGTCACCTCAGGGACGCGAAGTTGTCTGTTGAGGATTGGCTCACGGAGAACTACCCGCTGCATGCCTTGGCAAGTCTGGCGCCGTCTGGGAGAGCGCGCAAGAACGGAAGCCTGAAGTGGGTGCCGCGTCCAGGTGAGATCAATCTCACCAAGGGAGCGTCGGCTGAGATCCCAGAGCTCGGGCTCTTGGTGGTCGTTGGGCAGGCGTACCCGGACGGGTTCAGAGCGAAAATCTGGCAGCGTGAGGCCAATGGGCGCTTGTCCGTACATCCTCTTGAGCAGCTCGGTCGGTCAGCCACAATGGCATGTCTGCAGAAACAGGTAGAAGACTGGATTGTTAAGAACTACCCGTTGTGGGCTCTTGGGCAACTTGCAAAGAAGAACTCCCCCAAGCAAGACCCAGACGTCGTGTTGTCGTCGCGCTACCCGCTTGCGCCAGCCTCGGTTCAGCTCTGGTTCAACCCCGAATGGACCGCTCCTTACAGCAGCAACTACGCCAATGTGTACGTGCTCCCCAACGGACTTTACGTCCGCTGGGATGAAGATGCAGGACCTCCGAACCGATCGAAAGGCGCCCAGTTCGTTGTGTTCGGGCCTGGCCCCACAGATGACATCGCTTACATCGATCCGCACAAGCCAGGTTTTACCCTACGTCTTCAGAAGGCAGGACAGATGACTAAAAGCAATCCCGAGCTGTTGCACCCATCTACTTGGGGAGTTTTTTCTGGGAAGGATCGGGGTCGAGCCATGGTCGAAGTTGCTCGGGGCAAGAACTGGTACGCTACCTACATCTGGGTCTCGCCCGAGCGACAGCTGGAGAAGTTCCTCGCGTATCCCACGAAGATCAAGGAACGGATGCAGACAGGGCCTGAGAGTTTCGACCCGAGCCATCCCGGAGGGCGTCTTGACTTTGTGCTCAGGGAGGGGGGGTACAAGCCAGCCACAGAGTACGTCAGCACTGCTCGAACCTTGCGTGAAGCTGCCCGCGACGCGAAAGCTCACTGGGAGAAAGCCGCCAATCGGTTGCGTGCTGATCTTCGCTCCACCATTCAACCAGGTAGACCAATGAGACGCAACCCAGGTAAATACTTGAGCTTCGAGGAGCAAGAGGCACAAGAGCAGGCTGTGCGCGACATCCTGAAAGAGGCTACCCTCAAGGGCTACGGGCTGTGGGAGCCTGGCGAGGAGATCGATGAACTAACCCTGGACGACACCAAGATGATGTTGCGCCAGTGGCTGTACAACCATGGCTACGGCGCAGACGAGGACGACCCGGCCACTTGGCGTAAAGCTCTCCAAGCGGCCGAGGACAATGAGGCGCGCCAGGAGTTCTTGGCCTCACGGCCGAAGAGCAATCCCCGTAGTCAGCACTCTGTCCACCAGGCGCGTAAGGCCCGCAAGAGCCGGGCCAAGTGGAAGCGCAAGATCGAGCGTACCGGACAGCCAGTAGCGGCCACCCGTGCTTCTGGGTGGGAGAGGCCAGAGGGCAAGGGCAAGCACCCGAGCAAACCGAAGAGCAAACGCCCCTGGCAGGCTCGTCGCAACCCAATGATGAACGAGGTCGAGCTCTACCAGGACATCCTGGCACACCTGCGAGCTCTCCAGTGGGTCTCTTGGACGTCCCACTGGACTGCGTCGGGTCCGAGCTACTACGGCGACCACCAGTTGCTGCAGCGGCTTTACGAGGGCAAAGGCGGCGGCCCCAACATCAACGAAGAAATCGATGGTCTCGGAGAGAGGATGGTCGCCTACTTCGGGCCCCCGTCGGTCAACCCCGAAGCCATCGTTGGGCGGGTGCACCAGTTGACTGGCCAGGCGGTCCAGTCGTCGGCTGACCAGTTCGAGGCGTTGCTCACGATGGAGACACAGCTCCAGCACGCCATTCAGCGCGCATGGAAGGCCAATCAAGCATCGGGCGAGCACATGAGTCTCGGTATCGATGACATGCTCATGGGCCTGGCCAACGAGCGCGAGGCGGCGATCTACCTGCTGCAGCGTCGACTGGGTGGCCGGAAGCCGCTTGCGGGCAGTGTGGGTCGAGCAGCGGTTGCGCCACCTTCCATTCCCGAGTCGCTGCGCACGGTGACACCGCGAGTGGACCTCGACGAGAGCTTCACGCCGCAGCCACTGGACCGCTCCTTCCGCGCGTTCAGCAAGTCGTTGCCTCGTCCTCGCTTGCAAGCTCCCGAGCTCGCAGCGGCCAACCCTGCTCTTCCTCCTGGCTTCTCCCTGCAACGGGGTGAGCATCGAGGGCGGCCTGTCTTCCGCATCTTCCGCATGGGCATGGACACAGGCAAGTACGCGCTCCGAGGAGAGCGGGCGGCAGAACTGGCCTACAAGATGGCTCACCGAGCATGAAGCCGGACCAGACCGTTCCTGTCGCTCATCTGTGCCCAGCTCTGACCGAGCTGGCTCGGATCGTGCGTAGGCACACGCCCATCGCGCATCCAGACCGGGCGAAGTCCATCGCGCTGATTCGAGAAGTACAGGACGGGATTCACCAGCTGCGCGAGAACGAGATTGCGCTTCGAGAGAGCAAGCTGTAGCACCCGAGCTTCGTGTGGGTCTACCGCTGTCAGGGTACGATCAGGGCCAGAAAGGAGTGAGCATGTACTACGCGCGTCGCAACATGGCAGGGCGTCCTCAACGCCGCGAGCAGCTGAAGAACGATCTACGAGCGCGCGGTGTCTCCGAAGAAGCACTGGTTGGCAAAAGCTCGAAGGAGCTTCAGGCGCGTCTCGCAGCCATTGAAGAAGGGGTGATGGCTCCTCATGGCTTCGATGTCAGCGACCTGCCGGGGTACGCGAGGGCCGCGAAGCCAAAGCGAGCAGCCCCGAAGCGCACGGCTACGAAAGCCAAAGCAGTGGTCCCTCCGAAGGGGTTCAAACCGACCTATGGGGAGCATGACGAAGTCGAGATGATCCTTGTGATCAATAGTGTCAAAGAGTACCGTTTCATGGGCGATCTGAAGGAGGACGACAGCTCTGTGGTTGTTGGGTTCGATGGCGACACCTACAGCGTCTGGGTTGTAAACCCGTTCGATATGACAGGTTTTCAGCGCAAGCGTGGTATCGACTCGCAGGCAGTCGCTGAACAGGCAGCCGACAAAATCGTCAAGGCCAGCTACAAGGACTTGAAGGAAGCTCGGGCTCTGGAGCGGGAACAGCAGGACCTGCTCAGCCCGACGGCCCGGTATGCCAAGGTCAAGGCAGCAGTTCCGAAGGTCAGGGCTTCTGCGCCCGCGCGCTCAAAGGCTCGTGGGCTTCGTATGGCGTTTACGACAAAAGACGGGGTATTCATCACGCACGCCCCTAGTCGGGCCGAGGGTGACCGGCTTTTGAACGGGATGTATGTGCCTGATGGTGTAGACGTGTATGGGTCGTTCGATTGGGAGAGTGACTCCCCGACTGCTCTGTTTGAGCAAGCGGGCCGATACCACGACGTATCCTGGTCCATCGACGGAGCCGCCGGGAACAAGCTCTATCGTGCTCCGATGGACGACGATGAGATCAGCAAGCGCTTCTCGTTCCCGGTGACCACGCCCAAGGTTGTGCCCTGGTCTGCTGTCTCGAAACACATGACCAAGGGAAGGGATCGGAGGGTCAAAGCTGCGGCTGATGGAGGTCCTCCTCTCATGACGAGTGCCGAGCTCGTAGCAGCCCGAGCTGGCTACTTCGATTCTGTGCTTTCCATCACAGGCGCGACGGAGCGGACTTACGTGATCCCCAAGGGCAAACAGGGCTACCTCAACGTGCACGGGCAATTGATGAGCTTCGACAACGGGATGACCGGTGCGGACGTAAAGGAGACAGTTGACAAGGTGCTCAAGTTCATCGGCGGTCATAGTCAGCGGTTCATCGAGAGCATCGAGTATACGGGTCGCCTCTACCGGGACGAACCCGAGTGGGTTGTGCACTTCGGCTCGTAGTGGCGCTGTAGCACCCGGGCTTTGTGTGGTCTTGCAGGGTTCGGGGTACGCTCTAGGCCAGAAAGGAGTGAGCATGTACTACGCGCGTCGCAACATGGCAGGTCGTCCCCAACGACGAGAGCAGCTGAAGAACGAACTCCGGGCCCGAGGTGTGGCCGAAGCCGCGTTGGCGGGTAAGAGCTCGAAGGAACTGCAAGCGATGCTCGATGGTGAAGGGGCTGCACCCAAGCGCACTGCTACGAAGGCCCGAGCGACGGCACCTAAGCATACGGCTACGAAGACCCAACTGATCGACAAGTGGCCGCCGCGTGACTGGACGGGAATGAATCTTGACGATCCTGACGAGAACTACGAGATCGCACTGTCAGAACACGGTATCGGTGCGTACAAGATCATCGGAAGCGTGGGTGAGCGCAATAGCCCCAAACTGGCCGAGATGTGGAGCTTCGGTCGTCAACTCACCGAAGAAGTGAAGAATCAATACTTCAATCTGCCTGAAGACTTTTGGCCTGACTCTTCCCTCATCGTTGCGGCCTGGGATGGCGAAGGGGCTCGGCCCTACAAGGTCTTCCTAGTCAGTGACGAAGACATCAGTGCCCGAAAGCTCGGTAGTTACCCAACGCCGGGAGAGGCCCTGCGGGCAGGAAAGGAAGCCTTGCGGAAAGCCAGGCAACCACGGTCCCCGAAGCGTAAGGACGGTATCAACACGCAGCAAGAGCTGTTCAGCCCGACCGTCCGATTCAGCAGGGCCAAGGCCAACAGTGGTCGGGGACAGCCCCAGGGCTTTGAGCTCGTCCGCAACGAGAAAGACACTTCCATTAGGGAGCTTCTCGCTCGGGAGAACGTGCTCGGGTTCAAGTCCATCGGAGAGTATGCTTCAGCGGACGAACCCGGCGACATTGACGAGATCATTGTCGGGTTTGACGGGCAGATGTACAGCGTCATCGCCATCAACCGTGAGTGGGTGCAATTCCACAGGTTGTCCGACCGCATTCGGTCAGCGGCAGAAGCGGAGAAGGCGGCGCGAGCTCATCTGAGAGCATTCAGGCGGTCCCGATGAGACACCGTCATCACATCGCGCGCAAGAACTGTGGTTGCGGCTGTAACAGCTGCAGCGGTGTGGCCAAGACCAACCCGGCAGCTGCAATCGCGGGTAGCGGTAGCGGCGTCGCTATCATGCTCATTCTCGGCGCCGTCGGCGCTCTCTATGCAATCGACCACTTGAAGAAAGGAATCTGACCATGGCCAAAGCCAAGAACAACCCCGACTCGCTGAGCTGGATGATCGTGGGCGGTGTTGCCGCCATCGGTGCTTTCATGTGGTACCGCCGCAAGAAGCAACAGGAGGTCGAGGTCGAAGAAGAGTTCGCTCTCGAAGCTCCGATGTCGATGGAAGAGGCCGAAGTCTTCGAAGAGGACGAGACCTGGGTGGAAGAAGCCCCAGCAGCGGCCACTGCTGCTGTTCCGAGCACGCCTACGGCAGTCGCAGCTGTCCTCGCAGACCCCGATCCGTCTCCTGCGAAGGAGAACAAGCGGAACCAGGCTTCCATGAAGCTCGTCAAGCTTCACCTGAAGAAGGGCAAGAAGCTCAACCCGAAAGACTTCAAGTGGAAGTCGAAGCGCACCTCCGGCGGCTTCGTCGTCATCGCCACGCGCAAGGCCGACCGCTCGGTCATGCGCTTCCTCGTCAAGAAGGACGGCAAGATCACCCGCCTGAAGAAGGCGGCCAAGCAGTCGCAGGGTGTGAATCGGGCAGCCGTGGCTCCCCTGCGTACTGCTTACGTTCGGCCCACCAACGCCAGCATTTTGGCTTACGCCCAAGCCCAACGGGCTGCTCAGCAAGCACAAGCCGAAGCCATCGCGACTCGCGGTCTGCCCGCCTCCGTGCGGAAGTTGATCCTGTGAGCCGCGCCGAGGACAACCCCAGCAAGGGTCTTGTGGCAGGAGTAGGACTGGCTGTCGTGGCGGGTCTCGGCTTCCTCATGTGGAGCTCCAAGGGCGGCGCCAAGAGCAGCGAGCAAGCTGCTCAGGCGTCCTCCAGCGGAGGCGGCGGTGGAGGTGGCAGCAGTGCGAGCAATGACGAGGCGACGGCTCTCGTGAGGCAGCTACTGCGCAAGCACGACAAGGATCCGAAGGACTACTCGTTCAAGATCCAGCCGAAAGCGGGCCGTCTGCTGGTGCTGGTGAAGAGCAAGCAGACCAACAAGGCTACCCAGTTTGAAGTGAAGAACGGCAAAGCCACGAAGGTGGGCTGAACGTGCAAAGGGACGATTACGGTTGGGCGCTGCCTTACCCACAAATGATCATGACTTCGACGAAGCAGCCTGGCTACAACCAGCCCACAGAGCAGAAGCACAAAGACAACCTCTCGCGTCTTTCTAACTTTCTGGGCAAGCTGCCGTTCATAGTGAAGATCAATTCGGGTTTCCGGACGCCTGCGGTGAACAGTGCTGTCGGGGGTGAGTCCTCAAGTCAGCACATGAATGGCCTCGGCGCAGACATCTATGTACCCTCGACCCCATTAGGGCCGCTCCTCGCGAAACCAGATCTGGCTGTCTACTTCTGGCACTACCGCGACAAGATGCCGGAGCTCGATCAGGTCATCTGGTACACCGGCACGAACCACACGCACATTGGGATCTGCCCGAAGGACGGAACAGATTGCATGTCGGGCGCAGCCCCAGGGAAAGGCCGACAGGAGTTCATGGTCAAGGGCAGCAGCTACGCAAGCTGGTCACCGTCGCTCGCCGAGCAGAGCACACCCGGAGCGCGCATGCTCATCGCATTGGGTCCTCCCCGCGATTGGAAGAAGATCGCGATGATCGCCACAGGCGTGACCGCAGGGGTTTTCCTACTCGGAGCAGGGGTTTTCCTTTATCTCAAACGAGGCTAGTCCTTTGTGCTTGCCCTTCGCGCGGTGCCCGGCTACCTATGTCAGATGACAAAAGGTGAGGGCATGAAGACGCATGTGGGACAGCACGTTGAAGCGACGGACTCGACTGGCGAGGTGCTTCGGGGTGTCGTTGCAGGCGAGCACGAAGGGCTGAACGTGCGCGCTGTGAGTCACTACGGCATGGTCTCTATCAGCGATACGCAAGAGACCGGAATCTCTCGGGTCTATGCAAAGCCCGGGGTGATTCTCAATGACAACATGCGAGGCTTCTTGAAAGAGTTGTCATCGCGGTTGTGGCAAGATGTGGTGGTGACGTCCGGTGTTAGAACTCCGTCGGAGCAAGCGTACGAGATGATGCGAACACCCGGCGGAGCTGCGGGTATTCGTGGTCTTTACCGGGGTAGCGCAGGGGCCGAAGCTGCGGACGCATACCCTCGCGGGGAGAGTGCGGTACTTGCCGTGATCAATGCTCAGATGGCTCGTGGGGTGTACGTCAGTCGGCACTTGAAAGGAGACGCTCTTGATTTCCGGGTGACCGGGCTGACCACGGGGGAGCGCACGTTGCTCAAATCAACGCTGCTCTCCATGGGTGTGCAGGTCCTGGACGAAGGAGACCACGTACATGTCGAAGAGCTGGGCTCGGAGTGGGGGAAGGCTCTGCGCTTTGTGCAACAAACAGTGCCCATCATCGTGCTGTCGTCGCTAGCCCTGGGGGTTGTGTCCCTGGGTGCTTATCTCTTCCTTACCCGCAAGTAGACGAAGTCAGAGGACTGACTTGCCTTGACTCCCGCGAGTGGCTACCCTATATTGTCAGATGACAAACGGAGGGGCGGTGACGGCAAGGCAAAAAGGTATGAGCTCGATATGGACTCCTGGCGATCTTGTGATGGTTGCGCCACACCCATTTCGTGAGTGGGGCAAAGGAGAGTACCTTCTGTGCACCCTCCGTCGGGTCACGGCAACTCGGTTGTATTTCAGCAAGAAAAGGTACATCGAAAGACAACGGGGAAGGGTGCATCCGCCTTGCCGAGAGGATTTCGGTTTCTTTCTCGTCGGCAAGATTGAGCCCACTTTGTCCGAAGCACAGAGACAGGACTTTCTCTCTCGCTGGGTCAAGATGACTTATGCTCGTGCTCTCAGAGGTGCAGCAAGACGCCACTTGGAAGATTACGATTGAGCGAGATGCGCTTTCGTGTTGCCTTGACTCCCGCGAGTGGCTAACTGTTGTCATCTGACAAGACAGGAGCAGACTGCTGTGAAGCGCATCGACCGTAGCACCGTGAAGACCCCTATTCGGATGATTGAGCAAGGGCCCCCTAGCGCCTGTTGCGGTGCTGCTATGGAGTATTGGCCGACGGTCAGTGTTCGCAAGCATGCGCTGACGTGTGTTGGTGTAGGCCAGAGGAAACAGGAGGATGCGCCCTCTGCGGTTTCGGTCTTCGCCGAGGTGTCGTTCAAGTCCGAAACACAGCTGTTGAAGGCACTTCGTACGAGGGGGGCAGGAGCATGAGTTCCGAGACAACAACACCCGTGACCTGCGCTTTGTGCCTCGCCGTCATCCCGGCCAATGAGGCAGAAGACCTCTACTGCTACGGCTGCGGAGAGCACATCTGTGAACGATGTGACGAGACCGGTGGAGGCATGGGCCACCACGACGCGGCGTTGGCCCTGGCCTTCATGAACGCGAAACGCCGGAAATGAGTGCGCGCATCCCCGACTGCGACCTGGTTGTGTGCTTCGTGGGCCATGGGACTCACTTTCACGCAGCCCGGCTCACGGATGGGATTCCTGGGGACCGCCCGATCTGCGGGTCTGGCCCCAAGAGCGCAGAGGTGCGCGTCCCTTGGGACCACACAGGCAACGCGTACGAAGACGCGTGGGGAGAATACACCGTGGACTGCTCAAAGTGCCTCAGATGGATGTACCCAGAACGAGCGAAGGGAGGAGAGAATGAGTGACGACATCCGCACCGAACTCGCGGCCATGCGCGACGCCGCCGAGCGCTACCGCGCCGAGGCCACCGCCCTGCACGCACGACAGCTCGACCGCCTCGCCGAGCTCGAAGCAAAACTAGCGGCGCAGGCTCGTGCCGACACCCTCGCAGCGATCGCTGCCCTAACGCCGCCACCCAAGCCCTCGGGCTAGAGCGGCTGGCCTTCGTGGAGACGTTGTGACTCTGGAAACGCTCGAAGATGCTGAGGCGCTGACGACCCACTTCCTACGGGTTGAACCACAATGGACCCAGGCGGTGAAGAGCGAGTGGGCCGCGAACATGTGTGCGAGTGCGAGCTCGGCATTGACCCACTACTGTTGGCGGCAGGGGGTCCGAGCAGAAAAGGTCTGGCTGTTGCTCTACGGCACGTCACCCGAGGGCGAACTGCATCCACATGAGCGATACCCCAGGTGCGCTCGCAATCCTCATCATTGTGTGGTCAGAGCAGACCGATTCGTCATTGACCTGACAGCACGCCAGTATACACCCACTCTCCCGTTCCCCTTCATCTGGGAGGCACCGAGTGTCCGTCGTAGTTCTTGACGTAGAAACTTCTGGTTTCGTTGGCGTGCCGAAGTCCTCAGTGCTCGAAGTGGGGGCTGTGTGCCTCTCTGACGACGGGTACGAGTTGAGCCAGTTCAGCTCCCTGGTGCGTCCGACGAATCCCTTCGGCAAGTGGTCGGAGGGAGCCATGCGGGTGCACCAGCTGCCGCAAGATCGGCTGATGCAAGCTCCCGAGCCCCAGACTGCATGGGCTGCCATGCTGTGGTGGATGTCGTTGCACCCGCCGGTCACCCAGGTGCTTGCCTACAACGTCACGTTTGACCAAGCGATGATGTGCAAGACCTTTGATGGTCCAGAGCATTTGCCCTGGGGCCCTTGCATCATGCGTGCTGCTTCCGAGCGTCTCTTGGGGCACCGCAAGGGGATAAAGCTCGAAGAGGCGGCTGGGCAGCTTGGCGTGCCCTGCCCCGAGGGGGACCGGCATCGAGCTCTCTTCGA
>Ga0114918_10005687_pt1 | contig 10664 bp, 4 predicted proteins | sample LantaG_FD_87015 | JGI IMG/M metagenome (GOLD analysis project Ga0114918, IMG submission 87015) | Deep subsurface microbial communities from Baltic Sea to uncover new lineages of life (NeLLi) - Landsort_02402 metaG | ecosystem: Environmental > Aquatic > Marine > Oceanic > Sediment | place: Baltic...
CCCCCTCCCCCCCCACCCCTTCCCCTCCGCGCACCACTCACGACATGCGCGCCGCCGCCCTGCGCGCCCCTCAGGGGGCCGCGCGGCCGTCCACCGCCGCGCGGGCAGTCCTCCGCGGCGCTGCCGTCACGGTGTACGGTACGCGGCTTTTACTAGAGAGGAAAACGAAGAGCCCTCTCGCTCGCAGCGCGAGGGGCGCCCTGGGAGCCAAGCCTGATGGCCTGCGCTCCCAGGGGTGTGGGAAAGAGCGAGGCAGGCCGCGCGACTGTGGGCACGCCGGCCCGGCCTGGCCCGGTCTCCCTGGACCAGCCGAGCCACACACCCATCTCCCGGAAGGGGTGGGTGGCGGAGTGCGGTGGAGGGAGGAGACTGGCTTCCTCGGCGCGGCGCGGAGGAGCGCCGCCGCCGCCGCCGCCGCGGCGGGCCTCGTCTCCTCTCTCACCCTCTCGGCCCGCGCGGCGCTATGTGTGAGCACGCCCGCGCCCCTGCGTCGCTCGCCCTGGCCCGCACCTCGGCCCCTCACCGCAGGCCAGGCCAGGCGGGCGCACAGCCCCTGCTCGGCGCGGCTGTACCTCAATTGGGGGGTGCAGGGTGGCGGGCCAGGCGGGCGAGCGTGGGAGGTCTCTCTTCCTCTCGCCTCCCTTTTTCCGGCGCTGCCCATTCCCCAACCCAGCGAGACGAGACGACGCTCGCACCCTCACCTCTCGCAACGACTCTTCTCTCTTGTCGCCGCGCGCCGCCTCGCCTCCTCTCCCTCCCACCCACACCTCACCATCCCCTCTCTCCCCCTCTCTCTCCCCCCTCCCGTCCTTCCCCTCTCCTCACCCCAGCCGACCGCACCTTCTGCGTGGGCGGCAACTGGAAGTCTAACTGCACACGCGCATCGGTGGCCAAGCTGGTGGGCGAGCTGAACGAGGCGGCCCGCTCGCCCGGGGGGCTGCCGCCCGCCTCCGTCTGCGAGGTCATCATCGCGCCCGAGCACATCCACCTGTCCATCGTCCTGGACTCGGTCGACCCGCGCTACAAGGTGGCCGCCCAGAACTGTTGGGACCGGTCGGCGGGCGCGTACACGGGCGAGATCGCGGCGGAGGCGCTGCTCGACCTGGGCGTCTCCTGGGTCATCCTCGGCCACTCTGAGCGCCGCTCCCTGCTTGGCGAGTCCAACGAGTTTGTGGGCGCCAAGGTGGAGCACGCCATCGAGGTGGGCATGGACGTCATTGCGTGTGTGGGCGAGACCCTGGCCGAGCGCGAGGCGGGCGCCATGTTTTCCGTGCTGGACGCCCAGCTGACGGGCGTGGGCAACAAGGTGAAGGCCGAGGCTGACTGGGCCCGCATCGTCATCGCGTACGAGCCCGTCTGGGCCATCGGCACGGGCGTAGTGGCCACCCCCGAACAGGCCCAGGAGGCGCACGCCTACATCCGCGGCTGGCTGGCTAAGAAAGTCAGCAAGCGGGTCGCGGAGGACACGCGCATCATGTACGGCGGGTCCGTCAACGACGCCAACACGGCCACGCTCGCCCAGAAGCCGGACATTGACGGCTTCCTGGTGGGCGGGGCCTCGCTCAAGGGGGACGCCTTTGCCGCCATCTGCCGGGCCAAGATGTCGGTGGCGGCGTGAAGAAAGGAAAAGGGAGCGGCGCGCGCGCCTGGTGTTTTTTTTTTTGCGGCGAGGAGTTTCCCTGACTTACCACGGCGGCGTGCGCACACTGCGCGTTTCGCGAATGGTGCCCCTCGTTTTTTTGTGGTCAATGTCGAGCTGCGGGTCGGGGCCTGCGCTGGTGTGCATGGGCCCGCCAGCACCCCTCTCCTCGGTCCCTGTAACAGGGGCGGGAACGAGAGAAAGAGAGAGAGAGAGCAGGGGAGGGTCGGGGAAGCATGAGAGTGGGGAGGGGTGCGGTGGCGGGGAGCAAGAGAGTCCTTTTTTTGTTGTTTCATCTTTACGCCCTAGTCGGGCGTGTTTTTCAAACGCGAGTACGAGAGAGAGAGAGAGAGAGAGAGGAGTGCACGGTGCGCGCGGCGGGCGTCAGACAGAGAGAGAGAGAGAGAGAGAGATGTGGCGGCAGACGTGTGCGTGCATGAGGTTGAGAGGATCGGGGAGCGTCCGCGCCGCGTCGGCGCCGTCTCACACACGAACTCACTCCCCTTCCCCTCTCCCCCAAACCAAAAACTCACCCACACACAACTCTCACCATGGCCGCCATGGTGCGTGCGCTCGGAGGGTGCCCCAAGGCTCGTCCCTGGCACCGCCCGGAGGGGTGGAGCGGGCGGGGTGGGGTCGCGCGCGGGCGGGGCGCGCGGAGTCGGAGAGAAGAGCAAGAGCAAGCGAGAGCGAGCAAAAAAAACGGCCAGGCGCGGCGCTGACCCCCCCGGCCCACCTCTCCCCCTTTCACAGACCAACCGCATGGGCCTGAAGGAGCCTTCTTTCCACGCCACCGTTGCCAAGTCCGTCGCCCGCAACGTGAGTGATTTGAGGGGGTGGAGGCGGGGAATAGGAGGGCGGGTGGCCGTGCGCGGAGGGCGGCGAGAGGCTGAACGAGCGCGCCGGCCTCCCGCTAGCGCGCCTGCGCTGGCCAAGCTTTTGTGTCTTGGACGCCGACGCTTGGTGGGTCGTGCGCCGGCCGTCTGCCCGCCTGGCCGACCCTCAGGTCTGGCCTGCAGGTCCTGGCCTCTCTGATCGCGGGATGCCAGGCAAGCCGAGGCCCCGTAACGGGCGCGGCTAGGGCGAATGCAGAGGGCACGCGTGCCTCTCGGTGCTCGCTCTTGTCCCCGTCTTTTTCTCCTGGGCGCGATTAGGGGGCACGCCTCTCTGCGCCTGCCGCTCCCTCGTTCGCCTCAAACCCGGCCGGCGCCGGCCGTACTGTCTTGCCAGAGTGGCTGGCTATCGCCACGAGCGGGATGGGGCTTGCCGCAGGGGCCGGAAGGCCGAGCGGGCGGGGCCGAAAGGCGGGTGAGGCCGTGAGAGCACGCTGCGGCTGGCTCGCTCGGGCCGCCGGAGGCTCTATCCTCTTTTTTTGCTCCACGCCTCCTCTCCACCACCTCGCCTCTCATCCCTCCCTCCCTCCCCCTCTCATCCCTCTTCCTCCCCACCCCACTCCTCTCACAGACCCGCGTCGGCGCCGTCGCCCCCCCCCAGATGAAGAAGAAGCTGAACGTGGCCATCAACGGCTTCGGCCGCATCGGCCGCAACTTCCTGCGCTGCCTGGAGGGCCGCACCGACTCGCTGCTCCAGGTCACCATCATCAACGACTCCGGCGGCGTCAAGCAGGCGTCCCACCTGCTGAAGTACGACTCCACGCTGGGCACCTTCGACGCGGACGTCAAGATCGTCGACGACTCCACCATCTCCGTCAACGGCAAGAACATCAAGATCGTGTCGTCCCGCGACCCGACCCAGCTGCCCTGGGCGGCCGAGAAGATCGACCTGGTCATCGAGGGGACCGGCGTCTTCGTCTCCTCCGACGGCGCGGGCAAGCACCTGACGGCGGGCGCCAAGAAGGTGATCATCACCGCGCCCGCCAAGGGTGACGACGTGCCGACCTACGTCATCGGCGTCAATGCGGACCTGTACAAGCACTCGGACAAGATCATCTCGAACGCGTCGTGCACGACCAACTGCCTGGCGCCGTTCGTCAAGGTCCTGGACGAGAAGTTCGGCATCGTCAAGGGCACGATGACGACCACGCACTCGTACACGGGCGACCAGCGCCTGCTGGACGCGTCCCATCGCGACCTGCGCCGCGCCCGGGCGGCGGCCCTCAACATTGTGCCCACCACGACCGGCGCGGCCAAGGCGGTCGCCCTGGTCCTGCCCAAGCTCAAGGGCAAGCTGAACGGCATCGCGCTGCGGGTGCCCACCCCCAACGTCTCCGTCGTCGACCTGGTCATCCAGGTGGAGAAGAAGACGTTCGCGGAGGAGGTCAACGCCGCCTTCCGCGAGGCGGCGGCCGGGCCCATGAAGGGCGTCCTCCACGTCTCGGACGAGCCGCTCGTGTCCAAGGACTTTGCGTGCACCGACCAGTCGACCTCCATCGACTCCTCCCTGACCATGGTCATGGGCGACGACATGGTCAAGGTGATCGCCTGGTACGACAACGAGTGGGGCTACTCCCAGCGCGTCGTCGACCTGGCCGAGCTGACCGCCCAGAAGTGGGAGTGAAAAGCTAATGGAGAGAGGGGAGTGCATGCTCCTCTCCTTCCCATTTTTTGATCACCATCTCTCAACAATTGGCGAGTGCACGCACGGCTCCCCGCCCCCTTTTCGCCAACCAAAAAACAAGGCGGGAGGGCGGGACTGCGCGTGTGCATCGCCGGTGCTGTGTGTCCCTGGAATTCTACTTGCGCGGGTGGGCGTGTGTGTGACGGTGTGTGCGTGTGGTGATGGGAGGAGCCGCGTTTGGGGTGGGAGGCGCGCGTGGTTGGGCCGCGTGCCGCGAGGCCAATGAGCAGGGTGGGGGCTTGCCTCCATCCCTTCTCCCTGTTCTCTCTCCACCCTGCGCGGGCTCTTTTTTCCATGTGTGTGTGTGTGTGTGTGTGTGCGTGTGTGTGTGTGTGTGTGTGTGTGTGCGTGGGCGTGACTGTGCGTGCGCCGGGGTGTCGCCGCACCTCGACCTCTCCCCCCACCTGGGGAAGGGGTCGAGTTTTTGCGCTCGTCCTGGCGTGTTGCCTTTCTGTTCTGCCGCCGCCTCTCCACAAACAACTCAAAGCAAAAAACTATCTGGGGTGGGTGTGGGTGTGTGACGGAGAGCACGTGTGCGTGTAAACCGCTGTCGCCCTTGCCCGGCTTCCGGGGTCGTTCTAAAAACAGCACCGTCTGTTTCTCATTTCTCGGTTTGGCCCACGGGCGGTCGGCGGAAAGAAACAAAAGAAAAATGGACCTCGCCGCCTTCCTGGAGGCCCTGCCCCGCGCCTCCCTGGCGTCCCTGTACGCCTCGCCCGCCGCGTGCGCGGCCGTCCTGCGGGGTCTGTCCCCGCTGGCGCGGCTGTACGTGGCGCGGCTGGCGCACCTGGAGGACGGCGCGCCAGAAGGTGCGAAAGGGGATTGATGCAAGCGAGCAGGAAGAGAGCGCCGCACCTCTGTTTCTCTCTCGTCGCCCCGCCGCCTGTGAGACTCCTTTCGATGCCCTTTACTCTGGCGGGATGTGCTGTGCGCGGTGATCCATGCCGGTGGGCGGCAGCGGTCGTGCGCTTGTGCACGCTCGGCGCTCTCTCTCTCTTCTGACCCCAATCCCCCTCCGCTCAACCTCTCTCCCCTTCCTTTACAGCCCTCCTCTCCGCCTGGCCCACCCCCGCCGGCGCGGCCAAGCACGCGGCCGCCCTGGCCAAGCTGCGCACCCTGCAGCTGGTACAGGACACGGTAGTGCTGAGAGATGGCGATGATGGCGCCGTCCACGTCGCCCTGGCCCCTCACTTCCGGGCGGCCGTGTCGGCCGCCGCCGCGCGGGGCCGCCCGCCCGCAGCCGAGGGCGGCGCGCCACCGCCGGACGTGCTGGCCGCCGCGGCGGGGGCGGGGCGGGCCTGTGCCAGCCTGGTGGATGCCCAGTGGTCTGGGATGCTGCTGTTCCTGGCGGGCGAGGCGCCGGCGCCGCATGGCCCGCTGGCCGGCCCCGCTGCGGCCGCGCTCGAGGCGGCGGCCTCGCCCAGCCCCGTACCGCGCCTGGAGGGCGGCGCGCTCCTAGCCGCCGGCGGTTACGTTGGCGACGGACCCGCCCGCTCCGCCACGCCCACCGGCCTGAAGCTCCTCCTGTCCACGACGGGCGGCCAGCTGTGGGCCCTGCTCCGCGCCCGGTGCGAGGGCGTGTCGTCCGCGGCGGCAGGTGGGGCCGGCCCAGGGCTGGCTGCCCTGGTTTCCCTCCTCCTGCAGCTCGCCGCCCGGGGCGGGCGGGGCGACCCCATCCGGGCGGTGCCGGCCAGCGCTGTGAAAGCCGGGCCCGCGGCGGTTGCGGCGGCGTCCCGGGCGGCCGCGGACGCGGCCGCCCTGGGCCTGGCCTGGCCCTTCCAGGCGGCGGGCGGTGAGGTCTGGCTGGCACCCACCTCCCTGGCGGAGGCCCTCCGGGGCGGCGGACGGGCCGGGGGAGGGAGGGGCGCCGACGGGGGCGACGCTGTCGCCGCCCCCGGCGCACCAACCACCACCACGGCCGCCGCTGCGGACGCCGACGGCTTCATCGTTGTCGAGACAAATTTCCGCCTGTACGCCTACACGGCCGATCGGGCCCGGCTCGCCGCCTTGGCCCTATTTGCGTCCATCGAGCGGCGTTTGCCCAACCTGGCGGTCGCCCGCCTGACCAGGGCATCGGTGCTGGCCGCCCTGGACCGGGGCGTGGGCGCGGAGGCCGTCATCGCCTTCTTACGTGACCACGCCTCCCCGCACGTTGCCCACCGGGCTCCCGCCGTGCCCGAGACGGTCACGGACCAGATCCGCTTGTGGGGGGCGGGCCGGGCCCGGCTGCGGGCCACGCCCGCCGTCTGTTACGAGGCCTTTGCGGATGGGCGAGAGTTTGGGGCGGCGGTGCAGGCCGCGCGCGGGGCGGGCGGCCTGCTGTGGGTGGAGGAAGGGGGTGGAGGAGGCGGCGGCGGCGGCCGCCTGGTCGCGGCGGCCGACGCCCACGACGCGGTGCGGGCAGCCATTAAAGCGGCGCGCGGGTGACGGGTGTGTGTAGAAAGAGATGAGCACAGGCTGACAGCATACCTTATCTCTCCTCTGCGTGTGGCGGGCGAGCGCGGCGGTGTTGGAAAGGGCAGAGAAAGCAAAAGAGTTCACACACTCCATCCCACCACCCACCCTCTTCTCTCCTCTCTTCTCAACGCACGCACCGCCACACCCTCTCCCTCTCCTCTCCCTCCCCCTCTCCCATCTTCTTCTTCACCAGAAGCTGCACCACCCGATGTAGCTCTGGCACAGGTTCTCATGGCTGGTCGCCTGCTGGATGAGGCGCTCCACCTGGGCGACGACCGAGTCAGCGTCGAGCGTGCCCGACGCAGCCGCCGCGGCGGACGGGCCGCCGCCACCGCCGCCGCCGCCGGGGCCGGCCGCCAGGCCCGCGCCCGGCAGGCCGGACACGCCCGCCGCGGCCACGCCCAAGGCCATGCCCGGCGGCAGGCCGCCCGCACTGGCCGCTCCACCACCGCCCTCCACCAGGACCCAGTCCCGCCCGGTCAGCTTGTCGGACATGCGCTTGACCACCGCGACCGCCCGCTCGTTGAGGGCCTCCGTCGCGTCCGCGTTCGCGGCGGCTTCCGCGGCCGCGGCCGCGGCGGCGGCGGCCGCGGCGGTGGCGGCCGGGTCGGCGTCGCCCCCGCCCCCGCCGCCGCCGCTTGCCACCTCCGCGGGCGCGACCGCGGGCGGGGGGGGTGGGGGCGACCCCGCCAGCCCGGCCGCCGCCGTCCGGCCCGTGTCCAGCGGCGACCGGGGTGAGCCGTACTCGCCATCACCGTCGCCCGCGACCGGGTTGAGCGGCTGGGGCGTGGGCGCCCGCGACGCCTGCGCCGCCTGCGGCGGCGGCGGGGCGGGCACCGCGCCTGCCTCGCCGCCACTGGGCACGCTCACCGCTCCCCCGCCGCTCACCCGCCCGCCGTCGCCCGACGTCGCGCCAGGCCCCGCCGCCGCCGGCGCGGCCGCCGTCGTCACCGTCGTCGTTAGCAGGCGCCAGTTGATGAGCGGGTCGTGCACGAAGGCCTCCAGCATGGCCAGCACCGAGTCTTTGTTGCCACGCAGGACGCGCGCGGTCGCCTCGCACACGTACCGGAAGCCGCCCTCGATGCCGCACACCTCCATGGCCCGCGTCATCATGCGGGTCAGGCGGAAGGGGACGCGCTCCGGGAACTTGTCCCGGTGCATGGAGGCCTCGAAGCAGTCGCCAAAGTCGATGTGGAGCAGCTTGCCCGAGTACCGGTCGATCATGAGGTTGGACGGGTGGCGGTCGCCCAGGCCTAATAAATAACCGACCATGCTCATGACGGCGGTGGACCGGGTGTACGCCGTCCGCCGCTCCAGCCAGACCTCCGAGTTGCGGGATTTCAGCCACATGACGCGGGCGACGTCGTCCCCGGCCGTCGAGTCGAGCGCGTGCTCAAAGACCTCGACCTTCTGAATGACTGTCAGCGAATCGTAGTCGGGCGCCATTCCCAGCATGAGGCGGTGCTCCACGTTGAGGGGCGTGCGGCGCGCGTCCCGGTACTCCCGGATCAGGGCGTGCAGGGTGTCGCAGTTGGGCACCCACCCGATCAGCCCCGAATTGGGGGACAGCGGGATGACGGCGTACCGGGCGATGGACAGGCCGCGCTGGGCGCAGGGCCCGTCGGCCGCCAGCAGGGAGTTGACCAGGCCGAACAGCTGCATGACCCGCTCGTCCTGGCGCAAGTCTTCATGCCCCTTGAGCAGGAAGGCGTACTCCGCGCCGTCCGAGCCGTGGATGGTCAGGCGGCGAGGGCGCTGCTTGGAGGTGATGACGGTCAGGGTGGGCGCAAAGGCCGCGATGGTGACGACCGGCTCGCCCGCTATGTAGGTGCCCGGCACGGCCAGCTCCAGCCGCGTCGCCCGCACCAGGGCGGGCGCCACGTACTGCAGGTCGAGCGACGTCAGGGAGGGCAGCTGCTTGTTGATGCGCTTGAAGACGTGGTAGTACAGGTCCCACGCCTGGTGCAGCTCGGCCTCCTTGCGGGAGGCCCGGTACCGGGTGCACCACTCGTGCGCTTCGGCCAGCTCGCGCCCGTACGCCTGCACAAAGGCGACCTCCTTGAGCGTGGTGGGCCCGGCCCGCTCCATCATCTCGTGCAGGGGCAGCAGGGTGGCCAGCATGGCGTCCACGTTCGACTCGCCAAAGTACTGGCGGGACGCCTCCTCCAGGGCCTCGTGCCACATCTCGTGCCACAGGATGGCGATGCGGATGAGCTCCTGGGACACGAGCGCGGCCTGGTCGACCAGGGTCGCGTCGTGCGACCGCACCGCGTCCACCACCGCCGCCACCGCCGCCCGGCGGAAGGGAGACTGCGACTTGCAGGCGACCAGGAGGGGGTACATGAGGGCCTGCGGGTGGGCGCGCCCCACGGAGACCAGGAGCGTGTGGATCAGCCCCCGGATGGTGGCCTGGCGGGTGTGGATGCGCGCGATGACCTGCGGCAGCACGCCCAGCCAGGTGTCGACCGAGACGTGGCCGAACCCCTCCGCCAGCGCGTCCCGCACGTCCGGCTGGGCGCCGTGGTTGAACCAAAGGGTCAGCAGGCGGAGAACGTCCTGGAGGTGGGCGCCCCGGGAGGCGCGCGCGCGCAGGTGGCCGCCATCACCGCTGGCGGGCCCCGCCGCTGCGGGCCCTGCGCCTCCCGCGACGGCGGACGACCGCCCGCCGCCGCCGCCCACGGCCACGCTGGCGAAGAAGCCCCGCACAGCTGGCGCGGCATGCCGCTGGGCGGCCGCCACGTCGAATCGGGCGTAGTGGTCCATGGCCTGGACGTTGAACAGCGCCCACGTGTGCCACGCGCGCGCCCAGCCGGGCGCGCGGCTCGTCGCAGTCTCCAGGTGGCCCAGCACCGCCGCCACGGCCGCGTCGTCCAGGTCGTCCCGGGGCGTGGCGGACCAGGTCCAGGTGCCCATGCGCAGGGAGACGCGGGCGGCCAGGGGGGCGCGGTAGCCGTCGGCCGCGGCGCCCGCCGCGACGGCCGGCGGCGCGTCGGGCGGGGGCGGCCACGCCCCGCCGAGCGGTGCCACCTCCCCGCACAGGTCGGCCAGGCGGGCCAGGGCGGTCGCCCGCCCGCGCGCGCCCGCCGCGGTCGCCCACTCGTGCTTGGCGTACGCAAACATGACGAGCGGGGCGCCCGAGCCGGAGCCGAAGCCCGGCTCAGTCGCGGGCACGGCCGCCGGGTCGTAGCGGAGCAGGGAGACCAGCGCCCGCCGGCCCTGGTCGGCCCGCCCCGACGACCGGCACAGGGACGCAAACTTGATCCACGTCCGCGCGTCCGCGTGCATGGGCAGGACCAGGGCGCGCACGGACAGCAGGGCCTGCCACACCTCGACCGACCGCTGCACGCCGGCCAGGCGGGCCCGCCACATGGCCAGGATGGACGCCCGCCGGGCGGCCGCCGCGGCTGCGGCCGCGTCATACGACCCGGCCAGCGACCCGCCCGCAGCGGCCGCGGACGCCAGGGCGGCCGAGACGGCGGGGCCGGACACGGCCAGGGCGGTCGCCTCCGTCGCCGCCAGGCCCGCGCCCGCCGCGGTCAGGGCGGGAGGAGCAGCGGGGGACCCCGAAGAGCCCGCCATCAGGAGCGCTTCCGGCGTGGCCAGGGCATAATCAATGACCTCCTCCAGCTCCGACAGCTGCTGCGCGCGCACGACGTCCGGGTAGGCGCGCTCGTAGGATTCCCGCACCAGGGACGCCAGCTCCGTGCCCAGCAGGGCGCGCGCCGTCGCGATGTGGGAGCGGGCGACGCCCCAGTCGGTGGACCGGACGGCCAGGACGGCGTGCAGGAAGTGGGCACCCGAGGAGGCGGGCGGGCCGGACGGGCCGCCGGGCGCAGAAAGGCCGCCCGCGCCGCCGGCGCCGGCGCCGCCTCCCCCCCCCCCCCCCCCCCCCCCCCCCCCCCCCCCCCCCCCCCCCCCCCCCCCCCCCCCCCCCCCCCCCCCCCCCCCCCCCCCCCCCCCCCCCCCCCCCCCCCCCCCCCCCCCCCCCCCC
>Ga0114918_10005689_pt1 | contig 10659 bp, 14 predicted proteins | sample LantaG_FD_87015 | JGI IMG/M metagenome (GOLD analysis project Ga0114918, IMG submission 87015) | Deep subsurface microbial communities from Baltic Sea to uncover new lineages of life (NeLLi) - Landsort_02402 metaG | ecosystem: Environmental > Aquatic > Marine > Oceanic > Sediment | place...
ATCCACTACCATTGCATGAGTTGCAAATTCCTTTATCAACTAACATAGATACAAAGGCCATAATTTTTTATTTAAAAAGTTGAACAAGAAAATGAGATGCTTAAATAGGTATATTATATTAAAGTAGGGGCGTTTCATTCAATAATTATGTTTCTACCCGAACCATGACAAGTCCTACATTGTTCCGGTGTTGCACTCGTCGTAGGATATGAATCTACTCCAATAGCCAAATAGAATCCATTCGGTACTAATCCTTGTCCGTTACATACGGGGCATCTGTGTGGTGTTTTCATTTTGGTATGAGTTGTTTCATTAAATAATTGGCTTCTTCCTGAGATAATGAACCTGGGTCTTGCTGGATATCTTCCCGCCATGCACTCACTCCCCTGAATCTCAATTCAGCAACTAATTTATTAGCCTGTTTCCTGGCTTGTGGTTCGGGATCAAATAATACTATAACTTCCTTGAAATGCTTTGCAATTTGTTTTACCTGGTGAGGAGTGTAATCGATTCCAAACACCCCGCAAGATTTCTTACCCATCCGCCATACATCGGTAATCCCTTCTACACAAACACCTCGCTCACCCCAGTGAAGTTGATCGCCATAAAGAATATGTTGGTGGTGGATGTTCTCCCGGGCCATCGGACAGGCCATATACTTTGGTTCAACTCCTTCCAGGATTGTCCGGCATTGGAATGTGACTTCCTTCCCTTCCCAGAATATCGGAGCAAGGACTCGCCTGGAGTAATTGGCTCCGTCCAGGAAGGCCAGGGGCCCAGTTCCTTTTACATGCCATTCCTTTTCCAGGTAATCAGGATCAAACTCACGAGATTCAAGATATTCCCGATGAGGGCGGGCGAGCCGAATCTTCCCGGTCGGGTATTGATAGGGGGTCAAATTAATACGGGCTGGTTTTTCCTTTACCCGAGCAAAGGAACTTCCCCCGTACTTTTTAATTATCCTTTGGGCTTCCCCCTGGGTGACTCCCAGAATCTCAACCAGAACCTGGTCCTTAAATTTTCCACCACATCGCCAACAATGAAAATAATCCCCGTCAGTATTGTATCCAAGATGATACCCAGGATTCCCAGAACAGAAAGGACAAGCTATATTTACCCACCCATCCCGACAATGTTTTGACCCCTCAGTCACATATTGGATATTGTAATCCTTATAAAGATCAAATATTTTCATTCAATATATTATACCTCCAATTTCGGTTTCATTCAAAGTTTTTTTTGTATTCCGGATAGCTTCCCAAATCCTCGGCCAGGTCCATCCCTGGTCACGAAGGTGGTCTCTGATAACACCCCTGGTCATCTTGGGAGGTAATTCGGCTATCTCATCGTCCTTGTCCTGAATCGCTTTAACAATCTCCAGGATATCCCCACTCAGATCACTCCAATACTCATAAACTGGAGTGGATGCTCCTTCAGAAGTGAGCTCTCCTTTGCCTGCCCGCCACTCTTGTTCTTCCTGAATGAAATCCATCAACCCGCTGTTAATTATTGGGAATACATACGAGGTCATTGTAGGGTGTTTTTCCTTGTTCCATTGATCGCAGGCTCTGCAATAATGATAGCACGCTTCACTAAATAATTCATCAAAATCAAGTCCGGTCGTTCGATGGAATGACCATACAATTTTGCGAATCAGGAGCAGGTGCTCCTCCTTAAAAACTTGATTCAAATCATTTTTGAATCTGGGAATGTAATCACTTCTCATCATATTCATTTATTAAGTCCATTAACAAAGAACCCTCTTCCGGATCTTTCCCATCCAAAACAGAGTCCAATATCTCCCGCTTCCTATCCAGTAGCCGGGCTATTCTCTCTTCGATTGTACTTTCTGCAAGCAGGTAATGAATGGTGCAGGCATCCTTTTGTCCTATTCTGTGAATCCTGTCTTCCGCCTGGGAAACATCACCAGGGGTCCAGGGAAGTTCAAGGAAAGCCACATTAGAGGCGGCGGTGAGAGTTATTCCAACTCCCGCAGCTTTGATATTACCGATAAACAGGCGGGTTTTAGCTTCGTTTTGGAATCTATCCACCGCCACCTGACGATTGGGTCCAGTGACCGATCCATCAACCTTTACGGCGATGTCACCGAATTCCTTCATTAAGCGATCTATTACGAATTTATGAACTGCGAAGACTACAAGCTTCTGATCTGAATCCAGAAAGTTACGAATCCATTCGATAGCCTGGTCCATTTTTCCCTCTACGGCTAATTGCTTTAATCCTTCAATAGTCGCCAGGGCTTCCGCATTGGATGCTTTCTCTGCTGCCTGGGCTCCTTTCTGCTCCTTCACGAATTGAATGAAATCTGACTCCGCTTTATTATACTCACTTCGATTGGTCAATTCAGTGGGGGAGAATGTCCTGAGCTTATCGGGTAGATCCTTTAGCACTTCGGACTTCTTCCTCCGGAGCATAATTGATTTGGTAACAATCTTGTGAAGCTCTTCTGTATTGGTCGCTCCGCTGAAATCCCAACCAAACCCGTTATTCTTTGCTCCGCAATACCGCTGGAGATACTCCCAGGAGTTAGGAAAAACTGTTGGATCTACCATTTTGATTGCATTCAGGAATTCAACCGGACGATTGACAATAGGAGTTCCCGATAATCCGATGAAATGAGGAACCACCTTTGCTAATTTCTTCAGGGCTTTTGTTCGCTTCGCTGAATTGTTCTTTGCGTAATGAATTTCATCCACTATCAGAACATCCGGATTATAATCAATGAGTTCCTGTACCCAATAGGCCAGGACATCATAATTGATAATGGCAATGTCGGTTGCTATTTCATAAGGAGTCGTACCGCTCAGGACCTGGGCCTCATTGGCCTGGCCTATTCCGGTATTTGACATCCACATCTTGATCTCCTTCGCCCAGTTCAATTTCAGGGATGCGGGAACCACGATTACCACTGGGCGCTTCTTTGGGTTCTTCTGTAGGTAGGCTAATGCCTGGGCAGTTTTGCCAAGTCCCATCTCATCAGCTATTAGTGCCCTGCCATCCCGCTGTTCCAGGAAATCAACGCCACGCCCTTGATACGGAAACAATTTCATTTTGAGTCCTGGAACATCTGCTTCTTTCAGATCCTCTACAACTACTTTCTTCCGCTCCAAGAACTTTATCAACTTGGGATCCATATCAAAACCCCATCCCTGAAGTTGCTCAATATTCGTTAATGGCATCGGAGCGGTCCATTCTTTAGCATCCGAATTGTATTTCCTTCCCTGGAGTGATTTGACTTTTTCCAGGTCATCCCGGTTGAAAGGGAACTGGATCCTGATCCCGTACTCCTCATTCTGGAATTGAATCATGGTTGCCCGGCGGGGTACCTTTGGCCTGGGAGTAGCTCCCTGGGAAGATCCATTCACGGGTTCCCTTTTCAGCATTTTGTGATCAGCTGGACAAGTAACAAGCTCTTCAGTTTCTTCCACGGCTGACTTAATTACTGAGCGGGGGAACCATTGATCGACTACCATGTCCTTCATGCGAATCGTCATTTCTTCTTTGAGCCTTTCAATATTGGCTTCCGTATATCCACCAATTAGTTTCCAATCCCACCAGTGTCCTCCACATTCAGGGCCAATGCCCAACTGAACACTCACAGGATGGGTCAGAGTCCGACCACAAACACAACACATTCCAGTTTTACGGGTTACCATGGAACCATGTCCATATATATAGGCTGCCTTTTCGGTCTTGGCGGGAACCACCCCGACGAAAATATTCGGAATCTTATTCCGGCGAGCAAACCCTGGCTTGATTTCTATGAGAAACGTTTTCATGATTCTGCATTTTGAAATAAACCAACCTTGTGGAGAAAGGAATGCTCAGTCATCTTGTCACGGACAAGGAGAGCGGCTTTTCTAGTTTCTGTGGTTCCGGTCATGATAATAAGTTTAGGTTTTGATCTTGAGCGGAAGGGGGTCGAAACCCCCCGGCCGACATTCTCGGCCTTTTGTCCCTAGCGATCCTCCCTTCAAAAGTTCAGAATGTAAATTTGATCTCTGTCTGCTTATCCATGATTTCTGATATTAGGCTATTACGTTATATTTATCCTCTATCGCCTTGATCCACATTTGCGCATCTTCTTCGCTTTCCCTGACCCTATAAAAGCAGACTGTGGTTATCCTTCCGAATAAAAATCTGCTGAGGTTTATGGCTTTCTTTGCGGTTGCGGCTGTGGTTTTCATGATATTTGTTTTATAGGTTATTTATTTGATTTTTTCAACTATGCAAAAAGGTACATTGAAATAGTCTCTATTCCAATTAAATGAGTTCATTCGCATTGCACCGATTATTCTCTTCTAAGATTTCAAAGATGGCAAATAAATCTTCCTCTTCTTCTGCTGGTATAGAATCAATTTTTTCATCTCTAAACCAATCGGGATGTTTTTTAGTATCTTCTTCGGTCCACATTTTAGAACCATCAGGGGCTTTGTCATCAATTCCGAATCCTTTGATGTAAATATTAATGACTCCATTTTCCAGGATTGCTTTGTGGGTGCTAATTTCTTTGAGAATTTTCATGGCTAATTAATTTAAGTTAGTTAAAATTGTGATGCAAAATCTGCTTATAACTTCCTGATTCAGAAGGAATAAGGCTATGATTGCTGCTAGTTTCATGATGTTTTGGTTTCAAATTCAATTACAAGATAGGAATAACGTTTTATACTTCCTAATTTTTTTTATACTTTTTTCAAATTATTTTCAATTATTTTTACCCCCGCCCTTAAATGAATTTCAGTTCCGAGGTATAATATATATGAATCGATTAACAATTAAAACTATTTACACATGTTTACAATCTCAAAGGAGTTTACATTTGATGCCAGTCACATCCTGATCGGAATGCCAGACGGTCATAAATGCGGAAGGCTTCACGGCCATACATATACCGTAATCGTTGAATTGGCTATGCCCGAACTTGACGAGAATGGATTTGTCCAGGATTATAATGACCTGGCCCCGATTAAACAGTTCATTGATGATCAGCTGGACCACAGACATCTGAATGATGTTCTGCAAATGAATCCAACAGCTGAGCTGATTGCAATGTGGCTCTACGAAGAATTCAAACCAGACTTTCCAAAATTGAAGTCAGTGTCCGTAAAAGAAACCGCAAAAACCATCGCCCGCTATGAGCCTTGAAATAATTAAATCCCATTGTCAAGGAATAGAGTTCAATGCTAATCCCGGAGCAACCAAACCTACTCCACAGGATATTCCCTATCTGGATATAGCAGAGTTCTTTTGCGATACTATCCAGGGAGAGAACTTCGTGGGATGGCCTGCCGCTTTTCTCAGGTTGCAGCACTGCACTATGAATTGCCACTGGTGTGATACATCCGAGGTCTGGCGTTATGGAAATCCGTATACATTCAGCGAACTTTTCTTTTTGATGGAGCAAACCGAATTGATCCGAAAATTTAAAGAAGGGCAGATCCTGGTTCTCACTGGAGGAAGTCCCCTGAAACAACAAGATCATTTAGTGGAATTCTTAAAAGCGTTTGTAGCAAAGTATCGATTCCAACCAATCGTTGAGATTGAGAATGAGTGCGTGATTATGCCTACCGATGAATTCCGGCGTTATATTTATAGATGGAATAATTCTCCCAAACTTCGGAACTCTGGCAATCTTGATATAATCCGCTACCAACCAAAGATCCTGCAATATATGGGAACACTCCCAAATTCCTGGTTCAAGTTTGTAATTATGGGTGAATATGATTGGCAGGAAATCAAACAGGATTTTTTGGAAACTGGATTCATTTCAAAGGATCAAATTGTGCTGATGCCTGAAGGAGCTACCCGGGAGCAATTAAAAAAGAATCAGGAGAAGGTAGTGGAGATAGCTATCAGGGAGAATGTTCGATACACCCCCAGGGAGCATGTTATGATATGGGACAGGAAGACGGGTGTATAAAAAAATATTCCTTTTTCGTTAACGGAAAAAACATTTGTTGGTATTATAATGTAGACAACAGAAACGAATTTCTAATTAAAAATCAAAATTACAAGAACATGGCAACAAAAGCAAATCTAACCAAGACTGCAAAGGAACTGAACGAATTGTTCGGGCTTGATCCCGCAATCGATGTGAAGGCAAAACCCGAAGTCCTGACCGAGAAGATCCAGGAAGCCACCATCTGGCTGGAAAAGGATGATGATCTGAGTAGCGCAGCCCTGGCCGTACTCAAAGAGCTGGACTGGGAGATCTACTTGGTTGACCTGGAAGAGGAAGAGCACGATAAACTAGAGGCCATTCTCCGTGACCGTGGTATCTGGGTGAATGAGGAGCCTGAAGAGGATGGGGGTGAGGGGGATGAGGAAGATGAAAAACCGAAGGCCAAAAAGGAAAAGGCTGACAAACCGAAGGCTGAAAGGAAAGAGACTTCCGACAAGCCCAAAAAGGAAAAGAGCCCTTCACAGACGGGCACGATCCGGGAGCTCATCGGGAAAAAGAAGAAACGAGATGCCATCGTGACTGCCCTGGAAGAGATCTTCGAGAAGACCGCCGGCTGGGCCGAAGCCAGGATGAAAATCTACGAAAAGGCCTATGGTGAAATGGGTGAGAACGATCCCAAACTGTAGCGGTGGGAGTCATCACAGAATTAGCTCAATACTTCGGTAAGTCAGAAGATCAGATTGCTGAAGTATTGAGTAATCGTGAAAGCTTATTCGAGATTGAGCATGATATCTGGGAAAGTGTAAACCCAGGGACTCCGCTACTCAATTTCTACAGGGACTCAAACCTGTCGATGATAAGCAATGCCCAGGATGAAATTGAACGGGATCTGGATACTGATTGGCCCGATATGATTCAATCAGTACTAACCGCCCCTCATTCTAATCCAGTAGGATCAGTACTTGATTATGGAGGAGGAATTGGATCTGCCGGATTGAATTTCGTATCCAGGGTTCCCGCATCCCTTCACTTCTATGAGCCAAACAAGGCAGCAGCCAGATTCTATAAGTGGCGTGCCGATCATATTTACGGAATCGATGTCGTACAAGAATGTATGATGAGCACCCGAATTAAATATGACCTCATTATTTGTTGGGGAGTATTTGAGCATCTGACAGATGATGTAGCGGAAGTCACAGCTCATTTCCTGAAGCAATCTCTTACAGATCAAGGAAAGATCTTTTTCAAAAACTTCTACGAGCAAACAGACGCTTATCTCCTTCATTATCCCAGGGGACCAAAGATGAAAAAGTTCTATGCCGAGAACAAAGACAGAATTATTTTTGCAAAACATAGTCATTGATGTTAGTCATAGCAATTGACTTGGATGGTACTGCACTTCGCTTTCCTGAAAAAGTGAACCAGTTGTATGAAAATCCGAATAACTTTATTGTAATTCATACCGCCAGGAGTTCCAAGATCCGAAAAGGGACCGTGCAGAATTTAAAGGATCACAACATCCGATACCATGCTTTAGTTATGGATAAGGTTAGAGCAGACATTTACATTGATGATAAAAACCAAGGAGGATTACAATGGCCCGAATTTTAATGTATAGCACAGGATTGGATTCCTTTATCCTGAAGAAATTACACAACTTCAAAGATGAGGAGTGTCTCTTCGTCCAGCTCGGTACGGATGAGAATGAAATGGAAGAGGATCTGCTAGAGCATCAGTCTCCAAATGTAAAGAGTGCATTTATGCCTCTGGATGGATTCGAGCTCCCGAATAAGATTATACCATTCAGGAATCATTTTCTCGCCTTAATGGCGGCGCAGATGGCGACTGAAATCTATTTTGGATTTACCGCAGGGGATACCACCCGAGATAAGGACTATGTGTTTAAAGCACAGATGGAGGGTATCCTGAATTACTTTATCGGAGTTCCCGATAAAAGCCCATTCGCTGGTACTGGAGATCATTACCAAATTGTAATGCCATTCAAGGATATGACCAAAGTGGAAATAGTCCGGGAATATCTACTTGCGGGCCACAAAGCAGAAGATCTTTTTAAGGCTTCGGTCAGCTGCTATGAGGGATCGGAAATACCCTGTGGTAAATGCAGATCCTGTCTGCGGAAATATGTAGCCTTAACTCTGAATGAAATTGATTGTACTGGGAGATTCGCAGTGAATCCCAAACGGTACCTCAAGGATTTCCTGAAGGAAAGCAAAAAGAAAGATCGTAAAACTGAAATTAAAGATATTGAAAAATGCATCCACATACAAAAGCGATTCTAGTAACAGGTGGGATTGATTCCACCACATTAATGCATATGTATGCCGATGAGAATCCCACTCTTATTACTGTCGACTATGGACAGGTGGTTTTCCCTATTCAGGTAGACATGATTACTCGCCATAGAGCGCAGCTTGGATTGGCTCCTCCAGTGATATTAAAAATAGACTTCCCGGAATGGCAGAAGAAGCCTGGGTTGTTTCAATCTGGATATTCCCCAGATGAGGATAATCCCCTGGAAGATTGGGAGCAACTCCGGTATGATGATTTCCTGATTGAAGGAAGGAACGCGACCATGGTCATGTATGCCCTGGCGTATTGTTCCGCTCATAAAATTGACGAACTCCTGGCCGGGTATCTTTACGGAGAGAAAGAATGGGAGATGCGCCGGACTATTAAATTGATGACCGGGGATAATTCCCCGCAATTCGTGGATGCGATGAATGGGCTCACATCAATGGGATTAAGTCACCAGGTGAGATTCCGGACCCCCTTTTATGAAACCCGATGGAGTAAGCAAGATGTAATTGCTGCGGGTAAAAAACGCAATATCAATTATGAGAATACCTATTCCTGTTATTTTGACCCACCCTGCGGCGTTTGTGACAACTGCTTACTCCGCAAAAAATACTTATAAAATGAAGAGGACAAACGAACAAAAAGAACAAGTGCGCAATACTGTATTTCAGCAGTTATCATTTCTTGAATCCCATCCAAAAAGAGAAGGGTTGTTACAAACTCCAAATAGGGTTGCTAAAATGTGGGATGAGATCTACGCCGGGTATGATATGGATCCAACTTCCCTGCTCACCACATTCGATTCCGGGGGGTATGATCAGATTGTGCTCCTGAAGGATATCGAACTGTATTCCATGTGCGAGCACCACATGCTGCCCTTTTTCGGGAAAGCCCACATCGCTTACATCCCTGGGGAAAATGGGAAAGTGATCGGGATATCAAAGCTCGCCAGATTGCTCGACATCTATGCGAAGCGACTTCAGATACAGGAGCGCATTGGAAAGCAGGTAACTGGAGCGCTTATGCAGCATCTCGGAGCTTCTGGCGCTGCATGTATAATCGAAGCGACCCATATGTGTATGCGGATGCGGGGAGTAGAGAAACAGAACTCTGTAATGGTGACGTCTTCAATGACTGGGGTATTCCTGGACCACGCAAGTTCCAGGGCTGAACTAATGCAGCTAATAAAATGAAAATCTATTTCGCGGGTGTTCCAGGAGGAGGCACTTCTGGAGATTGTAAGAGAGAGAGAGAGAATTAAATCGATTGTGGAACAAACGATTGTGGAGCTATTATTGGATGGTGCGAGATAACGGAAAAATGCCACAAACTAATAAATCATGAACATAATTTTTGCCACCTGGTTATACGACCGCTCCCTGGGTAAATCCCTGACCAAACTTCAGGAAAGGGATCGCCTGGTGAGTTATTACTTTCTCCAGGACCAGGGGATACTTGACTGGCATTTGGAGAAGTATATCTTCACGGGTCGTTTTGATCCCACAAAAAAGGACAAAGTATATACACGCAAATCTATGAACCAAGAAAGCAAAGTGGATCTGTTCCTGGATTCGGGAGCATTCTCAGCAAAGTCACTAGGAAAAGAAATCAACATTGATGACTACATCGATTTCATCAAACGGAATGAACAGTTCATTTCCATATACGCTAACCTGGATGTAATCGGGGATGCGACTGCTACCTGGGAAAATCAGAAGATCATGGAAGCGGAAGGATTGACCCCGCTCCCGGTCTTCCATTTCGGAGAGGATGAGAAAAAGCTACTTCCGATGCTCATTGAAAAGTACGACTATATCGGATTCGGGGGTATGGTAAAATCTGGAACCCTGAATGTTTACCTGGATAGAATATTCAAGAGGCACGTCTGCGATTCACAGGGGATACCAAAAGTCAAAATTCACGGATTTGGTATGACTAATTTCTCCCATATTATGCGATACCCCTGGTACTCAGTTGACTCGACTTCCTGGGTTCTCACTTCCAGGATGGGGTCAATATTTGTTCCTCAGTGGAAGGATGGGAAATATTGCCATTTGCTTCGTCCCTGGAAAGTAGCAGTATCAAATATGAGTCCGACCCAATCCGGAAAAGGGAAGCACTTGAGCACCTATACAAAACCACAACAGGATGCGGTAAATAGCTACCTCCACGAGAAAGGGTTTGTGATAGGTCATTCAGAATTTCGTAAGGAGAAACCAACCTATAAATTGAAGGAAGGGGAAAAGTGGGCTCAGAAGAAAGAGAAAGGAATGGAAACCCGGGAAGTAGAAAAGATTATTGAGCCGGGACTCTCTAACACATATCGGCTCCGGGACGAGCTTAACATTATTTATTTTCAAGATCTGGAACAAGCCCTGCCTGCATGGCCCTGGGCGTTTAAAACTGGCAAAGATGGGTTC
>Ga0114918_10005690_pt1 | contig 10659 bp, 12 predicted proteins | sample LantaG_FD_87015 | JGI IMG/M metagenome (GOLD analysis project Ga0114918, IMG submission 87015) | Deep subsurface microbial communities from Baltic Sea to uncover new lineages of life (NeLLi) - Landsort_02402 metaG | ecosystem: Environmental > Aquatic > Marine > Oceanic > Sediment | place...
ACCTACCAGATTCAGTTTCGGGTTGAAGAACGTCCGTGGGAAACGACGACGAAGGGCGAGCCCAATGATCCGACAGGGTGGAAGCTCCGAATCGTCTGCATGGGCTCGCTCGAATGGGCGCGGAAAAACCCCGGCGACACGTGGCGAGATGGAGGCGCTATGAAGCACGTAAAGGGCCGATGGGTGAAAAAAATCATTCCTAGTGTCTTTGCTCCTCCCGTGCGCCTCGCCCTCAACGGGATGCGTCTCGATTTGGACGACGAAAACCAGTGGCAGCTCTTCGACATCTACCAGCCAAAAAACTTTGGGGCCCTTTCGCTCGAATAGGACGGAGGAATGTCTCGCGGATTATTCTACGGGTTTGATGGCGAGGCGGCCGAGCGCATAAGAGATGCCGCCCGCCGCGTCGAGAATGCGCGCCTCGACATGGCGGCGCAGATGCACGCACCCCGAGATCGGCCCCCGCAAATAAGTCTGCCCGTCATAAATAACACCGACCAGTACGCCTTCGAGGGGGCCGTCGCCTGGGTCACCGGCGAGAGTTCCGACTGGGACGTCTACCTCGCGTCCAAGGCGGATTACCCCGTCTACCTCGAGCTCGCCGTGCTCGCCGAGGACCTGCCCGGCGGCTGCCAGGGCGAGGCATGGCTCGACGGCGTCCACGACGTGCTCGTCAGCGACTACGCGGATGTCGCCGTCGGCGACCGGCTCACCGCGCAGTCGGACTCCTGGTACGCGGTCAAGCACGAGCTGGGGCCCCTCATCGTCGTCGGCAAATACCCCGTCGCAATGCAGCGCGTCGAGGACTACCCCTCCGGCGTCGGCGTCGTCCGGGCGCAAATCACTTCGCACGACGGCATCGGGTTCCTCCACTGCCCGGAGAAACTCGGCGACTGCGAGAACGACCTGGCGGAGGACACCGAGACGTGGAACCGCGCGTCGCCCGGCGACCCCGAATGCGACGATGCCGTCGCCGTCGCCCCCGACCATGCCTACGGGGTCGTCGTTACCATGCTCACCCGCGTCGCGATCGACTACGACCAGCAGAGCCAGCTTCACGTCTATTGCCGGGAGTTCTCCTTCGACTCGGTCGGCCGGCTCGTCGCCGTGGGCCCCGAGGTCGAGAGCGTTCCGGAGCCCTTCGGCTCGACTACAACCTCCGACGAAACCACGACCGAGGAGGAGAGCACCACCTCCGACGACTGCTGCGACCCCGTCTACTACGGGGCCGCCTACTACGACAGCGAGGCCGACTGCGTCGAGAACGCGCCGATCTCCGTCACCGTCCTCTGCAACGACGTCCCCGGCTGTGACCCGACCGTCGAGGGGTGCGAATACGACCTCGCGGAATGCGAGTACGCCGCGGACTTCGGCTACTGGCGCCCGGTCTACGCCCTGGCTGACGGCTCGGCGTGCATTGTCACCACCACCGAGCCCGCCTCCACGACCACCGAGGGCGAGACCTCGACGGCCGAGGAAACGACGGGTGAAGAGAGCACCGGCGAAGACACCACGGGAGAATACACGACCGGTGAGGACACGACCGGCGAGGACACCACCGGAGAATACACCACGGGAGAATACACAACGGGCGAGACGTGCACCGGCGCGGAGGAGACGACCGGCGAAGACACCACGGGAGAGGACACGACGGGCGAAACCACCACGCCGCCGGGCCTGGACCCCTACAACTGCTGCGGGGTCACCGTCACCGCGGGCGAATATGAAACCCTGCTCGATTGCGGGCTCAACGCCCCGCTGACCGTGACCGACGAATGCCTGGACAACCCGGGGTGCTACGAGAATCCGACCGGCTGTGAGTATTGGCTCGACCACTGCGAGTACGACGGCGAACACTGGGTCGCCTCCTACTCGCTGACCGATGCCTCCGAATGTTACGAACCCGGAACGACGACCACCGAAGGCGAGTGTTGCACGGGCGCCGACACGACGACCGAGGAAAGCACCGGCGGCGAGACCACTACCGGCATCGACCCGGAGGGGTGTTGTGAGGACGAGATTATATATTACAGCGCCGAAACGGAGGAGAACTGCATCCTCGGGAACCCGCCGACGCTAACGGAAAACTGCTCCTCCGTGGGCGATTGCAATGGGGCGGCCGCAGGCTGTGAATACGTCTTCGATCGATGTGACTACTACGACGAACTATGGCATGGCATCTTCACCCTCACCGACGCGAGCGCCTGCTACGACTAACCCGCTTTTCTTTGCGGAAAGAAAAGCGGGGCAAAAGAAACGGTTGAAGGGTCGCCGAGTTGAAAGGCTTTTTAATGAACCGGTTTCTTCTGCGAAGCTCTTCTTTTTCTAAAGAAGAGCGCCCGTACTTCTCTTTACGGAAAGCGAGACTGAACGATGAGTGAGTTGCCCCCATGCGCGGAACCCTTGAACGAGACGACGGTCATCTGCATGGTTCGCTCGCGAGCGATTGGCTGGCGTCATGGAATGCCGGCGAAGGCCTGCGCGAACTGCCCGCGCTCGGCCGACGACCCGGTCATCGCCGCGCACATTACCGCTCTCTTGCGCTCGCGAATCGTCAACAACTGGGACTGGGACGACAACGAGACCATGCGTCGCAAGTGCCCGGCGACCACGGCCGAGGTCCTCGCCAACTACACCTCGCGCGCCGGGCTCGAAGCCGCCGCCGAGGCGCTCGGTGAGGCCCACGTCCACGGAATGCCGGCCGCGCGCGTCAGGCTCTTGGGCGACCGAATACTCGGGCGCGACATGAGCCCCATGGTCAAGCAGGCGCGAACGACCGAAGCGGCCCGACGCGCGAAAGTCCCCTGCCGCCATCGCTCCGCGACAATCCGAACGCAGAAGAAAACCTGTTGCGGCCTGGTCGAGTGGTTCAACTGCGCGGCCGTCGGCCGCGAAGTGATGTCAACTAAATGCCGAACATGCCCAAGCTATCTACCCGCCGTCGCCTCTGGCGAGGCTATGGCGGGCAAGCCCGCTGACTTGTCCGCCGAAGGCTTGCCGAAGGCGGAAGGGACGACTACATGATTCTGCTTGCCATCGGATTTTGCGCGGAAGTCCCCGACGAACGCTACCTCGTCCTCGAACGCTCCCTCGAATCCGCCGCCGTCGCCGGCGACGACGTCGCCCGGGTGCTGGTCGTAACCGGCAGCGCAGCCCAAGTTCGCGAACTTGCGCGCCGCAGCCTTGGCGGAGGCGGGATCCCCGTGATCGAGATCCCCGTCAACCCCGGCATCCAGCAGGGCGAGGCGGCAATCGGCCGCGCCGCGATCGAACACGCCAAGACGCTCGGCGCCCAATGGCTCGTCAAGGCGGCCGGCGACACTTTCCACCCCATGCCGAGCTGGGCTCAGAATCTCGTCCGCCTCGCCGAACGGCAGAAGGCCTCGCTCGTCGCGACCGCTCACCACAAGAGCGGCCGCGTCAATACCCAGGTGTGGGCGGCTCGGACGGGGCTGGCCGACGCCACGTTTCCCCGACCACAAGACCCCGCGCTCGAAACCCAGGGCCTCGAACCCACCTGGGGCGACCGTCTGCGTCGCTCCCGCCTCGACAACCTGTGGTTTGCCCCCGATTCGCGGAAGCTCGTCGAGGGATCCTGCGTGAACTTTGCGCCCCGAGAGCCCGAGGTCGCTTACCTGCACTCGCACGAGTGGGCTGTCGCCTCGCGTTGGAGTGTCACGCGGGGGCCGGAAGCGAGTGCACTGGGCAATGGCGGGTTTAGCCGCCAAAGCCTTGGCGACGGCGGGCCGTCTCTGTCAATCGTCATCCCCGCGCGCAATGAAATCGGCAAGGACAAGCAGGGCCGGCTGCTCCTGCCCTCGACAATCGAGTCGATCGCGGAAACCAGCCAGGGCTTCGCCGCCCCCGAGATAATCATCGTCGACGACGGCTCCGACCAGACGCTGCCAATCACGCGCCCTCGAGGCTTGCCGCTCCGAGTATTCCGCAACCCCAGGCCCCTGGGAGTTGATCCGTCCCGGAACCTCGGAGTGGCGGCCTCGCATGGCGACGTCGTCGGAATCCTCGATGGACACATGCGCGTGCAAACACAAGAAGGCGTCGCAATCCCCGGCGGCTTGCAGCGCCTCGCCGCCCTCGCCGTCGAACGCCAGGCCATCGTCGTCGGGCGCTGCGCCCACCTCGAACTCCCCGACAAGAAGAACAACGACTACCCTTTGTGCGCGGCGTCGTTCGTCAGGATCACCAAGCCGACCCACGTCCTCGGCGCCGGCTGGAATCACTTCCACCCGCCCGAAGGCGTCCGCAGGGTCAACGCAATGCTCGGCGCGTCCTACTTCTTCCCGCGAAACATCTGGCAGAAACTCGGCGGCTTCTGTGACTGCTGTCGAATCTGGGGTTTTAGCGAGGAGGGCATGAGCCTCAAGGCCGCATTCCTTGGGATCCCGATCCTCTACTGCGGGGACGTCACCGTGTCGCACTGGTTCCGCGCGGGGGGGCCGCACCCGTTCACCGTCGATGGCTTCGAGAAGTGGATCAACTGCGCAAAGGTCCTTCGGCTCGCGTTCGAGGAAGAGACGTTCCGGGAATTCTGGCTGCCGCGGTGCAAAAACCTCCCGCGCATTCATGCCGCCGGCGGCTGGAAAGAACGCCACGACGCGGCAATCAACGACGAGGCGCTCACGCGGGAGGCCGCGCGCTTCCGCGCGCAGAAGATCCTTTCCGACGCGGAAGTCATGTTCGACCTCTTCGGAGTGGAATTATAGGTCAAGCATGAAGAACGGCGGTTTATTCGATGAAGTCTTTTGCAGAGCTTTTCTTCAGAAAAGCGACCTCCTACTCTTCTTTACGGAAAGAAGAGTAGGCAGAAGAAACGAATTCACAAGGCGTTGATTGTTGAAGGGCTCTTAATGAACCGGCTTCTTTTGCCAAGCTTTTCTTCACCTGAAGAAAAGCGGGCTGAAATTTACGTCATTTCATGGGAGCGCTACGAGACGTTGGCGTTGTGTCTCGCGGGGTTGGTCGGGTTCAACTCGGGCGTCGGGCCGATTCACGTGATTGACGACGCCTCGACGGATCCCCGCGTCGAGCACCTGCTGGCCAGGTTCGCGGCGAGGAAGTTCTTAACCTACGAGGTCAACGAAAGCAACCGCGGTGTCGGCGTCTGCCGGCGGCGGGTTGTCGATCGATTCCTCGCCGGCGACGCGGAGCAGCTCGTCCAGGTCGAGGGTGACATGCTCGTCGCTCCCGCTGCCGTCGCCGCTCTGGTCGGCGCCTACCGGCGCCTTCGCGCGAGCGGGACGGAGGTCAACTGGCTCGCGACCCACCAACATGACTGGTGTCACAAGACGCTCGAAGTCGTGAGCGCGAACGGCTACGAAATAGGTAGGGCGAGGTCCGGTTCGGAGCCCTTCTGGACGACGAGCCGCGACGTCCTCCAGGCAAACGAGGGGCTCATCCCTCCCACCCGACCGGACCTCGTACCATTTCTGAAGTGCGTCGGCGCGACGGTGCTGCGTCGGCCGGAGATTCAGGCCCAACACCTGGGCGCCATTAACTCGTACTACTACGGGACTTACAAAGGGGGCTCGGGCAAGCCGGTGTTTCGACCGGACCTTGTCACCTACAAGAACCACGACGGCACAATGCGCCAGCCCTACCCCTGGTTCGAGATCGACTTCGCTCGCGGACAAGAGGTCTGCGAACGCGACTACCTTGAGTGGGCTCAACTGCTCGCGGATGCCAGCCCGCTCGACATGCCGGAGATCACGGAATGAGAGACGACGTCCTTTACCAGCGCCTCACCGGAACCCCGCCCTACGACATGTACCACCCGAGGCTGATTCAACATCCCGGGCCGGTGGTCGTGCTCGGCTGCCTCAACTGGGACCCCTATTGCCACGAGATGCGCAGACACAAAAAGCGGCTCATCGGAGTCGACCCCGCGACAACGGTCGACATTCCGGGTGTTGAGCACCTCAACGCGGTGGTGACTCCCTTTCGCGGCGAGCTCGACTTTTACCAGGAGGGCGGCGGCGCGTCGCTTCTCTGGCACCACCGGCCAATGAAGGCCCGGCGCGTCAAGTCGATCACAATGGCCGACGTCCTCGACTTCGCGGGCGCAAAAGACCTCGCGGCGCTCAAGATGAACATCGAGGGCCCGGAGTTCTTCATCTTGCTGACCATGAAGCGACCTTACGCGGACCAGATTACCGTCGCATTCCACGACCGGCTGGGCAACGACCCCGCGCTCCCGACGGCCCGCGACGCGGTGATCGCCCATCTCGACCAGTGGTACGACTATTGCCGGCTCACGGCCTACACGCTCAACGACTGGTGGTTTTTCCTGCGGAAGGAGACGGCGTGAGTCAACCCGACGTCACATTCGCCGGCGGACCGCCCGACGTCCGCGGCAAAAAGCTCATTGTGTGGCAGGCGGTCGGCGACCCAGCCTACGCGCGAATGGTTGCCATTCGGGTGAAACGCGCGCCGGCGATTGCCCGCGCGTTGGCCGAAGGTTCTTTGCTGGGAATCGTTCACGCGACGCCGGCGCCCGAGCGCGCGCCCTTCCCGCGAATTCCGGGGGTTCTCTTCCGCGCGCTCGACCCCAAGGCGCTTCCCTACAACAACGCCGCGCTTGCCGCGCGTTACCTCAAGATCGTCACCCCAAAGCTCTACCCTCACGCGGACGGCTCGCTGTGCCTCGACTGCGACCTCGCAATTCAGGCGACGCCCGAGGACCTCGACGCGGTTTTCCTTTTCGCCCACGTCTACGGGTTCGTGTGCACCCGGCACCCGACGCCCACGTGGACCTCGGAGCCGCTCGAGGTCGACCAAAAGGCGGAGTACATGGCGCGTTTCGGCATGCACCGGTTCGTCCCGCTCTGGGTCTGCGGCGCGATTGCGCGTCACCACAACAACCCGACGTCCATTCGGCTGACCTCGGCATGGGCCGAGGAGTTCGACCACTGGCCGACGCGGGAGCAGACCACGCTGGCCGCGGCCGTCTGGGCCTCGGGCGCGTTGCCCCTTGGCTGTCCCCAGACGTTCCTGAGTCTCGCCGCGCGGAAGACGCAGTTCGGTCTGCCGGCCCTTTTTGTGCATCGAGGTTGACCATGATCCGACGACCGTTCGCCAACTACGAAGACTACCTCGAACGCCAGCGGGGCAAGGCCGAGAGCCCCGCGTTGCGCTTCTACCTCAGGCAAAATCGCGCGTCGCGCATCGCCGGGTTTGTTGCGGCATTTACCGAGGCGCGGCTCGTCGAGATTGCGCCGCCGGCTGAGACGCTTGCCGTCCTCTGCCTCGGCGCGCGAGCGGGCGAAGAGGTCGAGGCGTTTCGCGAACTCGGTTACGGCGGGGCCACCGGCGTCGACCTGGCGCCGCTTTGCGACTTCGTCCAGCAGGGCGACTACCACGCCCTGACATGGGACGACGATTGGTTCGACATCGTCTACTCGAACTGCCTCGACCACGTCTACGACCTCGACCGCTTCTGCTCGGAGGCCTGGCGCGTGCTCCGCCCGGGTGGCCTGGCTCTCTTTCATTTGGCAATGCAGATGCCCATGGGCAGCCACGAGTCGCTGACGCTCGAGTCGGCCGACGAAATCGTGGAAAAACTGCCGGGGCCAGTGACCATGCTGATGAATTGCTGGAAGACGCTTACCCTCTACAAGTCGGGAGGTCTGAACTACGAACTCTTGATCCAGAAAAGGACGGGGACATGAGCAAACTGGATGACGCGCTGGAGAAGCTGGCGCAAACCAAGGGCGACAACAATGAACACCTGAAACCGCTGCACGACCTGGTCGTGGGCGCGAAGGCCCAGCAGGTTGTCGAGCTCGGCGTGGGCTACGGGCGGTTTACAACCGCCATCCTCGCCGCCCTCGAAAAGACCGGCGGCAAGCTGGCGTCCTGTGACAACCTCGAGTACGCCGGGACGCGGTCGAAACTTTCTTGTGCCAACTGGACCTACACCACCGCGAACGACCTCGAGTGGGGCAAGGGGTGGACGGAGCCGCTCGACGTGCTGGTCATTGACTCAAGCCACGAGCGGGCGCACACGGAGTCGGAGCTGAGGCTCTTTGGCCGGCACGTCCGCGCCGGAGGCGCAATCGTCATGCACGACACGGTGAGCTTCCCCGCTGTCATGGAGGCGATTGAGGCCTGGCGCGACGAACGCGACTGGGATCTCGAGCATTTTGAGAACAACAACGGGCTCGCGGTCCTCACGAAAATCCGCCGGCGCGTCTGCCGGTTTCCGTTCGCGCCCGAACGGGACTTTGACTCGACCAGCGGGCCGACGGTCCTCGAGGCCGCGCTCACCGAGGCTTTTAGTTCTGACGAACGGTTCGGCGATTTCAACGCGGGGCCGGCGCCTGACGACATGCTGTGGTTCCCGACGTTCAAGAAGATGGGTTCAATCCTGGAAGCAATCCACGCGAAGCGCCCGGTCGCCATCGGCCCGAACGTTCTCTTCGCGCTCTCGCGAGTGCCGGGGTCCGGCAAGCACGAGGCGTAACTCTGCGGGTACACCGGCTACAGCGCGATCTTCACGCTCTCGCGCTGGTACGCCGAGCTTTTGCGCAAGAACATGGTTCAGCAGACGAACCACCACCTGGTCGACTACCCGTTGCCGAGCGCGTGGCGCGCCGTCGACTGGTTCTACAAGATCGAGCGCGACGCGCTCATCGTCGTCAAGGGCGGCAAAGAGGAGGAGGCGATTGCCGCGAAGCTGGTCGAGCGTTTCCCCTCGAACCTGGTCCTGCGCTACGGCGCGTGGACGCGCAAGGACCTCATGGCGGCGGCGGCCTCCAGCCGCGCGTGCTTCTACATCTCCCGCGAGGACCAGTACCCGTTGGCGGCCGTCGAGATCGGCCTCATGGGCTGCCCGATTATTTCGGACGAGCGTTCCTGTCCGGTCGTGGCCCACCGCTTGACGGGAATAGTCTGCCCGGTGCGCGAGAGATCGCACGCGGAGCCGTTCACCTGGTCCGCCGACGCGGCTGACAGGATGGCCGCCGAGTTCGCGGGCGCGGTGGCAATGGACCGCCCGGAGATTCGTCGCGCAACCATCGAGCGGCATGGCCATGCGGTCGTCGATCGCGTTGCCGCCATTCTTGGCGTGTAGTTGGAGGAGGGGTTATGGATTGGCTTGTTATTGCCGGGGTTGCCGTCGCGCTCGCCCTCGTCGCCGCCTGGGTGTTCGCGCGGTCCGGGGTGCTCGTGACGTTGGCCAATCGGATGAGGGCCTGGTTTGTGTCGGCGGAGGTCGCCGGCCGCGACCAGGTCAACATCACAGCGGACACGATCTGCATTCAACTCATCGGCGGCGAAGTGCGCCACCTGGCCCTTGAGGCGGCCAAGCTGGAGCGCCGATTGCCCGGCGAGGCGGAGGACCCCTGGTCTACCCATGAGACCCTGCGACATCTGGTCTGGGAGGTCGAGGACCTCAAGCTCCGAATCCAGGCCCGCGCCGTGGGGGCCGAGGTCGAGGAACATCTCGCCGATGTCGTGAAGACTGAAACGGAGGAACTGCCATGAAAGCAACTTACCTGCTCACGGGCTTCGCGCTCGCGCTGACATTGATCGTCATTGTCGCCTGCGCGGCAATCACCCCGCCCGAGATCACCCACTCGCGGGGCTCGACCCCGCCGGAGGACTTTTGGACGAAATATCGTAGCACACCCAAGGCTCCTCCGCCCCCGGAGATGGTCACCGCGCGCGGCGCCGGCTGGCGCGGGTTCTTCGTCCATCCGCCCAAGGAGTTCAAGCCCGGATCACCCGAGGCGCGGCTCGACCGCCGGGGCGGCGGCCGAAGTTCTACCGGCGAGACGTCGGTCGAGTTTTTCGGCAAGAACGTCATGCTCTGGATTTACGTGGGGCTCGGCATTGCGCTCATCTTCGCGGGCCTCGTCTACTACTGGACGCGGAACTTCATGCTGGCGGCGGCCATCGCCGTCCCGGCGATTGGCGCCACCGTTGCCATCAAGGCGATCGAGGCCGCGCCCTGGCTCTGCGTCCTGGCGGTTGCGCTGTTCCTGGCAGCCGTCGCCTACGTCCTCTACACGTGGTGGCGCGGCCAGCGGGCAATTGACACCGAGGGCGTCATCGTCCCCGCGCTCGAGGGCGCGCCGGCCGAACTGGTCAAGCTCGCCCAGGCGGGCCAACTGCCGACGACGCTGGCGAAGCTGACGCAGCTCGAGGCCGAGGCGATCGTCAAGGCGATCAAGGGCCTCATTAAGGACGGCGCGGCCAAGTGCCCGCGGCTGGCGTCCCGTGTGAAAGCCGAGGTGACCACGGTAAAAAAGGCAACCGTCGCCACCTAGTTGTCGGAGCGGCCGGTAGAATGGCTCGCGGGAGGTGAAGACACATGAACTGCGCTCGAATGGTTCTTATGTTCTGCGTGCTGCTGGCCGCCGGTTGCGCCCAACAAATTCGCGTGATTGACGGGGACACCCTCGTCGTCGAGGGTGTCCGGGTTCGGGTGGCCGAGATCAATTGTCCCGAACCGGGCGAGCCCGGCGGGGCCGAGGCTACGGAGTTCGCGCGGAGATTCATTGCCCGAGGCCGGGTGCGTGTCCTGCCGGTCAGAGGCCGCGACAAGTATGGCCGGACGCTGGCCCGAATCGAGGTCGCGGGCAAGGACCTCGGCCTGGCCCTGATCGCCGCCGGCCTCGCCGTCCCCTACCGCCCTTGAAA
>Ga0114918_10005693_pt1 | contig 10657 bp, 11 predicted proteins | sample LantaG_FD_87015 | JGI IMG/M metagenome (GOLD analysis project Ga0114918, IMG submission 87015) | Deep subsurface microbial communities from Baltic Sea to uncover new lineages of life (NeLLi) - Landsort_02402 metaG | ecosystem: Environmental > Aquatic > Marine > Oceanic > Sediment | place...
GAATATCTTATCGAAAAAGGTGCTAATATTCACGCAGATAATGACGGGGCTTTACAATGTGCTGCACGAGAAGGACATATCAATATTGTTAAATTTCTTGTTAAAAACGGAGCTGATGTTCACGCAGATGATGGCTGGGCTTTACGCTTTGCTGAAGAATATGGACATATAAAAGTCGTTGAATATCTTAAACAAGTAAGTGAAAAGGAGACTACAAATGAGTAAAAAAACAACTTTAAAAAAATGCATTGAAGAAATGAAGGAATATAAGACCACAATCATTCAACTGAATAAATTTGAAGTTTGGGTTAAAAAATTAGAGAAGGAAGAGTTAGAAGAAAGAGAAATACATATAACACACAATGATATTTTAATGTTATCAGAATTTTTAAAATTTAAAAAAACCATACAAAATGCAATTGGAGATAAGATAGAAAATCTAATTAAAAATTATGCAGATATGAAGATGAAAAAAACATGATAATATAAAATCTTAATAAAATTTTACAAACTACCAGAGGAAAACACAAATGACTAAAATAAACGATTACTCGCAATTTTTTATAATCGGGACTGTTATAAAAGAACCAAAGATAGACGACACATATACATTTTTAAAAGTACAAATTAAAACACAGAAAAAACAGTACAGCGGAGATATAAAAACTCATGAGATAGAATTAACCTGTTTTAACAATGAAGTTAAAAAAAAAATACAAGAAGAATTACATACAGGAATGCAAGCAACTTTTACGGGAACGATTGGAGGCACAAAAGCTGACTATAAAAACAAAAAAGGTGATGATGTGTTTTACATGTCATTATATATCAACACTGTGATGATAGGTACAAACAAAGAAGAAACTGAAAAAACTTTTGAAAATGAAAATAATTTTTCAGATAACAAACAAAAAGAATTAGATGATATGCCGTTTTAAATCAAGGAGTAAATATATGAATGTTATAAAATCAGAAGTACTTAATTACTTCTTAGAACATCCACAAATAGAAGACGAAGAATCAGTCTGTTTCTGCGGTTTCTGTATGGAAGAAGAAAAATATAAATATTCAACAATTGAACACACGCCAAGAGGATTTATTGTACACGAGTACGAATAAAGGAGAAATAAAATGCTAATATTAAAACGATGCCCATATCAAACTTTTTCAATTGGGAAAGATATAGAAATAAAAGTTTTAAGTATAAATAAAAATGAAAATTCAGTTAGAATTGGTATTAACGCACCAAAAAACATAAAAATTTTAAGAGACGATTGTATAAATACAAATGTTATACACAAAGAAGAAGTACCTTACGAAAAAATGGATGACAAACAAATTCAGGAAAAATACGGAGAATTACTGAAAAAAATACCAGAGGAGGTTTTAAATGTTTGAAATTAACACCAACATATTAAAGGTTGGAGATCATAGTTTATGAAAGAATAATAAATTTACTTAATAAAATGTTCGCTAATTCCACCAATAAAAATACCAACAATAAGAACACCTATAGCTTTCATAACTAATTTACCAACGTTAACCATACCAATGCTTAAAACTTTTTCTTTTAATGGTTTAAATTCTTCGCTCTTAAACGTATCTAAATTGTTTTTAATGGAATCTAGTTTTAAATCGATAGATTTTAATGTTTCTTGTAAGTGAGCGTATGTAAGATCAAACGTGGTTTTTTGATTAATAAATTTTGTTTTTTCTTCTTTATAATCGTCCTCTAGGCTATTGAATTGGTCTCTAAGTCTTAAGTGGCGCTCTTTTTTAACAAAAAACTCTTCAAAGTGTGTTTTTAAAGTAGACATACTTTGAACAACTTCTATTTTGAACTGATTAAATAATTTGTTTAATTCGTTTATTTTTTCTAGGATATATTCGTTTGATTTTATGTTGTCTTTTTTAACCATTTTTACCTTTCTGTACCTATCTTCGTCAAAAGCGTTTTAGTTTTTGAACCTTCCGAACTTCCAAAATAATAACCAGCAATTGACATTATCATACCTTCCAAAACTCCTAATGCATTTGCTGCTAATTCTTTAACACCTGTTGGTATAGTATGAAATAATAAAACTCCGACAAAGATAAAAAAACCCAATAAAAATATAATGGCCAAAATAGACGGCACCCAATCTCGTTTTTTTAAAAGTTTTGTTAACTCTAATTCACGAGAACGCGCATTTTTTCTGTCTAAAGATGAAATTTTATCAGAATCTATACCCAACTGAGCTAATTTTTGTTTATAATCTAAATCAGCTTGTCGTAATTTAGCCAATAACTCTGGGTCACCATCTTTTATTATCTTTTCGATCTGCTCCTGAGAAGCGTCAGAAGTTCCTGTTAATATATTACTAACAATGGTTAAAGCTTTTTCTCCGAAAGAACCACCGATAAAAGAACCTAAAGTAGGGGCAACAGCTTGTATTAGTTTTTTTAACATGACTTTAATCTACATAATAAATACTTTAACTTAATTTATATCCACTTTTCACCCAATAATTGAAGTATCGAATTTAATTTTTTACCCTATCGGAAAATAAAATAAAAAAACAAGAAAAGTGGATTTGGTATTAAAGTAATATTTTAGGCGCTCGTTAGTGAGTAACTTACAACTTTTTAATCTCATAAAATTAAAAAAAGCGCCTAAGATATTATTTTAACAAATATAGAAATGACCCACGCAGCTATTTACGAGAAACCTTAAGGAGCCCCACCGCGTAGGATTTACATTTCAAATCCGTAAGATCTTTTGAACATTTTCCATTCTTTTTGTCAACCACAAAAAAAATAAGACCAAACGAACTCTTTCAATATATATTATATGTAATTTAAGCAAACTCTTCAACTATATCTTTAAAAACAGAAATAGCTTTTTCAAGACTTGTTTTACCTAAAGCGGTATTGTAATACTTTTTATAATATTCGGCTAATCCAACATAATCGGTATATACAGGCAAAGGAGAAGGAATCATATAATATTTAAGTCGAGCTATTACGGTTGAAAAACTTAAATCTGTTACAAGCTTATTCCATAGCTGATCATGTTTAATTTTAAGTGTTTTAATACTATAAATGCTTTCAATTTTTTCTTTCAATTTTTTATATTTTTTCAACTGAAGAAATCTTAGTAAAATATCTTTAAAAGTAACAACTTCTAATTGATAAATACTTACAGCAAGAGATGTATTAATACCACCACCATGTTGAACCAAATAAGTTCCACAATTAGTTTCTAGCTCTGCGGTCCCCAAAAGCAAAAGATCGGCTGAAGTAGATTCTAAATCGATCTGTTCAAGAGAAGGTATAATTACATAATCCAATAAATCTTGTTTATTTATTCCCATGTTTATATTCCTTGAATTAAATATTATTCACATTTAATCAATTGAAGTTAATTTTTTAATTATAACATAAAATTATTTAAGATACTTTACTTATAAAAAATCGAACTAATTCAACACAAAAATATATTCTGTAATGTAATATGTATTTTCATGTAATACAAATTACACAAATTTTATTCTAAAAAATAAATAAATACAAAAAATAAGAAACTGTTTCTTAAATAGAATCATTCAATCCAGAAATTTTAAATCATATAATAATCTTTACTTTTCAATTGGTTATATTCATTTTTATTCAAAAATCCAGAAATTAAATTTAAATTTTCTTTTAAGAATACAAAACTTAATCATTGTTTTTCTATATCAACTATGTAATACTGTATGTGTTTTATGTTAATAACCCAAATACGTAATAGAAAACTTATACAAGCTTCGAAATAAGTTTACTTAGAGGAAAAAGAAATGAAGATAGATAACTTAAAATCAAGAAATCTGTTAAATCCAAAGCAAACAGCTGAATTATTAGGTATAACTACTGGTACGTTAAGTGTATGGCGTTGTGCCAAAAGATATCCCTTAAGTTATATCAAAATTGGTAAAAAAGTGCGTTACGACTCCAATGATATTGAGAAATTTATTAGAAGCAGAACAATTGAAATTAATTTATTGCAAGACACAGGGAGCTTAAAATGAATAACAAACAAAAAAAGCCAACTTCTCAGTTGGGCAATTTTAATAAAAAGCAAAAGATCAACTGAATATGAAGATCTTATAGATAGTTTTTTTTATTTCAAAAAAGTTAGATTTTGATTTTATTTGTTTATTTAGTGTTTTTCATTATTTCTTTTGTTAGTTCCAGACGTTCTCGAACTTCTTCGCTTTCTGATCGTTGTATTTCTGCATCTATCTTCTTATCTGTTAAATGTGCGTCTACTTCAACTTTTAATCTTCCAGTTTGAGAATCATACATATCAGCCATTGCTTTTAAATGATTAGACATTGCAAACATATGTTGATCTTGAATTTGTTGTTTAGCAGCAATAAGTTTTAATTGTTCTAGTTGTTGATTTAAAACAGCTTCTGGATTAGGAGGTAAAGGTTTTCCAGTTTCTTCAGCCAACACTTGAGGAGGAACTAAACTCTTTAATCTTTCTGATATTTTGTCAGATTTATTAACGTCAATGTTTTCTGCAACTAGTTGCGCTAATAAATTATAAGCTTGTCCGCTCGCGTCTGCTTTAATTAAATTCAATGCCAATTCAGCATTTGCGGCTTTTTGCATCGGAAACGAAGAGCCAACGGAAACTTCTATTGAATATCTGTTTGGCTTAAACATTTTTTGCATTGAATATTCTTGTTGTTGGTCGTCGTAAAATGGTGAGTTGATTTCAATTGTCTTATCTTCTGAGTTTTCGTCAGTAATAGTTATACTACGCTTACTGTCGTACACAAAAGGTATGGCGTTCAAAATTATCTTACCTGTCGCCTCAATTGCTTCATTTCTTCCTTTTCTATATTCTCCTAACACAGAATTACCAGCGGTTGCGCGATTTAATATAGCAATCCCGCTTTTTTCATTAGAAGGTCTACCGATATTAGCTTCATAACGCCCCATTCCCACCTTAATATCTTCTTCTGTAAAACTTGCTTGTTGCATTAAATCTGTTGGCATTGATGGAGGGTTAAGAACTTCAGGTTTATAACCGGGAGCCGAAGACGGATCGTATGGCAAGACAATAGAAGGACTATTCATATCATTCCAGACTTCAATATATTTATCAATCATGCGATTTGGAACTATAAATTTAGCTTTCTTACTGATCTTCAACCAATCTGCTATTTCTGATTTTATAAAATTAAGTAGACGCTGAGCGTCTACAACATCTTGCGCATAAGAATAAGTAAATTGTTTTCCTTTTATTATTCTTGAGCTTCCTTTTACAAAAATCAACGGCAGATCATCAAATGGAGTTTCTGATTTCTCAAGAATGTATTTGTCTGTAAACTTATAATGAATGATTTTTGATACGTTTTCTATTTTTGTGTCAACTATTTGTTCTTCAAGTTCGTGATTATTTTTTAAAGCTTCTTTAAATTCTTTTTCACTAATCCACTGATTGTTTGTAAGCAAATACTTCTTGTTATTTTTATAAACTCGCTTATATTCTTCACAAATAGTAATACGATCTTCATCGCCCCAGCTTATGTTACAATCTGATGTGTCTGTAAAGCTGTCTGGATAGGGAAAGTTAGAATAAAGGCGTTCAAATTCTTCTTTAGATAAATGACTTATTAATCCTGCGTATTGTCCATCAATTTTTGTATTATCTTTTGCGTTCAAATCCCAGTAGCAATTAACGGGGTTTATTATCTTTCTAACGCGCAAAGCGTTAACGTTTCCCTCTCTTATGACAATGACGCGCCAAGCTGCATATCCACCTTCTAAGCATTGAACCTGCGCGTCTTTATAGATAGATTGCGTTTTAGAATGATAAGCGATATTTCTAACTAAACCTATCAAAGTATCTTTTGTAGAATCTTTTTGAAGCAATGGTTGTTGTTGTAATTGTGGTTGTTGTGGTTGTTGTAATTGTGGTTGTTGTGGTTGTTGTAATTGTGGTTGTTGTGGTTGTTGTAATTGTGGTTGTTGTGGTTGTGGTTGTTGTGGTTGTGGTTGTTGTGGTTGTTGTGGTTGCTGTTTGTCTACTGCAACTTCTCTCAATTTAATGTCTACCGAGAACTCTTCATCTTCTCCAATTATTTGCCGCAAAATTGGACGAATCTTATTAAAGGTTAAGCGTGCTTTGCTTCTACTTTTATAGATATCTATGTCGTTTTGTTCCCACATCTCTCCGTTTATAAAAGCGGTCATGAAATTATAATTAGCAATATTTCTTTGAAAAACAGCATTAAAATTAGATATATGATTTTTAGCGTCTTTGATAATTTTCTGGGAGTCTTTGCTGTCAGACTGCTTTTTTGTAAATTTTGTCATCTTTATTTTCTCTTAGATCCACACACTTTTTGGTTTTTTCATAAAATAAGCGCTATTAATTTCTTTAGTATGCTCTTCTAATATAGCAAATTCAAGAGCAACATATTGAAATGCGTCATGTACATCCGAGTGTGGGTGTGTTTTTTTCGGTTTTTCTTTATAATAAATCTCACCGTCTTTTCTGGTTTCTTCTAAAATATACGCACTATTAAATCCTTCTCGCAAGTAAGGACAACCGATTCTTGAAATCAATAATGATACAAAACCTGACGATGATATTTTTCCCAACAGCTGATTTACAGCTGCTAGTCTAGGTTCAATTCTATTTGTTCTAGCCGCTCTTATATCTAAATTCAAATCAAGTAATTGTGTCCGTCCGTCGTCTGTCTGTGCGCAATCATCAACTCCCTTGGCTCGTATTTTTCTATGCATATCGTTTGTACGTGGCGCGTTTTTTTCAAGCCATGGAATCAACTGTTCGGTAGCTAAATCACTTATATAGATATGTTCACCACAAAATTCTTTTATAGCTCTTAACTGTCCTGCCACAAACTTACATACAATAATTGCAGGTGCTACACGTCCATAATCTACTCCGTAGATTATTTCAACATTCTTTTCAATCTCAATATTTTCAACTGAGTGTATATCGTCATTATACTTTTCAAAAACTTTCTGACCGCTTCTAATAGTGCCATATTTTCCTTGCACATAAACTCGTATATATTCTTCACCGTTTTGTAACATGTTGAAATAATACTGATAACCACCACTGAGATGTTTAATATTTTCTGCGTACGGATTAGATTTATATTGTTTTTGATCATTTAAAAGCAGAGCTGGCGGTTGATGATATATCTTTGTTGTAACAATGTGCTCTTTTGATTCAAACAAATATTTTAATTCACTTTTATAAATTTGATGTCTGCTTGCATCATTCTCTGATGTTTCACACCAACCTTTTGATTCGATTTTTGGTATCCAGTGCCGTTGTTTGGGAGCGTTTGTATCACCTAAAATTCCGCTCCAATATTGTTCATCTTGTTGTTTTAAAATATTTTTTTTTGGATAACGTCCAATTCTTCCCAGAACATATTTTAATACTAATGAATCTAATTCAGAGACTTCAGATAGCCACACAAATGTTGCTTCAAAAGATTTTAGATCACGCAATTGTTTTTCTGTATCAATAGAAAGAAAATGAATGGTCAAATCAATCAAACCTTGATCGTCACGAAACTGGTGGTTATAAAACATCGGCGATTGATTGTAAGAGTATACTTCTCCAAGTTCTCCACACCAGTCAAGCCAACTCGCTAAGCATGTTGTCTTTAACTCTTTAAAAGTATTACGAATAACAAGAACTTTACATCTTCTGATATTATCTTTACAGACAGGCATTTTTGCAGCACGCATAATGATTTCTGCAATCATAGCGCTTGTTTTACCACTTCCGAACGGTCCAACTACAATTTTTACTTTTGAATTGTCATTATGAAAAATTTTATGAGTTAGACTGGGATGATAAGTGATCTTAGATTTGAGAAACTCAACCCTAGTTTCTTGAATTTTAACGTCAATCTTGGGATTTTCTATTTTATCGACGTCTTGTTCGAGACGATCAAGACGTTTTAGTAGTTGAGTTTTTTTGGTCATAGTAGATTCTAAACCGATCTGTTCAAGAGAAGGTATAATTACATAATCCAACAAATCTTGTTTATTTATTTACATTTTATTTGTTATCTTTTAGAGGTATATTTAATTCTTTTTTCTTTAAATTATCTAACTTCTCTAATGCTTTTTCATTACTTTCTTTTTCGTGTTCAATTTCAGCTTGTTTTTTCAAAAATTCCTCTGCTTCCTTTTTATTTAAATTATCTAAATTTTCCTGACGAAGTCTATCTTTTTCTTGAGCTATAAGAACATTTAATTGTTGAACAATAATTAAATGTTTTTGTTGAATTTCTTCAAAAGTTTGACCTTTGTATAGATGTTCATAATATCTTTTAGATTTCTCATCAGTTTGAATTTTACTATCTTTATAATTAGACGCATACAATTGTGATGCCATATAAATATAATTGATTTCTTCTATACTAAAAACTTTATTCATTTTTACCTCTTTATATTAATTAATAAATTTATTATATATAATTAACTTTTTTGTGTCCAATAATTTCTACCTGCAACCCCATCAAAAATAAACGTTGCTGCGTTTATTGTTCCTGGTGCAAAAACAAGATTTGCACCAGTGTTTGTTAAAAATGGATAACCCATACCAGTAACATCATTATGATTAATAGTAACTGTGTTTAATGTACTTGTTTTTAATATAGTTATTTCTTGACCAGGCATTGGATATCCTGTGCCATAAGTCGTATTTCTAACAGTAATAGAATTAGTAAAACTATAACATGAAAACAACTTATAATTAATTATATCTATGCCAGTGTGAAAAGTTATGGGAGATATATTATCATTAAGTTGAAGAGTCTTGGAACTCATTCTATTTATATCTTTTAATTGAGTTATTTCTCTATCATTAAAATTTATCTGAATAATAGCTTGATTATTTGTAGTGTCTCCTTGTTGCCACACGTTTAGAAAATTACCAACTCTTTTTATTTGTGGATTAACAGTTGCGCTTTGTAAAAGAAAATTAAATTCAGATGTTCCGCCAACACCTCCTTCTACATCTATAATGCCAGCTTCTAAAGCATAATTTCTTTTAACCGTTAATCTTGCTTGGTCCATCTTAATAAGATTTTTTGGTGTTCCTCCAACTAATTCGGTGCTTATCTCCAAAGCTCCATTTAAAGCTGTATAACTAACGTTAACAGGGTATGTTGTTGAAGAAATGTTTTTTACGTACCAATTTCCGTTTGCTTCAACGCCAGCACCCCATGCATTTATCGAATTTTCAGAACCCCATAATCGCGCAACTGTTCCGCTGGAATAAAAATTATTGTTTCCAGTAAAAACATTAGATGTATTTAAATAAGCAACATTAGTTAAAGTACCACCAATATTAATATCAGAGCCGTTAATCTCATAATTTTGTCCTGCTGCCAAATTAATACCATAGTACGAATTGAACTTTCCGTTACTTAAATAAGAAGCACGTAAGATATCCCCTATAACAATATCATACCTGTTTTGACTTCGTACTGTTCCTCTACCGTCTCCAGTTACACCAAGTTTTAATCCCGCACTAGAAGTAATACCAGTCGTATCGTTTGTTATTTGCATAAAATTTGGTGTAGCTGCAGGATTATGCAGACTTACTTGATAAGTACCAGTGTTTCTACCAAAAGAAATTTTATCAGTTAATGTTTTTGGTGAAAGAACACCACTTATCTGATTCCAATAAGTAATACCTCCCGTATGATCGGTAACAAATTTCTTATTTGGTATAGCATCATCTCCACCAGCTGTTACCAAATCTTCGTAATTAGCTGTATCTGTACCTACCGATAATAATCCGTTTGTATAAGATACATTAAAACGATTTTCTACAATAGTGCCATTCCATGAATTTATTACAAAATCTTGAGATGTTTCTTTTGTTCCCCATTGAAACGCTCTTTGAACACCACCACCACCTAAACCGTTTTCATAATATCCTGCGGAGAAATAAGCTTCTTTTGCTGAATTTCTTAAAAAAAGCCCATGTTCTGCGTTACCGCTATAACTCTCTCCAATAAATCCTATATTTTTCCCTGAATCTTGAGTACTGTAATGTAAAACATCAATGTCTGACTCTTGAAGATATTCAATTGATGGATTAATTGTTGCACCGTTGTCAATTTCTAAAAGCTGTGTTGTAACTGCGCTATTATTACCTACCACAATTTTTTTTGTAACATCTTTTAAAACAACATTTCCTGCAAAATCTAAGTCTTTGGATGTTTGAACAACTGCTGCCAATGTTCCTCCTGCGACAATTTGAATCAGATTTTGGCTTGCTAAAACTCCACTTCCTGCCCCGTTAATTCCTACATTCAACCCGTTTGTAGCGCCACTTCCTGTGTTATTATTAGTAAATTGTAAAAAAGTGTCAGAGTTTGTTGTTTTATGAAATTGTGCTATATTATTTGGGGTAGCAAATCCAATGCCAAGTTTTCCCGTTAAATTTAAATTATTAAAGTTTACATTATCAGAAGTTTTTAAACTTTGATCTAATTCCCCTAAATACCCCCATTGAGTATTACTAATAGTATTAGTATCAATGTTTTCTAGTTGAGAAACTTCATCATCAGTTAAATTTTTTAAATTTAGACTTAATCCTAGATTTGTAAGTGACGTATTA
>Ga0114918_10005694_pt1 | contig 10657 bp, 6 predicted proteins | sample LantaG_FD_87015 | JGI IMG/M metagenome (GOLD analysis project Ga0114918, IMG submission 87015) | Deep subsurface microbial communities from Baltic Sea to uncover new lineages of life (NeLLi) - Landsort_02402 metaG | ecosystem: Environmental > Aquatic > Marine > Oceanic > Sediment | place: Baltic...
CGATCACGATAGTAGAGATCATGATTGCCGGGAATAAAGTAGAATCGGTCAAACGCTGCTGACAGTTTTTCCAGCGCACGCAGACTGTACTGCAGCGTGTGCATGTTGATGGAAGCACGATGATGGCTCCAGTCACCCAGGAACATGCCGGTCTCACAGCCTTGTGCCCGGGCAGTGGCGATAAACCAGTCTATGAACTGTTCACAGTCTTGGTTGTGCAACACACTGTTGCTTTTTAACCCAAAGTGAATGTCAGTGAATGCAGCAACTTTTTTAAACAAATTCATAAAGTATATGTCAGTTTTTTTAATTGTATACTGTTGGCCGGGAAAATGTCAAGACCGTGACATCGGAGTTTGAAACCCAGATTTCTCAATTGCCATTGTATCCAACTCTGGCTCGGCAAAGGGAGGTCTGGCCAGACCATGTCTTGATCATACACAGTAGCATGTACTATTTGCTGACATAACTCATCTTGTCCACGGTATTGTTGGAGCTGCAACATTTCATTATGGTATGGGATCATGTGTTCAATTTTTTTGGCAAATTTTAGATCGCAAAAATTTCCAATGCGTGTAAGGCTGAAAACCAGATCATGCAATAATTCAGAGACAGATAATATCAAACATCTATCATGACCCCACGTATCGGGATGATACCATTCAACTTGATCGTGCCATGCCGGCATCAGATAACAACTTAAAAACTCTCGCCGTATCCAGACAGGAATCTGATCCATGGTTGTATTGATATCCACGGGCCAATTTTTGTAAATTTTGTCAGGGTTAATTTGATCTAAAAATTGATATTGCCACCAGCACTCCCAAACTTTAAAGTAGTAATTATTAATGGCTAATAATTTTGATCGTTCATCGGGATAAAGATAAATCATCTTATCTACAGTTGACAACACACAATCGAGGTTATCGGAAAGAGATTCATCTTTGTTGGTTTTTGGATGGAAACGAACAAATTGTTTTGCAATATCTTTTGTCACATACTTGTGCCATCCTTGCATATCATGGAGATGATTGCCTCCAAATCCATGGCTGTTACCATTTTTTTTAAATGGACGCACGGTTTCTGTCTCGGAACACAATGTTGTCAATAACCATTCAAGATAGGTACCATAACTACCACCGTGAAACACTATAGGAATAGTGTCGGATATTTTCATTCTTCTGCCATGGTCACGACCGGTCCGGACAGGTTCGCGCCATGCTGTGCATACTGCCGGCTCCAGCTGGGGTTCAGGCCATTGAGCTCCAGGATGTCGTCGCGGATGTTGTGCATTTTCTTTTCGATGTTCAAGATGCGCGTGAACGAGTTGGTGATGGCCGCGGTGTAGTAGGCAAAGGGATTCTGGCTCTTTGACTCATCAAACTGCAGGCCAATCTGGCTGAGCTGCAACAGGGCCTGGCCCCGCATTTCCTCGTTGTAGCTGTTGCCTGTGAGATAAATCCGACCATTCCTTCTGGCCACAAAGCAACCATACTCAGTTTCCGGACACCACACACGCCCTTGATAGGGCACAGTGGGCTCGTTGGGATGCGTTATCTTGCCTCGACCAATGAGTCCACGTCCGTTGCGCTTGCCACCGTGGTAGTTCAAACAACTGCCATTGGTTGTGTTGCCGCGCGGAGAAAACAGATTGATTGTGTAATAATCTACCTTCTTTCCATATGACACATGATCCTGGATGAACTTGGTATTGGTCTTGATGCCGGCCAGAGTACACAGCGCCAGGAACATGTCAACTCGCTCTGCGCTTTTCTGTGCCCAGCTGCGATTGTGATTTTTCCTGAGCCAACCATCGCCGTCGATCATGGTGTCAATCAAGATACGGCGCTGCGCCGGAGTCAGGCTCAGTATGAACTGCATGGTGAGATTCTTTTTGGGCAGCAGCAGTGCTATCTGTTGTGAATCCGCACGACCGATTCCAAACGTGATGCAACCGCTATCGTTGGTGGATTCAGAATATTTCATGTCCAACGAGTCCAGGCACGCACGGATGCGATCAGCACCCTTACCTGCATTCTGATACACTGTGATGCGTTTAATTTTGTCTCCCTGTGTTTCATAACAGCCTTCGGTCACGATCCAGCCTGCCAGCTCTACCATGCTGTCACTGTGCGTGCCAACAGCGGCACCGGCAGTGCCTGGTGCCATCAGGATCACGCGATCTGATTCCAGGATCAGCTCAGCCGGCACCAGACCTCGAGCAGTCAACAGCCGATGCTGCGGAGTGATCAAGGCATCCATGCCACGAGACGTGATACGGTGCATCAGGCCTGAAAATTCATCGCGAAAGATCGATTTGATCTTGCTCCAGGCCAGTCGTTGGCCATCATAGCTCAGTATCTGGTCCTGTTCGGTGATGCTGTCTATGTCTCGCCAGCCCGATTGGGTCAGTGCCTGCGTTTGCTCATCCACACAGTATCCGCGCCAGTTCGATCTAGTGGCATAGCGTTCACACAGTTTCATGAACATTTCTGCCAGCCTGCGGGTCATGGCACCGTGATCGCGACAGTAGTGGCCATGCTCAAGATCGCCTTGCCAGTGGCTCTTGCCCACCAGATAGGGCACCCTGTGATCTGTGACGCGATAGTGCCAGAATGGCGGAAAGTTCACGCGCACATGCACTGGATCCAGCACAGGTTCATCCACGAGATCTGCCAAGGGATCGTCTGGGGGCAATTCGTCCCAGCCCATGATGTCTTCGATGCGTTTTTTCTTGGCCGTTACCTTGGGCTGTTTCTTGGCAGCCTGTGGAATATGCTCCCAGGTCATGATCCTGAACACAAGGTCCGTGTTGGGTATTTTCTTTTGGTCCACCACAACGCCGCTGTCGCGTGTGAGACGGGCCGCACGGTTACGGCGTGCCTCGGCCACGGTTTTTTGGTTGATCTTTGTGACAGAGGGCAGGATGATGTCGTACTGGTGATCTGTCACAGGATCCAGGAATGCACAGTAGGTGTTCTTGCTGAGATGTATCTGTTTTAAGATATCGCGATTGTTGAGATAGTTCACCTTTGCGGGTGACTTGGCAGGCATGGACAAGACGTTTCTCCTGAGATGTGTACTTATTATACAGTGAAACTCCCAGATGTCAAATGTTTCCAAGGTTAATGTGTGCCGTTTTTGGCCACGATAAATACAGGCTCAAGGAAATGTCATGGCCGAGATAGTACGCAATCCCACACCGCAGAGCAACCCTCCCGATCCAGAAGTTCCGGCCTCTGCCCCCTTGCCTCGAGTAGAGAACTCCGCCCCGGCTGTGGTCGAAGTAGACGTCACAGCACCTCCAGTGGTGCTAGGGCCCGCCGCACCCGAGGTGATTGAACGAAACCCTGTGACCGGGGCTCTACGCATTGACATCCTGGGAGTCGGCGAACCAGTAATACCGGTGATCTCGGGCACTGGCATCACAGGACCGGTGGAGGGCATATCACCCTATGGTGAACAAGACGAAGATTTTGAACCACCGCCGGTGCGCGATCCTGGCCAGGATGAATTTGAAAACGAACTGGACAACCTCCGCCGCGCCCAAGAACGCGAGACTCGAGATTTCATAGCATCACAACAGATCGACACTGGTGCACAAGAACCTCCCGAAGTTGATCCTGATACCAACCCCCAGGTGCCACAGGGTGTGCCCTTCGACGATGATGGCAACCTCAATCCGGGTTTTGCCCTGGATGGCGACGGCAATCCGGTGTTCATCGGTCCAGATTTCGTCGATCCCAGCCTCACTGCGTCTGCAGAAGCCAGTCGTGCAGCGGCGCGCCAACAGGCCACCCTGGACAATGCGCGCCGCCAGGCCACCATACAGAGCCAGCGCAAACAGGGCAACGATCGAGACTGGCGCGTGCGGCTCAGCCTGGCGCCACAGGCCAACTATCTCTACAAGGCCACGGATCAGGCCGGTCAGCCCGCTTCTGGAATACTGGCACCCCTGGCAGTGACCAACGGCGTGATCTTCCCCTACACACCCAAGATCACCACGGCCTATCAGGCCAGATACACACCCTACGATCTCACCCACTCAAACTATCGCGGCTATTTCTATCAGGGCAGCTCCATCGACGACATCCTGATCGAAGCCACTTTCACTGCACAGGACACCGCAGAAGCCGAATACATGCTGGCCGTGATACATTTCTTCCGATCCGTGACCAAGATGTTCTATGGCCAGGATGCCCAGCGCGGCACGCCACCGCCCTTGGTGTATCTCACAGGCCTGGGTCAATTCCAGTACAATCAGCATGCCTGCGTGGTGAGCCAGTTCAACTACAATCTTCCCAACGACGTGGACTACATCCGAGCACGCAGCAAGAACACAGTGTCTGGCAGCCTGCTGCAGCGACGCGATCGCCGATCTGTGCCCACCAACATATTCAGCAGTGCACTGGCGAGGCTCAGCGCTGCTGGCCTCAAAAAAGGTGCACAGCCCTCTCCCCCACCGGTCACCAGCCTGGGCACCGCAGACAGCACCTATGTGCCCACCAAACTGGATCTCAGCATCACGCTGAAACCCATGCAGAGCCGTGAACAGGTGAGCCGCCAGTTCAGCCTCAAACAGTATGCCAATGGTGATCTGCTCGAGGGAGGATTCTGGTAATGGCCCAGTACGACGCCACCAGCCCCTACTACACCACACCCTATCAGCAGTTCTTCCTGTCAAATCTGGTGGGTCGACCCATCCCCTCAGAAGCAGATGATCGGCTGTTCCTGATCAATCTGACCTATCAGTATCGACCAGATCTCTTGGCGTTCGACCTCTACGACAATGCCACGCTGTGGTGGGTGTTCTATCAACGCAATCCCAACACGCTCATAGCCCCGCCCTGGGACTTCCTAGCCAACACCCAGATCTATCTGCCCAAACTGTCAGTGCTGCGCAGCACACTGGGCTTCTAGCGCATGGCGGACATCAACATCCTGTATGCTCAACGCGACAGCATCACTAGGCAGTTGGAGACAGTGCGTTTCCGCATCCAAGCAACAGAACAGAACCTGCAGAGACGTGAACAAGAACTGGCACAACTGCAACCTAACCAGACAGCCGACCGGGAACGGCAACAGGTCCAGATCAGAGTCGTGCAAAGAACACTGCAAGGACTGCGAGAAGACGAAGCAAGATTAGAAGCAGAACTGGCACAAGTGAATCGCGAGATTTCCGTGGCCCAACAAGTGGCAGCTGCACCTCGGCAGAGCGCCGGCGACATTGTGCTCGAGAGTCAGCGAGCACGTGACGAAGGTGCCAGTGTGACCAATCCACCTCGACCTGCGTTGAGGATCGATATTGATGGTGTAGGGCAACCGGTAGTCAACGATGATGTTGAGCCTACCAATGCTGACCGTACACCCACGTCCACTGCACCTGGTAGCTCGGCCCAGGATAGCGGACTCAATGATCCCACTCGCCGCCAGAGCCAGACCCAGTCTACGCCGGCCACGCTGCCTGCGCCTGGTCCTGTGCAACCCAGTGCATCTGGACCGCAGGCCGGAGCCAATGTGGGTGCAGCCGCTGCCGGCGATGATGTGAGAGCATCTGTCAATGCCATATTCAGCGGTGACAATCTCAAAATCATCACGCAGGCCAACCCACTGGATCGCTATGCCAGTTATACCTACAGCATCAGTATCTATCTCATGAGTCCGCAGGATTTTGCCAGGCTCACGCGCAGCAAGAACAAAAATCTTGCAGGCTACAATCTCCTGATCCAGAGCGCAGGCATTCCGGTCAGCACCGGATTTGGTTCCACGCCAGGCGTGGCCGATGTGGGCGAGGTCCCCGGGGTCACCACGTTCAGTCAGGACGCAGGACGCAATGAATATTTCCAGGAAGATTTCTACATCGAAGACCTTGAGCTCACCAGCCTTATATCAGGCAAAGGCACCGCAGGCCCTCACAATGTCGCAACACTGCAGTTCCGGATCGTGGAGCCCAACGGCATCAGCCTGCTGCCCCGTCTGCACAAGGCAGTGCAGCAGTATGCAGCAGGTCAAGGAGGCGTCACTGCACAGAACTATGCTGCACAGAACTTTCTCATGGTGATCAGATTCTATGGGTATGATGTGGCAGGCAACCAGTATCTGCCCATCAAAGGCACGCGCAATGACGCTGAAGGCAAGGCAGTGACCACACCCACCACCATTGAAAAATTCATTCCGTTCCAGTTCAAAAGCATCAAGTTTCGCGTGGCGGACAAACTCACAGAATACAGCTGTGAAGCAGTGTGTCCCCAGAATCTCATTGCCACTGGTCCTGCCCGCGGTCAGATACCCTACAATGTGGAGATTACCAGCAAAACGCTGCAGGAGCTGTTCAATGGACCCCTGGTGTTTTCATCCGGGGCGCGCAGCGGCACAGTGGCTGATGTGGGTGAAGTGCCCGGAGTCACAGTGGGCAACCGCAGTGCCAATGAGCCCGGTGCTGTGCCCGGTGTCACTGTGACCAACGGCACAGCCAGCACCACCAACACTGCTCCGGCCAAGGCGTCTGCGGCCAGCACACCCACCATCACACAGGGCCTGGCCCAGGCTCTCAACCAGTTCCAGGATGATCTGGTGAGCAGAGGTGTGTACACCGTGCCAGATCGCTACTCTATCACGATCCTGACGCCGGCACTGCAGAACGCGCGTGTGGTTCCTCCTGGACAGACCAATCAACGCACAGTGCCCATGGGGCCGGGACCTACAGGACCTGCCAATCAGCAGAAGAATCCGGCCACGCAGAGCCAGAACAAGGATGCCCGCAGCACATCAGCGCTGGCCGGCATGAGCATCATGCAGTTCATAGATCAGTACGCCCGCACCAGCACCTATATCTATGATCAACAGAACGACATCAGAGATTCCAACACACAGGCTGCCCTGAAAAATGCCACGCCCAGCGAAGTCACGGCATGGTATCGTGTGGGCATCCAAACTGTGCCCAGGCAGTCTGACGGCTATGATCCCAAACGCAATGACTATGCCTATGACATCACCTACCAACTCAGCCCCTACAAGGTCAATGATCTACAGAGTGACTATTTTGCCAAGCCCAAGTTCCAGGGCACACACAAGAAGTACAACTACTGGTTCACTGGTGAGAACACCCAGATCCTGAAATTCGAACAGGATTTCAACTACATTTACTATCTCACCGTCAACAGCCAGCAAACTCTGGACCAGGCCACACAGACCACAGACTATCGTGAATATCTCAAAAAGGCCTTCAGTCCACGCAGCGCCCAAAGCACAATGGGCACCCAGGGCACCACCAACGAGCCCAGTGCCAATGCCGCAGACTATCTGTATTCACCCGCGGATCAAGGACAGGTGTCACTGCAGATCCTGGGTGATCCTTCCTGGCTGCAGCAGGGAGAACTCTGGGCCGGAGTGGCCGGTGCAGGACAACTGTATGGTCCATTCCTGGATGACGGCACCATCAACTACGAAGGTCAAGAGGTGCTGTTTGAAATCGCGTTCAATCAGCCTGTGGACTACAACTTTGACACCGGCGTCATGGATCCCACCACCAAGAACTTTGACAAGACTGACAGCTCGGCTGGTTCAGCCCGCCAAAGCTATGTGTACAAAGCCACCAAGGTGACCAGCAGGTTCAACAAGGGTGAGTTCACACAGCAGCTGGATGGTGTGTTGATCCTGTTTGATCTGCCTCAGCAGAACCGCGCCCAGACAGAATCCGAACAACGAGATGTGTCGGCACTGCCCAACGAAAGCGCAGCAGAAACCAGGCGGCTGCAGGCATCAGCCGACCGGGTCACGGCATCACCTTCCTTTGCGCAGAGACAGGCACAGGCTGCAGTCACAGTGGGAGACGCTCGCAGAGCACAGTACGGTGAGCTGATCTCGGATCCGCTCAATGCCCTGTTTGGTCAGGGCCGCAACAGCACCGTGGCCACTCCTGCACTGCCAGCCACGGCACCTACCAGCAGCGGTCAGGCCGTGGGTACCGTGAACGATCCTGGTGAAGTGCCCGGAGTCACTGTGACCAATCAAGCTCCACAACAGATAGCAAGAGAACCATGACATGCCTGATAATATAATCCGTACCAAGGGTCGCAGCCAACAGTATCGGGCTGATCGTGGTGGCATGCCCACTGAGATGGGTCCCTACATTGGCATCGTGACCAACAACATAGATCCCACACGCGCAGGTCGGCTGCAGATCTGGATCAATCAGTTTGGAGCCACGGGTGCCGACGGATTGCCAGATCTCACTGAACCCAGCCTATGGCGTACCGTGAGCTATATCCCGCCGTTCTATGGATCCACTCCACACTCAGGCACCAATCAAGGTGCAGGCACATTCACCGGCAATCAACAGAGCTATGGCATGTGGTTTACGCCACCAGACCTGGGCACAGAAGTGATCTGTTTTTTCATCGAAGGCGATCCCAACCAAGGTTACTACATTGGCTGTGTTCCCAATGTCAGCGTGAACCACATGATTCCTGCCATTGGTGCCAGCCGGCGATTCGAACTGGCCAACGGCCCGCAGGACAGCTATTTCGCCGGAGCCACACAGCTGCCTGTGACAGAAATCAACACCGAAAATCGAGCCATAGCAGAAAATCCCAGATTTTTTGATCAGATCAAACCTGTGCATTCCGTGGTGGCTGGTTCAATGATGCAGCAGGGTCTCATACGCGACACTGTGCGTGGCCCCATAACCTCCAACAGCCAGCGTGAATCACCGTCGGCCTGTTTTGGCCTGACCACACCAGGCAAACCCGTGTATCAGAACGGCATATCAGATCTGGAAATCAAGACAAAACTGGAGCGCGGTGACCTACTGCCTGAAGACATCCAGGTGATCTCACGACAAGGTGGTCACAGCATCGTCATGGATGACGGCAATCTCGAAGGACAGGACAACCTGGTGCGCATACGCACTGCCAAGGGCCATCAGATCACCATGAGTGACGATGGTGACTGTTTCTACATCATACATGCCAATGGACAGACCTGGTTGGAGTTTGGCAAACAGGGCACCGTGGATGTGTTCTCCACCAACTCTGTGAATGTGCGCACCCAGGGCACCATTAATCTGCATGCGGACCGTGACATCAACATGTTCGCGGGCGGTGCCATCAACATGAAAAGCACCACCATCAAGGCCCAGGCCGACGCCACACTGGATCTCATTGGCACAGGCAGCATGACCCTGTACAGCAAAAATCTCATAGGCATCAAGAGCGATGGCAGCCTCAATCTCAAAAACATATCAGCGGGATCTTGGGATGCTGGTTCTGCAATGAACTTGAATGCCGGCTGTATCAGCCTCAATTCCGGTGGTGGCGCACCTGTCAAAACCCCCAGCAATCTGCGTGATCTTAACCTGGCTGACACGCGTTTTGTGGCCAACCAAGGCTGGCAAGTGGAGTTTGGAAAGCTGAAAACCATTGTCACCAGGGCACCCACACATGAACCATATCCCTATCACAATCAGGGTGTATCAGCAGTGACCACGGTGAGTGACCCGCCCGTGACAGATCCCACTGAGGCCACTGCGTCCACCCTGGAGAGACTGGCCACAGTGCCGGTCACAGATGGCATCGATTCTGCGGCATTTCTCGAGCAAAAAACAGCAGAGCTATCAGTGGGCTCACTGGATACCACACAGGTCACAGGCCTATTGGCCCAGACCAAACTGGACGTGGGCCAGAGTTTCGATACTGTGAGCCTGGACCGAGGCATTGGTGAATTTGGATTCGATGCTGCACAGCTGGAAGGGGCAGGATTCCTCAAGCCCGGCACGGTGCAGACCTTCCTGAAAGATCCTGCGCAGTTGGAATCTGTGCTGGCGTCGCCCACGGTATGGACCGGCAAGAGTGGCATTGGCAACCTGGACAGTCTCCTGGCAGATCCTGGTCTGCAAAGCGTCACCCAAAACGAGATCATGGTCACGGCACTGGATGGCTTGAAATCAGCCGGCGTAGTCACTGGCACTGAGTCCCCGAGAGATCTAGCCAGTTTTGTCCAGACTGCCTCCCGATTTGGAGTGTCTACCACAGTGGACTGGATCAAAGGTGCAGCACCACCCGACATAACCAATCAGCTGAACTCAGTGGCCAAGGGTGCGCAGTTTGCAGTGAATTTTGTGGACAGCAAGGCATCCGAACTGGTCACCGGCGGACAACAACTGGGTGGGTTTACCGGCACAGTGGAGCGTGGAGCAATGGATCAGGCCGTGACTGCGATCATAGGCAATGCCAAGGTGCCCACACCAAACTTTGGCCAAGGGCTGTACAACAGCACTCCCAGCGCTGACCTCACGTATTCCGGCGACGATGAGATTGTGCTGGAACGCATCAATCAGGAACGTCGCCGCCGAGGACTGCCACCGCTGGGCGGTGTGAGCACATAGTAAATACAGCATGCCCACGTTCATAGGATTCAACACCATAGACCAGTTCAAGAAGTTCACCCTGGTGGACTTTGAGCTGATCAAGCGCGATCTCGCCAATGCGTTCAACATCCAACAGGGAGAACTGCCAGGACGTCCGGGCTATGGCACCACGATCTGGGGATTTGTGTTTGAGAGCCAGACTCCAGAAACCGAACAGGGCATCCTGCAGGAGATCCAGAGAGTGGCCGGGGGCGACCCCAGAGTGTTCATCTCGGATGCCCAGGTGTATCC
>Ga0114918_10005695_pt1 | contig 10657 bp, 11 predicted proteins | sample LantaG_FD_87015 | JGI IMG/M metagenome (GOLD analysis project Ga0114918, IMG submission 87015) | Deep subsurface microbial communities from Baltic Sea to uncover new lineages of life (NeLLi) - Landsort_02402 metaG | ecosystem: Environmental > Aquatic > Marine > Oceanic > Sediment | place...
CTCAATATCTGGATTGCGCTCATTATCGCATCAGGTAAGGCCAGTCTGGTCCTCCTGTTTTTTATGCATATGAAATATGAACCCGGATTGATTAAATGGTCTTTTCTTATTACTGTTTCTTTTCTGGCAGTTCTGATTGGATTTTTATTTTGGGATATATCATTTAGATAAGGAAATTTTCTTCTTATGAATCCATCGGTCCAGCAGGTTGATCATGCGTTTTATTATATTATCGGAATAGCCATTTTATTACTGGCTTTAATTACCGGAGCCATGATTTATTTTGCCATTCGATACCGGCAACAAAATCATCCCAATCCCAAAGATATCCGTGGGAATTTGCTGCTGGAAATCATATGGATGGTTGTTCCCACAGTAATCGCTGTCTCCATGTTTGTGGTGGGCTGGTCTGCCTATACCGGCCTGCGAAATGTACCTGAAGGTGCCATTGAAATTAATGTGTATGCCCAGATGTATTCCTGGATTTTTGTATATTCCAATGATAAAGAAACGGAAAATGAACTGGTCGTTCCCGTGGGAAAACCAATAAAATTAAACATCACTTCAGAAGACGTGCTCCACAGCCTTTTTATTCCGGCGTATCGAATAAAAGTTGATGCGGTCAAGGGGATGACCACCTATGCCTGGTTTCAGGCTGAAAAAACAGGAGAGCATACGGTGAAATGTACTGAATTTTGCGGAATTGGACACGCAGATATGACTGCAAATCTCCGTGTTATAACAGAAGAAGAATATATCAAATGGCTTGAGAATGATGAAAATAAATAGGCATTTAATATCTGATGTGAGTAGTCTGATTAAATGTAAAATGAGCGTGATGCTGGCTTTGTCTTCTCTGTTTGGCTTTGTATTGCATCTGCAAAAGTTCAGCTTCCATTTTATTTTTCTATTCATCGGCATACTGTTATTATGTTTTGGCTGTGCTGTATTGAATAATTTTCAGGACAGGAATAGAGATAAATTATTTATTCGCACCAAATACCGTCCCCTTGTACAAGGAAGAATTTCGAGACAGATCGCGCTGGTGATTGGCATCAGTTTTATCTGCTCCGGTTTAATTTTACTTCACTTCATTGACCAGTTATACAATCAGGGGTGGCATCAACTTTTTTTGGGTATTTTGGCCGTCTTTCTTTATAATGGGCTTTATACCCAATTTAAAAATTATCCTTTAACTGCTATCATTATCGGAGCCATTTGCGGTACATTACCTGTTTATATGGGATGGATATTTGCAGGTGGTGGATCTTCTGATCTTTCCATTTGGATGGTCTGTTTCTCCTGGATGTTATGGCAAATACCCCATTCCTGGTTGATTATCTTGAATGAAACCTCGGAAGTGCAATGTTTACGAAATATGAATATTCTTAGAATTTTTAATCAATACCAGTTGGTTCGGATCATTTGGCTTTGGGTGTTTTCATTTTTTATTGTCATTTCTTATATTGCCTTGATTTCAATGAAATTCAACATGGTTATATTTGCTGCCTTTTTCCTGATCACCGGCGGTATTTTTATTGTGTTTTCTGCATATCTTTTTTTATCAACAGATAAAATGAAATATAAATTTTTGTTTCACCAAATTAACGCCTATATCCTGTTTTTAATTCTGTTTGCTTCAATAAATCACTTTTAGGAAAACCTTTGACTCCGAGAGTCTAACATGTGTTTTTCAACCTACTGGGCATGATTAAAAAATAATGAGAAGACCCAATTTGGCTAACTATTTCTTTCATAAAAACGCGGCAAGCCAATTGATCTTAGGATTAATCAAACTCCTAAAACAACTCAAAATCGACAATTTCTTGACGTTCTGTTTAGTCAATTGCCATTATTTTTGAAATATATTTCTCGCCAATTTCTATTTATGTGTAATATCAAGATATTGTGTTGCTGATTTATTCGGTATGAAAATTGCATATTGTTAAGGGGGAAAAATCAGACTTTGTAGGAAACCATCAATAATACTTAAGGTATAAAATGGGTATCATTCACGTAGACCGTTTAAAGGAAAATATGGTGCTGTCAGAAGATGTAAGAGATCTGAACACAAGACTTCTTTTAGCAAAAGGCCTTAAAATACAATCAAAGCATCTAAGAATATTAAAAATATGGGGAATAACTGAGGTAAATGTAGTTGCAAGTGCGCTGGATCATGAAGAAGCCGCAACAAAGGAAATCGACCCGGAATTACTGGAAAGAATAGAAGAAAGTACAAAATATCTATTCCACCACGTTGATCTTGAACATCCTGCTATGCAAGAGCTTTTTCGGCTTTCTGTTTTATCAAAAAGCCGGCACGATATTTATAAAATCGATAATAAAAAGATGGTCGATATTGCCCACAATTCAAAAGAGGATTCAAAAGAAAAATTCATAACCGATTTACGTAATAATATTTCTTACCAGGAAATTAAACTTCCAGAGATTCCTTCCACAGTTTTTGAGTTAAATGAAGTTATTGCGAACCCTTTAGCCTCTGCCGACGACATTGCCCGGGTAGTTAGTAAAAGCCCCAGCCTGGCAGCAATCCTGCTTAAAATAGTAAATTCACCAGTATATGCCTTTCCCGCCAAAATAGACACCATTTCACGGGCTGTAACACTCATCGGCACCCAGGAGATATCAGGTCTTGCCTTGGGAATCAGCGCTATTTCTATTTTTAAAGATATTCCTGAAGACATGATTGATATGCATCTTTTTTTAAAGCACAGTCTCGCATGCGCGATAATTTCAAGAGTTTTATGTGCATATAAAAATATAACTCAAACAGAACAGTTGTTTGTATCAGGACTCCTGCATGATATAGGCAGACTGGTACTTTATAAATATTACCCTGAGCAGGCAAAAATAATATTAATAAGAGCTGAAAGTTCAAAAGAACTTCTTCATCAGGAAGAAAAGAAAGGTATTGGCTGCACACACACAGACATCGGCAGGGATTTATTAAAAAAATGGAAAATTCCCTTTTCCATAGAAAATAATTTATTCTATCACCACAACCCTTCAGGTGCTAATAACCAGGCTCATGCGACCATTGTTCATCTGGCGGATATTATTGCCCACAGTCTGGAAATTGGAACCAGTGGAGAAAGATTTGTTCCGAATTTTGACCGCAGGGCTTTTGACAGCCTCGGCATTTCACCGAGCTGTTTTGATTCTGTGATACGACTGGCCACACACCAGTTTAATGCCATTGAAGGTTTCTTTAAATAGCTGAAAGTACTATGAACTCCCAAGAAAATAAAAAGCAAAAAAAACTTGAAGAACGCATAGCATACCTGGAAAAAAACAGGCGTTTTGTCCAGAACGCTCTGGAAATGGCACTTTCCATGGGTGACTTTTTAGAGAGCATAAACGGGAAAAAAGATGTAAAACAGATTTTGCAGGCAACTGAAAAGCGGATAAAAAAAATTATACCATTTGAGACATGCGTTTTATATCGTATTAATGAAGAGGATAATTCGGATTTTATCCCTGCTGTGTATGATCGTGATCAGTTTGAACACTATGCTAAAAACGAAATAGAGTTTATGATTAACGAGGGCTTTTTTACATGGGCTCTTAGAGAAAGAAGAGGAATCACAATTTCATCAAAAGACAATACAAGACAATTCGTATTGCATGTAATTTCTACACCTTCCCGGATCCGCGGCATGTTTGTCGGCTTATTGCCGGCTAAAAAGCCTGTTATTGCCGATTATTCTAATGCCCTCTTGTCCATCATTTTAATGAATACCGCAAATGCACTGGAAAACACCCAGTTATATAAAATCATTCTCAACCAAAATTTAATTCTTGGAAAGAAAGTGGAAAAGAAGACAAAAGAACTGATCCTGTCTGAAAGAAAACTATCACACGCCCGAAAGATGGAAGCAATCGGAACCCTTGCAGGAGGCATAGCCCATGATCTTAATAATATCCTTGCAGGTCTTGTGAGTTACCCGGATTTGCTCTTGATGGACATTCCTGAAGACAGCCCTTTAAGAGAATCCATCCTAACCATACAAAAATCAGGTGAAAAAGCTTCAACCATGGTCCATGATTTGCTGACCATGACAAGAAGAGGTGTACCTGTTACGAAAGTGCTAAATTTAAATGAAATAATTTCTGAATATTTTAAAAGTCCGGAATATAATAAACTAAAATCATACCATCCGGATGTTAAAGTTAATACCTGTTTTGACTCAAATTTGCTTGAAATCTTAGGCTCTCCGGTTCACCTGTCGAAAATCGTTATGAATCTGGTTTCAAATGCCGCTGAAGCATTGCCCGGAGGGGGAAGAATTACTATAACCACCCAAAACCGATATATAGACATGCCTGTAGGAAGTTATGATGATGTAGAAGAAGATGACTATGTTGTTTTAACAGTCTCAGATAACGGTACAGGTATATCGCCGGAGGATTTAGAAAGAATATTTGAACCTTTTTACACCAAAAAAGTGATGGGCCACAGCGGAACCGGACTTGGAATGGCTATTGTTTGGGGAACTGTAAAAGACCATAAGGGATATATAGACATAGAAAGTATCGAAGGGGAAGGAACTACATTCACCCTTTATTTTCCTGTTACAAGACAGGAAACAGAAAAAGATACAACCATCTTATTCATTAAGGATTATATGGGTAATGGAGAGTCAATTCTGGTTGTTGATGATATGGAAGAACAAAGGTATGTAGCAAAAGGCCTGCTTAAAAAACTTGGTTATTCGGTTACAACTGTGGCGAGTGGTGAGGAAGCTGTAGAATACATGAAAGACAGATCTTCAGATCTTCTGGTACTCGATATGATTATGGAACCCGGAATTGATGGACTTGAAACATATAAAAGAATTCTTAAATTACACCCCGGACAAAAGGCTATTATCACAAGCGGATTTTCTGAAACAGACAGAGTAAAAGAGGCTCAAAAACTTGGCGCAGGCCCATATGTAAGCAAGCCTTATATGCTGGAAAAAATTGGAGTAGCTGTTAAAAAGGAACTGGAGAAAAAGAAAGAACAAAAGGCTTAAAAGGCACAAAGGCAAAAGGCAGAAGGCACAAAGTTTGATAAATCTGTAAGAATCAAAAAAAATTGATTTGCTAACCTCATTGATTTTTACTTAACAATTTGAGTTCCTATAGTTTTTCGTTTTTTTCCACTTCTGCCTTTTGCCTCTGTGCCTTCTGCCTTTGACTTCTCAAGCATTATATACCTTCTGCCTTGCCCTTGCCGCATTCTTTAACGTATCAACATGAATATCTACATAATCAAAAAGCCGGGCCAGTTCTTTGCCTGGTGCGGGACGGAGTATTCTTCCAAGATATTGAACAACTCTTCCGCTGAATCGTATCGGTGTTGCAAGAAATAGTGTGGACAGGTCCTTGCAGTCGAAACCTTCTCCTATAAGCTGACCTGTAGCGATCAAAACCTTAACCTTTCCCTTATTTAGTCGGTCAATCACTTTTTGCCGATGACCTGCGGTTAAACTTCCCATTAGCAGTTCGGATGATATTTTATATTTGTATTTAAGCAGGGATTGAAGGGTCTCACAATGCTTTTTTCGGTCGGAAAGCACCAGACAAACGCCCTTGCCTTTTTGCGTTTCTTTTGCCACATCTGCTGCTATAATATGGTTTCTTTTATCGTTCATTGTAAGTTCCAGGAGCATTTTGCTGTATTGATTGACAGGATCAAAATAGGGTTTAAAATCGGTTTCCCTTGTAATTACCCTGACAGGCAGAACATCGCCGGTTTCAATAAGATGATTTTTATCAACTTCGTGGTGTACGTCCCCGAGATGCCAGAATATAAGTTTTGAAAGTTTATCCCTTCTATAGGGTGTGGCACTTAAACCAAGCATATATTTTGAATCAAACTCGGTTATAGCTTCTGTAAATGTACGACTGGGAGCTCTGTGGCACTCATCAACAACAAGATTTCCAATATGCTGTGAGACTTCGGACGCACATTTATAAAGGGACTGGACCAGGGCAACCGTTATTTTTTTTCCTATTTTCTTTTTCCCTCCACCAATAAAGCCCACCTCTATGGCTGGAATTTTCAAAAAAGTCTCAATCCTCTCAGTCCATTGAACAGCTAATTCTCTTGTATGAACCACAATCAGGGCAGGTTGATTGCGCTCTGAAATGATATACAATGCCATTACGGTTTTTCCTGAGCCTGTGGGAGAACTCAAGGTTCCGAATTCTTTAGACAGCATCCTGTCAACAGCCTTTTGCTGAAAGGGCTTAAGCCTGCCTGTGAATGAAAATTCCGCTTTTTTCCGGATGCGTCTTTTATCTTCAATCTGATATTTTATTTTATGGCGCCTGCACAAAAGTATAATCTGCCGCATATACCCCCGCGGAACCCACAAACCGCCGCCTTTTATCTTATCGTAAAACTTAAGTGTTTTGGGGGTACCTCTGTTCCACCGGCTCATCCTGTTGTTCTCTATCCATTTTGGATTAGTGAATTCCAGACTTTCCGTCAGCATGGCCATAAGTTTCGGTGGAACAGCAGAAAGCCTTAAATTATTTATAAGGATAATATTCACTCTTCTTCAAGTAGTACCTTTGCCACATCTATGTCGTAGGCCAGATTCGGATCGAAGTTTTTGTTCTTGTGCATTGCGGATGCCTGTTTAATGGCTTCATAAGAAACCCATCCATGTTCTTCCCAGAGACCTGGATCATCAGAATTCAAGAGCCTGAAAAAAATCTCTTCTTTTGTTTTGCGTACATACATGCGAACTTTCTTATTTTGAAGGTTAGGGTAATAATAAACGCCCCTTTTGTCTTTCATCTTTTTGTTTCCTTTCTTTTATTACATCTTGCCCCGCTCCTGTGCAATCATGATGTAGGTTTCCATACCGGTTTTAGGAGGCAGGTATTGCTGGTCGTCCGATTTTTTAACCAGCCGAATAGATTCTGCAGGGCAGGTGGTGACACACAGGCCGCAGCCGATACATCTGTCAAGATTAACTTCTGCGATATCGTCTTTCATATCGATAGCTTCCATCTGGCAGCGATCAATGCAAGTTTCACACCCCGTACATTCTTCATCATCAACCCGTGCAAAATAGTTGCTCTGTACGGCAGCAGACGGGACCGGCTGCTTTTTCAAGGATCTGAGCATTCCGCAGCAGTCACCGCAGCAACTACACATACCGCCAACCTTCTGTGAGTTAAATGGCTGCATGACAAGGCCGGCCTCTTCATTTTCCCTGACTATTTTTTTAGCCTCTTCCTTGCTGATATAACGTCCCATACCATTATCAACATAGTATCGCCCGTGGGAATTGAATAAAAAACAGGCTTCAAGCGGTTTATCACATCCCTTGCCGGCAAGCTTGGCAGTTTTGCGGCAAATACAAGGAGCTACTGCAATGATTTCCTGGCTATCAAGAATTTCAAGGACATCCTCATAGGGTGCAACAGGCCATTTTGCAACCAGTTCACGATTAATGGGAATCGTTCGCATAACAGGGGTTTTGAATGATTGAAAAGTGCTACCCAGCGCCGCTTCGTAGTATTCATCAAGGTCACGAGCCATTTCTTGATCCACTGAATTAAGCTGAAATTCAAACAAGCCAACCACAAACGGTATTGCGGCATATCGTATATTATCGTCATTTGCCTGACGGAAAAGTAATCCTTTTTTGGCCATCTGCTCCATTTGCGCTGCTGTTTCAGCCGGATCTCGGCCCAGCCGCGCGGCCGCGGCATTCGGTGTTTCCAGAAAAGGCAAAAGCCCTAAAAATAACTCGGCATCCTTCTCTGTGAACAGCCTTTTGAGTATCTTGATTTCAATCTTTGTTTTTGTAGCTGGATAGCCAGTGGCGAGATCGTCAAGCCGCTGTCTTAATCGTTCGTATGTGTCACTCATCATTTAACCTCCTGTATATCACTTCGTTTTATATATTCGATAATCTTTAGGCAGATGTAAAGCCCTGGATAAAAAAAGAGTCAAGAAAAAAAGATCCAATATTGGTTTTTAATTGACTCGGTTGGTTTTCATTCTTAAAATGTATTCTATGTTAAACTTTTTTGACAGTCTGGTAAAAAGTCTCCCGCTTCAGTTCAGCGGGACGTTGTGCTGCATTTCGTAATCATTCAACGTACGATAAGTACGCCTCATAATGACAAAATTTGCACGCTCTTCTTGTCCCGCTTCTTTTTAAAGGGGGAATTTGATCCGCCTGCGGCGGATTACGAAATCGTCTAAATCGGACTTTTTACGAGTTCATCATTTTTAAAGGACTTATCATTTTGCATTCTTCAACTGAAAATTTAGTATTCCTTGCCGGCAAAAAAGCATTTTCAAAAATAAGGGAAGAAGGCCTTAATCCGGAAATGGTAAAAGTTATTGCCGGTGCGGCCGGCGGGCCAAAATGGCTGGTTCTAAATCATCTTGATCGGGTACTTTTTTCCTCCTGGTTTAAAATGCGAACATAAAGTGGTTTAATTTTACCGGACACTTTGCTAAGAGCAATTATACAGAAAGCGAGGTGTTCAATGAACGAGAAACGAAAACGTCCAAATTACACTAAAGAGTTCAAACAAGACGCCGTCAAACTGGTTGTTGAGCAGCGATATAGCTGCCCGGAGGTCGGCAGGCGTCTCGGTGTTGCCGCTTCTAATGTTACCCGCTGGGTAAGGCAATACCGCCAAGACCAACAGGATCTTAGTGACGGCGGTATCCCCCGCAAGGAGCTGGAATCCGAAATCCGTCGGCTAAAAAAAGAAAACAAGCGGCTTGAGATGGAGCGCGAAATCTTAAAAAAAGCCGCGGCCTTCTTTGCGAAAGAGTCGAGTTGAGATTCGACTTCATCCGGCGAGAAAAGAAGGCCTATCCCGTCACCATTCTGTGTAAGGTGATGGAAGTCAGTCGGAGCCGATTTTACGATTACCTCAACAGTCTCGAAGGGCATGGCGATCCTGGCAAAGTGGCATTAAAAGTCCGGATCGTAGCCATATTCAAAGAACATCGGAGCAAGTATGGTTCCCGTCGCATTGTCAAACAGTTAAAGGATGAGGGGCACCAGATTGGCCGGTACAAGGTGCGAAGTTTAATGCGAGAACTTGGCTTGAAAGCCAAAATATCGAAACGATACAAGGTTACGACAGATAGCCGGCATTCGTTTCCAGTAGCTCCCAACATTTTGGATCGCAAATTCAATGTCGATAAACCAAATGCATTCTGGACTGCGGACATCACCTATGTCTGGACCCTTGAAGGCTGGTTGTACCTGGCCGTGGTGCTTGATCTATACTCTCGTCAAATCGTCGGCTGGGCCATGGACAAGCGAATGAAAAAGCAACTGACCTTGGACGCCTTAGCCATGGCATATTGGCGCAGGAAACCACCAGCCGGACTGCTTCATCATTCGGACAGGGGTAGCCAGTATGCATGCCATGATTACCGAAAACGACTGAATCAGTATGGCATGGTGGCAAGTATGAGCCGCAAAGGAAACTGCTGGGATAATGCCCCGACAGAAAGGTTTTTCCGGAGTCTGAAATCAGAACGGTTGTCAGATTACAGGTTTGTTACGAGGCTGTCTGCGGAGATGCAGGTTCTTGATTACATCTCCTACTATAACTCCATTCGGCTGCATTCGACACTGGGTTATAAAACTCCGTTCGCCTATGAGAAAGAACTATGCCGCAAAGCGGCTTAACAAAAAGTGTCCGTTTTTACTTGACCACAACAACAAAACCCCTTTTCCTGATTGGTTCTTCCATCGGTGCCTGGCGATTTGCAGCAGCTTCGCAAAACAATCACAGAAAAGCTATCGATCGGTTTCAGGCGAAATATCTTGACCAGCACTACAGCTCAAACCCCGGGCCTGAGGAAGTAACACGTGAAACCATTCGCATTATGGACGGTTTTATTGACGATAGCAACATCAATGAAATATTGCAGCATCCTTATATGCGTCTTAACATAATGGCAGTTCGGTCAAAATGGGCTGTTTCCAGCGATAAAAAGCTGTTTCTCGCATCTGGATTACTGGCCGCCATGCTTTTCAATACAATCGGAAGGAAACTGTTAAGATTCTTTTTTGAAAGGGCTCTCTTTTATGATGAAAGAACCCTTCCTCCTTTTTGGACAATGGATAATTTTCCCATCAGAAAAATTCCTGTCAAAGGAAATAACATAAGAAAAGCTTTACTGGCATCAGGTTCAATACCAATTATTATGTCCGGTGTGGATAATATTGCCCATGCGCCAAAAGGCACTTACAGGGACGGCGGGGTTATCGACTATCATATGGACATTCCTTTTATGGAAAAGGAGGAAGGAATAGTACTTTTTCCGCACTATACAGACCGCATCATTCCCGGATGGCTTGATAAGAAATTGTTCTGGCGGAAGCCTTCTTTGTCAAATATGAACAATGTATTGCTCATAGCGCCATCTGAAAAATTTATTGAGCGTCTGCCCCGAAAAAAGATACCTGACAGAAATGATTTCTGGCATTTTAAAGGGCGCGATACTGAGCGGATTGAATGCTGGAAGACGGTTATCAAAAAAAGTGAACGCCTTGGACATGAATTTTTGGAGGCCGTGGAAACAGGTAAAATTAGAGAATTGATAAAGCCCATGAGGTATGTCAAGTGAGTATCCCTAAATCATTTATTAGAA
>Ga0114918_10005696_pt1 | contig 10657 bp, 9 predicted proteins | sample LantaG_FD_87015 | JGI IMG/M metagenome (GOLD analysis project Ga0114918, IMG submission 87015) | Deep subsurface microbial communities from Baltic Sea to uncover new lineages of life (NeLLi) - Landsort_02402 metaG | ecosystem: Environmental > Aquatic > Marine > Oceanic > Sediment | place: Baltic...
CCCGCCCCCGAATCGTCGCCCACAGGCTGCGCGCGTCCTCGATCGCCGTCACGTCCAGGAATTCCTTGGTGTTGGGGATGCCCAGGGTCCGCATGCCCGCCGCGTGGCGGGCCTCCCGGAAGTGGCGCTCAAACTCGCGGCGGCCGCGGTACACAAAGCCGCCACAAATCTCACACGGAAACGACCGGTTGAGGCCGTGCAGCTTGAACAGCCAAAAGGGGATGGGCTTGCCATCCCAGCCCAGGGGCAGGTCCTTTGGGTTGTACACGTACTCGTCCTCGCCCTCCGAGTCGGAGGGCAGGGCATCCGCGCCGCCGCCCGCGGCCGCCTCCTCCGCGTCCGCGGCCGCCTCCTCGTACGTGCGCGCCTGCTTCTGCTCGACCGCGGTCGCGGTGGCAGCCACCTCGGGGGCGAGCGAGCCGGAGGCCGGGTCCACCAGGGCGGCGACGCGGGCCTCCATCCAGGCGGATGACCGGCACGCGTTCTTGTGGGCGGCCCCGCCGGCTTCGCCGCCCTCCTCCCCGGCAGCCGGCGGCGGCGGCGGCGGCGGGGCGACGCCCTTCGCAAAGTGCTTGCGGTCGAGCGCGTGCAGGGGCGTCGTCTTGGCGAGCCACAGCCGCTCCGCGCGCTGGGCGGGTGTGCCGCCCGCCTTCAGGCCTCGGGAGGCCAGGGCGCCACGCAGGGTGTCCGGTGGTAACGCCTCCAGGTCGACCACGGACGAAAAGGCGTCCAGGTCGAAATCGGACCCGGGGGCGGGCAGGGCGGGCGCCGCGCCCGACGGTGCGTCATCCGCGAGCGGGCCCACCCCCCAGTCCCTCCAGCCGGGCACGCGCCCCGCCGCGAAGCGGGCCGCAAACTCGGCCTCCTCCCCGCACCCGGCGCCTGCGTACACCCGGTCCAGCCGCTCCAGTGGGTGTGCCCGGTCGTAGAAGCCCTCCAGGTAAGACAGCAGGGACGACAGGTAGGCCCGCCACGCGGCCGACCGGCGGGCGGGCCGCGGCACGGCCCCAAAGGCCGCCAGCCCGCGCACGTACGCCGTGTACTCGTCCGCCGGCCCGAAGGCCGGGTTGTTGACCCAGGCCCGGTGGTGGGCGTGCAGGTCCAGGCACCGGCCGCCCGCCTCCTCACCTGAGAAAGCGGGCGGGGCCGAGGAGGAGGTGGGCGGCGGCGGCGGGCCGCCCGCCGCGTCGGCCCCTATCGGGGCGTCCGGGTCTTCCGTGCCCGGGCCCGGCTCCGCGTCCGGGAAGCGGGCGTGGAAGGCGCGCAGGTCGGCCAGGCGGTCCAGGAAGGTCCCCACCCCGTCGCCCTCGCCCCGCAGGGCCGCCACCTCGGCCGCCCGGGCGCCGTCGTCGTCCGCGTAGATGGCCCGCAGCCGGCCCGCCGCCGCTTGGAGCTTGTCCAGCATGCCCCGCACCCGGTGCGCCTGGGCCAGGCGCTCGCCGTGGCCGCGGGCGGGCGCAAAGTAGTCCCGCACGATGGCCCGCTCCAGGCGCTCGATGTCCTCGTGGGCGGCTGCGGTGGAGATGGGGAGAGAGGGAGAGGAGCGTGAAGAGGGGGGCGGACGGCGGACGGCGACGGCGAAGAGTTCTCGCTAGGCCAGGGCTCCACACTCACCGCGGGTCTCTTCCAGCAGGGTGGCCATGGTGATGAAGAGTGTGCACACGCAGCGATGGAGTGAGAGGAACAGCGGGCCAGTAGGCCGTGCGCGCGCTGTGAAAAGACACGCCGCGCCGCCGCTTTTCGATTGTGCGCTCGCTCTCGACCCGGCTTGCACAGTTCCCATTCGTTTTTGTTCCGCCGACACACACGCGCCCCAGCGTCCCACGACAAGGGGAACGCACGGGCCACACGCTTGTGTGTGCTAACTGACCCCTCACACACCAAAATGCCGCCCCAACTTCACGTCTTAGAGCCGTACACCCCACCCGCATGGACGGCGGGCTGGACCCGACCCGCCCCACCGACCCGCTACCTCCTGGGCGCCCTGCCGACGCCCATCCACAGGTGGAGCCTGCCCCAGGCGGCGGGCGTGGACCTGTGGATCAAGGTGAAGACCGTCGATGGCGAGGAACACAACCCTAAGACGGCGCCGTGGCCGCCTCAACGCTGCCCCCTCTCCAACCCCATCCTTTCTCACTCACCCGCACTCACTCAACGACAGCGCGACGACATGTCCGGCTCCACCCTGTCCGGCAACAAGGTCCGCAAGCTGGAGTTCCTGTTTGCCCAGGCGCTGGAACAGCGAGCCGACACCATCATCACGGTGGGTGGCATCCAGTCAAACCACGCGCGCGCGACGGCGGCCGCGGCGGCGGCGGCGGGCCTGGCCTGCCACCTGATTTTACGTGCGTCGGAAGCCGTGGCGGACGCGGCCGACCCGGGCCTAGTGGGCAATCTGCTGGTGGACCGGCTGACGGGCGCGCACGTGCATCTGGTCTCCAAAGCCGAGTACGCGGCGGTCGGCGGCCCCGGCCTCACAGCCCGCCTGGCTGAGCGGCTGGAGCGCGAGGCTGGCGCCCGCCCGTACATCATCCCTGTCGGCGGGTCCAACGCCCTGGGCGCGTGGGGGTACGTGCAGGCGGTGACGGAGCTGGAGGCCGGCGTGCCAGGCGGGTCCGCCACCCCTTGGGACGACATTGTCCTCGCGTGCGGGTCGGGCGGGACGGTGGCGGGCCTGGCGGCCGGCCTGGCCGCGGCGGACCTGCCCACCCGCCTGCACGCGTGCGGCGTGTGCGACGACCCAGCCTATTTCGAGGCGTTTGTGCGGGACGAGCACCTGGTGCCCATGGGCGTGCCCAACGCGGCGGCCATCGCGGCGGGTGTGCACTACCTCCAGGCCAAGGGCGCGGGGTATGCTATCTCCCGGCCGGCCGAGGTGGAGACGTGCGCGGCCGCCGCGCTGGACAGCGGCGTGCTCCTCGACACGACGTATGTCGGGAAAGCCCTGCACGCCTGGCTGAGCGAGGTGGCCGCCGACCCGGCGTCCTGGCGGGGGCGGCGCGTCCTCTTCCTGCACACGGGCGGCCTGCTGTCCATGGCCGACCAGGCCGCCGGCTTTGAGGCCGGCGTGCGGGCGCTGGGGCGGGTGGAGCGCATGGTGCTGTGATTTTTTCTTTCGCTCTTTTTCTTTCTCTTCTACACGCTCTCCCTCCCTCCTCTACTCTGCCTTCTTCACGCACGCACACAGGCGCTGCATGTCCGCCACCGCCGCATCGCAGTCCGGCGGGGGCGGGCCCGGAGCCTTGCCCCCTCCCTGGTCACCTCCCCCCTCCTCCTCCACCGCGAGGGTCAGGCAGGTCGCGGGGCGCAGGGCCTTGGCCGCGGCGGGCAGCACGTACGCGGGCGCGGGCGTGGCGCCGTCGTCGGCGGCCAGGCAGCCCGCCTCGCAGGGGAAGTGAGCGCGCAGGGCGTTGCAGTCGGACAGGGCGGCCGCGGCCGGCGCCTGGTCGCAGGCCAGGCCCCCGCCCGGCGCGGCAGCCTCGCACGCGGCGGTGCACGTGCTGCCCGCGGGCGCGGCCACGACCACCACGCCGCCGGCCAGCGCCGGCGGCTCCACCTCCGGCTCCGGGTACCGGGGCACGCCGCCCGCCGAGTAGCAGAAGTGCGAGGGCGAGACGTACGCGTTCTCGTGGGACGTCGACTCGTGCGTCGTGCGGCAGGCGCCGACGCAGAAGGCGAAGGGCGAGTCCCAGTGGCCCGTGTCCGGGCGCCCGCGGGCGCGGGGGGTGGAGGCGACAGTCTTCGGGTCCGCCCCCGGGTGGCCCGGCTTCAGGCAGCAGGACACGCAGTGCTCGTAGGAGGAGCAGCACTGGGCCGCGACGTCGCACGTCGCGCACGAGAACGCGGCCGTGGGCTGGGCCGTCGCGGACCCGTCGCAGCAGCCGGTCGCCGGGTTGACGGCAGTGCGCTGGCAGACAAAGCCGGCCGAGTCGGCGATGAGCCACCTGTGTGATTATGGGACATGGAGAGCATGAGCGCCGTGAGAGGAAAAGGAGAGGGCCAGGGTGCGGCGAGGTTAAGGGGGGGAAAAAAGGCAGGCCCAACGCACATTCCGCTGCCCGTGTTGTTGCAGGCGGCTTTGGGCGGTGTCCGCTGGGCGGCTGCGCTGCCGCCGCCCCCGACCAGGCAGGCCAAGGTCAGGGCTACGAACAGCGCGGGAGTGCGACGCAGGGCGGGGTGCGGGTGGGGCGGGGGCATGGTGGTGCCGCGCGCAACGGCCGAGGAGAAAAAGGCGAGACGCGCGTCTCCTTTCAGGGCCGACAGAGCGCAGCAGGTGGCTGCGCGCGCCGTAAAAAGGGCACCTGCGGGTAGGGGAGATGTGCGGCTGCACGCTGGGGTGGGTCGGGGCTCTACGGCGGCGTGTGCAAAAAAAGGAGGTGGGAGGGAAAGCGGGGCCGTGCCGAACGACGGAGTGCCCCCGAGAAGCCCGTTCTGGTCCTCGCTCTCTCCTCTCCGCTCTCGAATCAATTCTCTGTCTCGCCCGCGTCCCTCCGCCCGCGTCTCCCCTTCCCCGTGCGCGACCGCCCACACCTCTCAGGCGGTCACGCGCAGTCCCCTCTCCCTCTAAACCAACCACAATGGTCCAACCCCCTCGCCCCGCCGTCGCGTCCTCCGGAGGCCGCGCCAAGACGGCCGGCCTGGGCAGCCTGGCCCACCCCTCGCGCTCGCGCGACTGGGAAAACCCGTCCGTGACGGCCCGCAACCGGTGCGAGGGCATTCCTTTGGCGTGTCGACAGGGCTGGCCAGGGAAGCTGGCCAGCGGCTGGGATCGGCGCCAGGGCAGCGGGACGCCTGGATCAGGATCGAGGCGGGAGCGACAAAGCCCATTCGCCCATCAAAAAAACGCGGCGCCGGGGGGAGGGGGAGCGCGCGCGCCCCCGCCCCCGCCCTCAACCCAGGCGTGTGCCTTGCTGTCCCACGCGCGCCCTCTCTCTCACACCTCTCCCGCTCCTCTCTCTCTTCCACTACATCCATCCATCACAGGTCAAAGGCCCACGTCCCCCTGCGCACCTTTGACGACCCGGCCCAGGCGCTGGCTTATTTCTCCAAAGGCCCCGCCGCGGCGCTGGCATCGCGCAAGCGCGTCCTCTCCCTCAACGGCGCCTGGCGGTTCAAGCTGTACGACCAGCCGGAGGCGGTGCCGGAGGGGGTGTGGGAGGAAGGCTTCGATGACGGCGACTGGACGGACGTGAGTTCGCAGGGATAGAGAAGGCGGCGCGCGGGGACCCTCCCCAACATCCCATCTTTTCCATCTTCCATCCTTCTTCGCAGTCTCATCCACCGCTCGCGTCCTCCCTCTTCCCCTCTTCCCAGATCACGGTCCCCGGCAACTGGGAGACCCAGGGCCACGGCACGCCCATCTACACCAACTTCAACTACCCCTGGCCCGTCACGCCGCCCTGGGTCCCCGCCGCCAACCCGACCGGCTGCTACCGCCTGTGGGTGGACGTGCCGCCTGCCTGGCTGGCGCCGTCGGCCGGCGGATCGCCCCCTCCCTCCACCCCCTCCCACCGCGTCCTGCTCCACTTTGAGGCCATCAACAACGCGGCCTACGTGCACGTGAACGGGGTGGAGGTCGGCTACTCCCAGGACTCGTGCCTGCCCGCCGAGTTTGATGTGACGGCCGCCCTCAAGCCCGGCCGCAATCTGGTCACTGTCCAGGTGTTGCGCTTCTCGGACGGCTCTTACCTGGAGGACCAGGACCACTGGTGGCTGTCCGGCCTGTATCGGGACGTCTGGCTGCTGGCCAAGCCGGCCACCCACATCGCCGACTTTTTCGTGCGCACGCCGCTCGAGCTGGCGCCCGGGGGCGGGCCAGGCGGGGCGCCGACCGTGACTAAAGCCTGGGTGGACGCGGACGTGCACCTGGTGGGCCCCTCCCCGGAAGCCCTGGCGGGCGTGACGGTGAAAGCCGAGGTGTTCCGCCTGCCCCGGGCCGACCTGGAGAGCCGCCTGGAGCCTGGCGCGGTGACCGCGCCGGCCCTGTCGGGTGCGGCCACCCCTGCCGCGCCGGCCGCCACCTTCAAAGCCGACAACACCGACCACTGGGTGGCAGTCGACTCGACGGACAAGGCGACCCAGGCGGAGGCCGGCTTCGGCGGCTTGATCAAAGTCCGGGCCATCGACTTGACGGCCGCCGGCTCCCCGGCCCTGTGGTCGGCCGAGGAGCCCAACCTATACGCCCTCGTCCTCACCCTGGTCGGCCCCGATGGATCCGTCTTGGAGTGCGAGTCCACCCAGGTCGGTCTGCGCACGGTGGAGGTGTCGGACCGGGCGCTGAAGGTGAACGGCGTCCCCATCTACGTCAAGGGCGTCAACCGGCACGAGCATGATGAACGGCGGGGCAAGACAGTGACAGAGGAGACCATGGTCGCCGACATCCGGGCCATGAAGCGGTTCAACTTCAACGCCGTCCGTAACTCGCACTACCCAAACGCGGTGCGCTGGTACGAGCTGTGCGCCGCGTACGGCCTGTACCTGGTGGACGAGGCCAACCTGGAGACGCACGGCTTCGACCCGGGTCTGCACAACGACGCGGTCGTGCCCGCGTCCAACCCGCTGTGGCTGGCCGCCATCGTGGAGCGGGGCACCCGCATGGTGGAGCGGGACAAGAACATGCCGGCCGTCATCGTGTGGTCCCTGGGCAATGAGGCGGGGTATGGGCCAGGTGAGTGGGAGGGGGAGGGGAAAAGAAGAGAGGGGGCGGCAGGAGCGGGGGGGGGCAGGGACCCCCTCTCACCCCCTCGCTCTCGGACTTGCTCCCGCCTCGCTCACACACCGTTTCCGCAAACGCGCCCTTTTCCTCCAGCCCACCTCGCTATGGCCGGCTACATCCGTTCCCGGGACACTTCCCGCCCTGTGCAGTACGAGGGCGGCGGCAGCCGGACGGCCGCGACCGACATCGTTTGCCCAATGTACGCGCGCGTCCACCAGATCATCAACATTGCCAATGACCCGGCCGAGACGCGCCCCGTCATCCTGTGCGAGTACACGCACGCCATGGGTAACTCCAACGGCAACTATACCAAGTACTGGGACGCGTTTTACAAGTATCCGTCGCTGCAGGTGAAAAGAGAGAGAGGGTTGAGAGAGCGAGGTTGAGCAGAGCAGGATGACGCGCGCGCGCGCACTCAACTCCTGTCCTTACGCCCCTGGCGTTACTGCGTCGCGAGGCACCAGGTCCAGCTTTTTTTTGTGCGTCGCTTGCAGGGATGGGTACCCCGTACCTCCGTACACCTAGCACCGCACCCGCGCGGAGCAGTGTGCGGCGGAAGATGGGCGCGCTCCCCTTAACACGCATGCACACCCTCTTCACTCAACTCATCCTCTCACCCTAAAATCTCTCCTCCGCCCTCCCGCCCCGCCCTCCCAGGGCGGCTTCATTTGGGACTGGGTGGACCAGGGGCTGATCCGCACCGTCACTACCCCCGACGGCCGCACCATGGAGGCCTGGGGCTTCGGCGGCGACTTTGGGGACGACCCTAACGATGCTCAGTTTTGCATTAACGGCATGGTCTGGCCCGACCGGACGCCCCACCCGTCCTGCTACGAGGCCAAGGAGGCGATGGTGCGTGCGGAGCAGGCGGCCGTGTGAAGTTGAGGGGGAACGGGCGGGCGCGCCTCGGTGTGCGGACCTCTAACAGTTGCTCCGCACTTGGCCCTCACTTTTCCGCACCACCCCAAAATAGGCGCCCATCCAGGTCTCCCTCGCGCCGGCGACCGCGGGCAAGCTGGGCCTGAGCCTGCGCAACACTAACAGCTTCCTGTCGTCGGCCGCGTACGATTTCGAGTGGCGCGTCATGCTCAACGGCGCGCCTTTGAATGTGTGTGGATGTGCCGACTGGACTGCTGTGGCCGTGCCTGACCTGGGCGCGCGGGTGCGTTGGCTGTGCGGAGAGCGGGGGTGCATGTCCGCATTACTGCGCACCAGGGCGCGGAGCGGGCGGAGGAAACGTGCGGAGATAGGTGTGCGGCGCGGACATAACAGGCTCTCCCCTCTCCACCCTCTCTCTACACCAGTCGTCTGCGGACATTGCTCTCCCCGTCGACCTGGCCTCCGTCCGCACTGCTGCGACCGTTGCGCTGAAGGGTAAGGCCCTGGGCCGCACGCCCGAGGTGTTTGTGGAGCTGCGCGCGACGGCGACGGCCGCGTCGGCGTGGTGTGAAAAGGTGAGACATGGAGGAGCTGCGGACTAAGGGTAGGGGTGAGGAGGTGGGGTGCGGCGGTTTGGTGCGCACATGCGGGGTCAGCCTGCGGAGGAGTGGAGTGAACGAATTCCGCAAGCGTGCGGAGAAGGCGGGGGTGGGTGGTGGTGGCGGCGCACCCTAAGGCGCCTCAAATTTTTTGCATTTTGCGCCGTACGCACCCGCGCGCACTCTCTCTTCACTCACCCACACACATTCTTCTTCTCTCCGCGCCCACACCTCTCTCCTCCCCTCCTCAGGGCTTCCCCGTCGCCGAAAAGCAGCTGACCCTGCCTCTGGACGGTTTTGGTGGGGCGGGTGCACCTGCCGCCGCCCCGAGCGCGGTCGGTCTGACCATCCAGGATGGGCCCGCAACTGTGGCCATCGCGGGCGGCCCGGCTGACCTGCTCGTCGAGGTGTCCAAGGCCACGGGCGCCCTGACCTGCTGGTCCGTGGGTGGGGCCCAACTCCTGGCGGAGCCCATGCTGCCCTGCTTCTACCGGGCGCCCACGGACAACGACCGGGGCGGGTCCGGCGGCAACAGCTTCGTGTCTCGGTAAGGAGGGAAGGGAGAGAGCAGGGGTCAGCCCGCCCACTCTCTCCTCTCTCGAGGCTCTCTCACCCTCACCCTCACTCTCTTCTCTCTCTTAACTCCACCAGCTGGAAGGAGGCCGGCCTGGACCGCATGGCGGTCGCCCCGGACACTGTCACCGTCACAGCGCAGCCGGGCGTGGGCGAGGGCAGCCCCGTGACTGTAACGGCGGCCTTTGAGATGCGGCCGACCGACCCTGAAATCAAGGAGGCCGTTGTCGGCATCGTCGGCGTGAGCGAGGTGCGTGGTTGGGGGGAGACGCGCGCCCCGTTCCGCTCCGATCACCCCCGGACTTTGGTCTAAGTGGCCCAGGGAGGCGTTTGCCGGGGTGGGGCGGGGCGGGCGGACCCATTTACGAAAGTCGAGTCTCCGGGAGCGGGGGCACTCACCCCCTCGAAAAACACGCTCTCCCCTCTCCCCAGGTCGGCGGCGGCCACTTCCTGGCCGACCCCCTCCCCGGCGAGGCGGCCAAGCCGGCCGAGCCGGCCGCCGCCCGCATTCAGGGTGCCATCAACGTCACCGTCACCTACACGGTCGGCGGCGACGGCTCAGTGCGGGCGGACTGGGCCATCGACGCGGCCGACGCGCTGCCCGCGCCGCTGCCCTGGGGCTTCAAGTCGCTGCCCCGCGTCGGCGTCCACCTGGCCCTGGCCGGCGCCGCCGACCCGCCCGTCTCCTGGTACGGCGCTGGCCCGCACGAGGCGTACCTGGACCGCAAGAATAGCGCGCCCGTGCGGGCGCACGCGGTGCCCAAGGCCTCCGACCTGCACGTCCCCTACATCTTCCCGGGCGAGTGCGGCGGGCGGGCCGACGTGCGCTGGCTGGCGGTCGGCCGGGTCGGGGTCGCCTGCCTGGGCGACGCTCCCCTGCAGGCCAACGTCTCCCGCTTCTCGTTGGCCTCGTTTTCGGCGGCGGCCCATGACGAGGAGCTGGTGCCGGACGGCTCGGTCCACGTCCACCTGGACGCGGGCCACATGGGCGTGGGCGGGGACGACTCTTGGTCACCGGCCGTGTGGGAGGTAAGAAAATGGAGAGAAAAGGGGGGGCGTGGGGAGCGAGCGCAGCACTCCCATCCTCTCACCATTCTCTCGCTTTCTACCGTCTCTACAGGAATACGCGGTCCCGCCCAAGGCGTACGACCTGTCCGTCCTGCTGGTGCCGGCCGCGGATGAGAAGACGGCGGCGAGCGCGGCGGCGGACCGCTGGCTGGCGCGGGGGTGATGGTGATGGGAGATGATGAGATGAGATATGCAAATGGGGATACGTGTTTTGCTTTGCGTGTGAGAGAGAAGGGGGGGGGGAGAGACCCTGCCTGTGGCGAGAGAGAGAGAGGAGAGACGTGCGGGCCCTGTGCCCGAGGTAGTATGTGTGTGTGTGCAAGTGTGCAAGAGAGGTGCGCGAGGCCGGGGCGTTTTCCGCTCTCCTTCGCCACATCATAACCCAAAAAACTCCGGCTCCGCCCTGCGCACCCACCGAGAGCCAACCCTACCCCACATGCGCATCTTAGCCCTCACCATCCTAGCGGCCGCCTGCCTGGCCAGCGAGGTGGCCGCGCCGCCCCCCCCACCGCCCGGGTCGCCCCAAAACCCAGACCCACGCTCGTTTGCCAATGGCCATGAACAAGCTGAGATCTTCCTGACCGCCTGGCGGGCGACGGGCGCGCCCGCGTCGACCCTGCCGCCCCTGCCGGTGCCGGTCAAGGGGGTGGCAGGCATCGAGGTGAGGGTGGATGCCTGGGTTTCGCCTGGGTCGGCCGGTTGGAGCGGGGAGAAGCGGGGGGGCTCGCGCGGTTGCATGCCCAGTGCCCAGTTTCAAAGCCTGCGCCATCGCCCTCCCCCCGAGCCTCCCCCCGAGGGCGATGGATCGAGCCCTCCACAGCTC
>Ga0114918_10005697_pt1 | contig 10656 bp, 29 predicted proteins | sample LantaG_FD_87015 | JGI IMG/M metagenome (GOLD analysis project Ga0114918, IMG submission 87015) | Deep subsurface microbial communities from Baltic Sea to uncover new lineages of life (NeLLi) - Landsort_02402 metaG | ecosystem: Environmental > Aquatic > Marine > Oceanic > Sediment | place...
AAAAAATAAATATTATTGAAGATATTCCAAATTGAATCATTACCTCAATAGGTATAATATACCTAAATACCAAAATGTAATAAACTATTATATTTAAACCAAACACCATAAACCCAATTCTTAAAAATTATATATAGTTATATTATGAAACATATAAAAGCATATGAAAATATCAGAGTCTTTAATTTTGTAATAGATGTTACAAATGCAACAGATGAAGATTTTAAGTTAGCATTTAAAGAATTTGAAAAATATGTTGAAGTTAGTGATTATAATAAGAAATATTTAACAATAAAAAATAAGCCTTGGGCATGGATGATAAATTTTTGGGAGTCTTTTGGTAGACTAAGTGCATCATTTAATATTATAACCTCACGTAATTGGGGTATTGGTGATGGTGGTGAAGTAGATGATAGAGTTACAATTAAAGAATTTATTGAAATTGGATTAAATGGTATTGAGGAACATATAAAAAGTGGAAAAACATACATTAAAATTAAAAATACTGCAAATAAATATAATCTATGAAACATATAAAAGCATATGAAAAATATAATAAACAAAATTTAGAAGTTGGAGATTATGTTATAATAAAAATGTGGGGTCATTCTAGTAGTGCTCTTACGAGTTTTATAAATAATAATATAGGGCAAGTAGCATATTTAAGTTCACTTAAAATTGATGTAACATTAAAATATGATAATATACCAAATGTTTTAAGAATTCATTTTACCAATCCTGGGTCACTTGCTACAGATAGAAGATTATCAAAAACCTTTCATTCAAATGAAATAGAATATTATTCTAAAGATAAAAAAGAAATGGAGCTAATGCTAAAAGTAAAAAAATATAATCTATGAAACATTTAAAAACATATGAGTATTTTGATAAAGGTTTTGAGTTTGAAGATATAGATCTTATGGATATAGTAAGCAAAGCTCCAAATACATATTTTGTAATAAAACACACAGATTATGTTAAAAATGAACTGAAGAAATTTATAGGAAAAAGTGTTAGCTTTGTAACATTTTTTGATTCTGATACCAGAAGAATTATGAATGGTGTGGTAGAAGATGTATCATATAATTATGAAGGACTTAGTACATTTTATTTTAAATTAAAAAATGATCCTATATATCATATAGTATTAGAAGATGAAATAACTATACATGTTACAGCAACAAATATAAATAAATATAATATATGAAACATTTAAAAACATACGAAGAAATAAAATGGAAACCAACTCATTACTTATTAATATTTGATGATATCATCAATGATGACGTTGAATATGGTATAATAAGTAAAAATGAATGTTCATTAAATGATCTTGAAAAATATGAAAATGAGTTTAATTTTAATATTGAAGAAATTGAAATTGAAAAACCTTTAAAAAATACTAATAAGTTTTTTTTACTCATAACAAGTGAAGATTTTGGTGATACCTATTACACATTAGCAGATAATATAAAATTATTAAATGATTATATAATTTATAATGCAAATGAATTACAAAAAGAAGAAAACGGAGATTCAGTAGTTAAATATACAAATGTAGAAGATGCTATAAAATATTTAAACGATGGTGCTAGTTGTAATGTAATTAAAATAAAAGATAAAAACTCAAATAATATAATAAAACAAATATTATTAAAAATAGATACGGATAAATATAACATATGAAACATTTAAAAACATATGAAACTATAAGTGAAGATATTAAAAGAGGTGATATACTTGTTGATGAAAATGATAGACAATACGAATCAACTGTATATTTAGTTTTAGATGATGTTAATAGATCAGATAGAAAAATAAATGTATTCGAAATTGGTAACTTTAAATATGATGATTTTTCATTTATGATTAAAGATATACATATGGGTAAGAAAAATACTTCTCATATATATAAAGGTGTTGGTCTTAGATTAGTTAATGAAAAAGAAAAATTAAACATCGTAAAAAATATATACTCAAGAATAGATAATAGATATTTTGTTGAATTACTAAACAATTTAAAAATTAAAACTGGTTTCGATATTAGAAGTATACCAGAATATGTAGAACATATAGAAAGAATAAAAATGGAAAATGATGCAAAAAAATATAATATATAATATATGAAACATTTAAAATTATATGAAAACACTGAAATAAAATATCATAATTGTATAATTTATGATAATGGTAGTCATGATATTGATTACTCTATTATTTTTGAAACAAAAAAAGATATGGAAAATTGGGTATTGAATTACATAAATGAAAACATAGGACCAGACATAGAACCAGATGAAGTAAATCATTATGAGGGTGCAGTATTAGATGATAAAGAAGGAGTATTATTTTTTATTCTTGAAAAAGCTATTGATTGGTATTCTAATAATTTTGATGTTACTTTTTATTTTAAAGAAGTTGAATTATGTAAAAATGAAAAATTAGGATATGGTGTTGAATTTTATCAAACTACAAATAAATATAATCTATGAAATACTTAAAAAAATTTGAATCAGAAAATATATCAGAAACTGAACAATGTTTTGTTTTTCTTCAAGGAAATGATGCGAATGAAGAACACTACTATGATTTAGTTCGTGAAAGCAAAAATGATAATTTAATACTTTATCCTGAAAGAGGAATGACATTTGCGGATACTGTTGATTATAGACGCTATGTTAAATCAGTAGTTACTGAAAATCCGTTTATAATATCTTGTTATCCAAGAAAAAATGTATGGATATTACAAGATGATGATTGGGTTCATCCAGATCTACAAACATATGGAGCTAGTGTAAATTTGATAACATTATCTATTTTACAATATAGCAACACTATACCAACTGCTGTGATGGGTGGTGGTAAATTTAAAGATAAAGTTAAGAAATTAAAAAATTACAAAAAAGATTATTAAATATGAAATATTTAAAAAAGTTTGAAAAATATTTAAGTGATGGAAGTATTGAAAAATCTTATGATGGTTATAAAATAGTAGGATTTACTGTTGAAAATTTTTTTGATGATGATGATGGCAATAAGTGTTATTCATGTGGGGCATCTGGTTGGATAGATATTGAATACGATTATGATGAAGATGATGAGGATGATTACGCAGAAAGTCGTTCAGATAATTGGATTAAATATGATTCAGGCCCAAAAATAGCATTTGATAATTGGTATCCAGAAAAAATGAATTTAGAATTAAAAGAATATATAGAAAATGGTATAATAGAAGAAAAAATAAAAAGAAATGCAAAAAAATATAACTTATGAAATACTTGAAAACATATGAATCAGATAAAAATAAACCAAAATTCAAAGAAGGTGATTATGTTATTTGTATAGATAACGAATACTCAATCTTAACTGAAGGAATGAGATACTTAGTGAGAAAAATATTCAAAAATAAAAATGATTATTATGTTTGTAAAGTAAAAAGTAAATTAGGAAAAATTGGAGAAACGTTAGGATCATTTACATGTGATAGATTTATAGATGAAATAGAATATAATACAAAAAAATATAATTTATAATGAAAATAGATAAATTTAACGAAAATAATAATAATGAAACATTTAGTGTTGATGGGATAAAAAAACTTTTAAAACTTTTGAATGTCGATGTAATGTATCATGAAGAACATAAAGAATATTTTTGTGAAGCTTATACTATCAATGGAACAAAAACAATATGGTTAAATGATTTTTCAGATATTAATTTAGCAGCAAAAAAATATAATATATGAAACATTTAAAAACATATGAAGATAATAATTATAGAGAAGATCTTAATGACCTTAAAAAACTACTATATCATATAAAAAATGTGATAGATAGTCTTGGTTACCTATCAATAACAAATTTTATCGATACACAATATAATATATATTTTTCTAAATTTCCAAATACAGAAAAAAAAATATTCGAAATACAAGGAGAATTTTCAAAATCTTTAACCTTCTTATCAATAACATTAAGAATTGGAATGAACGACTTCTCATTATTTATACAACAATATTTCAAAACAATAAATGGATTAGAATTATATAATGAAAACCCTAACTTCTTTAATATACAATATAAAATTACTGGTGGGGTTGATGATATAATAAACCAAATATCTAAAGATGACATAAAACTAAAAATGGACACAAATAAATATAACCTATGAAACATCTAAAAACATATGAAAATATAAAAGATCAAAAATATTGGAACAAGATATTACATGATGCAACTTGGAGAACTGATAGAAAAGATAATGAAAAAATACCATATGATGAAAATTTTATAAATTTTGATGATGTTAAATTAGCAATAGAAAATGGGGCAGATCCTGATAGTTGTGGAACATTATCTTGGGCTGTTAGTATGGACGATTTAAAAACTATAAAATATATAGTCAACAATGGTGCTAATATAAACTTCCAAGATAATGATTGTAAATGGACACCTATAATGAGTGCAGTAGGAGATACACAAAACCACCCCATAAATTTAGAAATGTGTATATTCTTATTAGATAATGGCGCAGACCCAACAATAGGAAACTTCCAAAATATAAATACAATGGATTTATTATCACACACAAAAATGAAAAATTTTAAACCAGCATACCCTAAAAAAAATAAAGGAGACCAGGAGAAAATGGATATTATTTATAAACATATTATTGATATTATTTTAGAAAAAAACCCAGAAGAATCTATTAAATATAAAGAATATCTTACGATAGACCAAAAAATAAAATTTGCACCGTATTTAGATTCTGAAAAATATAACATATAATATGAAATACATAAAAATATATGAGAGTATAAGAAAAGATCTTAAAAGAGGAGACTTAATAATACGTGATGATGACTTGGGAAGAGAATCTTATGTGTATTTAGTTTTAAATCATTTACATAGAAATAAAAGAAAAATTAATGTCTATTGTATTGGATATATGAAATATGAATCTTTTAATATTATAAATAATGATTTTTTTAATAATTTAAAAATACATACAATATATAAAATGGAAGATGTTAGACTATTAGAAGAAAATGAAATACTAAAAATAGTAAAGCAAATTTATAGTAGAATTGAAAATAGTTATTATAATAAAAAAATAGAAATAATAAAAAATGATACTGGTATTGATTTAAGAGAAATACCAGAATATATTCAATATGACGATGAAATGACAATGATAAAAAATATAAGTAAATATAACCTATGAAACATTTAAGAACATATGAAAAACATAAAGATAATATTCTATATAAAAATGATGAATTTGAAATAGAATTAATGGGTCACTCATTGGCATATAGATCAAATTTTTTATCATCATCTACCGCTATTTTTATAATGGCAAACCTAATACGAGAACACTCAAAATACTTAAACGATCCAAAATTAAGAAATATATCTTTACGTGAAGTAGATAAAGAATATGTGTTAAAAATGGTTGAACTTGACCCAAAAAATTTAGAAATTATAGTAACATATCGTAGTGGTAGAATTGCTAATTTCTTAGGTAACGGTTTAAGTAAATCATTACCAGATTTTATATATAAAGATCTAACAGTAGAATATTATCCTCTAATTAAAAAAGCTATTATTAATAGTGAAAAATTGGGAGATATTATTGATAACTTTAAAATAATTTTTGATAAAATATCTAATGAAGATTTTGAACTTAGAAAAAACGCAAACAAATATAATATATAATGAAACATTTAAAAACATACGAACAACAACTTAATGAAAATGTGTGGAACCATATTGATAATCAATATGAAGAAGAATATAAAATTTATATTGATGCTTGGCATACTGATGATGATGACGAAGATGGTCATAGCATCGCAACAATTGATATAGCAACAGATAAAGTGACTTATTATGATGATAGAGCTAAGACAGATAAATATGCACAAGAAATGATTAAAGACGCTATTGATAATATAGATCCTGATATAAAAATAGAAGCCCAAGCAAATAAATATAATATATAATGAAATATATAAAAACATATGAAAGATTATGGAACCGCATTAACCCAGAAAGAGAAATTGAAGTAGGTGATGTTGTTAAAGTAAATTGTGATACTAATTATTATGGAATAGAGTATGGTAATTTTGCAGCTAATCATATCGCAAAGGTTACTTATAAATCAACAAAATATGGTGATCCTGAATTTTATGTGATTTTTTTACCTAATGAAGACGACAAACCACACGCTGCTTATTTTAATAATTATAATTATTTTAAAGACCCTAAAGTTATAGAAGAACACGAAATATTAGTGTCAGCTAAAAATGAAGAAGAATTAGAAATGATAATAAATACAAAAAAATATAACTTATGAAATATATAAAAACATATAAAGATAAAGTAAAAGAATATAGACACGCAATAGAAACAGAAAATAAACTTCGTAAAGAACTATTAGGTGAAACGGATGAAATTAAAAAATTAGTTATTGAAATATTAGACGAAATGTTAGAAGAAAATAACAATGACGAAGTGTCAATTAATGTTGATATAAAAACAGACCAAATGAGAATATATAAAATTGAACATATGAATTTACAAGAAGGTTTTATGCATGTTGGTGGTGGTGATACTATAATATTTTTCAAAAATGAAAATAATAAAAAAGATAAAGACTCATTATGGAACTTCTTCGCAGGAGGAACAAACAACTATGAAGAAATTGTAGGTATTTTAGAATACCTTATTAAAAACTATAAAAAATCTTATGATAACGTAATGATGAAAAAGGATACTAAAAAATATAACCTATGAAATATCTAAAAACATACGAAGATAAAAAATTTTTAAAAGAACTAAAACCTGATACATATGTTATATGGATAGATGATAGTGGAATCCCAGGAATTTTAGAAATTGTAGATAATAAAGATACTGATATGAGTAAAAAAGATAATAAAAATGCAATATGGGTTAAACCATTATATTACCTAGAAAACGACACAATAAAGAAAAGTGTATTTAACAACACAACATGGATAGATAAAAGAATACCTTCAGATATAGAATGTATAAAATATGTATCAAAAAATTTAGAAGAATGTAAAGAATTATTACCAAAATTTGTAGACATAAATAAATATAACTTATGAAATATTTAAAAACATTTGAAGAAAAAAGTAAGGGACAAGAAATAATATACACCTTTAAAACAAAAGCTAAATCAGGAAAATATGATTACACTATTCATATTTTACAAGGTAAACCTAAATACGATGAAACTAATGGGTATTCATATAATGGATTGGTAATATCTATTGATAGTACACCTGGATCATGGTATATATCAACATTTCTACATTATACACCAGATAGTAAATATAAAAATACTATACATATTAATGGAAATGATTGGGTGGTTACTAATGGTAGAGAAATAGCTGAAGAACTTGAAGATTGGTTGAAATATCAATATCCAGTATATAAAGATGTAAAAAAATACAATTTATGAAACACTTAAAAACATTCGAAAACTATGATATAAAAGAAATAAAAAAATTTTGTGTGTGGCATGAATATGACCACGATGATGCTAAAAATATTATCAAAATTAAGGTTTAATCTCTTACCAGATGATTATACATTTACTTGGGATTGGAAACCATTAGAAACCGATATAGAAACATTTATAAACGCAAATAAATACAATTTATGAAACATCTAAAAACATTCGAACAAACATCAACACCACAAATAGGTGATTATATTGTTACAAACTATTCATTAGAACACTACGATAGCGATATTATTAATATCAAAAAATATATGAACAATACATTAGGTAAAGTAATAGATATAGATCCAAACCAAAAAATCCCAACATACGTTATACAATACGATAATCCACCTAAATCATACGAAAAGAACTTTAACTTCCAAAAAAATAATGAAGAAGATAAACAATACCATAATTATAGATTTGTTAACTTCAATGCTATTCAATACTTTGATAATAAACCTTTCGATATAAATATGGTTAAAGATACACAAAAATATAATCTATAACTTTTCAAAATTTTTAATACTTATAAAAAACTTCATAATTTTTTACACTTGAAAATTTATAATAGTCATATGAAACACCTAAAAATATATGAATAAATAAAAGCAGAAGATATACAAATAGAATTAAATTCAAAAAATATATCCTTTAATATATAATAATTATTTCTTATTAAATATCCCCTTTATTTTATTAAAAATATTTTTATTCTTAACTGTTGATTTAGCAACTGTTTTTGAGTTATCAATATCTTTTTCTAATAACTTAATTATTATATTTTGATTATTAATTATAGAATCATCCATTACCATATAAACACTATCAATTGATATTTTTAAATTATTTATACTATCATGCTTTATACGATCTTTAGCATTTTCAATTACCATAATATGAGTTTTATCAACTACATCCCTAGTTTGCTTGAAATATACAATAACATAAACACCAGCGATTAAAAAAATAATAAATATTAGTCTTATTAATATAAAATTGTTAATTTTTTTCATTGTTTTTATTTTTATATATAAATAAACAACGTAACATTATTTATCTGTTTAAAAATATAATATATATCATATGAAAATACTAAAATTTAACGAATCAAAAACAAATTATACTCCTACATCATTATTAGATGTAATAGATGAAGTAGATGATTTGAAAACTAAAATGTTTCAATACTATTTTGAAAAAGAAGATATTGACCTAGATGAAGAGTATATTAGTGAAAGAAATGTAACAACGGTTAATAATAATATCGTGTTATGGTTTGATGATGAAGCAGAATTTAACGCTAGTTATTTTATTAAAGATATAGACGATTTAACAAATTATATAAATAACCCTGAACTATATAAAAATTCAAAAAAATACAATATATAATGAAACATTTAAAACAATACGAATACTGGACAACTGATACTACAAGTGATTTAGATGTTGTATATGGAGATATCCCAAAAATATCTAAAGAAATAAAAAAACTAATTAGCTACATTAAAAATAATGAATATTCATTATATGCTGGAAATGATTATGAACTAACTTTTCCAAAATGTGATGGGTTTATAACAAAAATAGAATATGATGGTAGTATTCTAAAAATATTTGCGGGTGATGATAATAAACTAATCATGCATCATATAACATCAGATGAAAGAGATTATTTAAATAAATATTTTGATAATCTTAATATGGAACATAAAATATCAAGAAATAAAAATGATAGAATAAACGATTTAACAGACCAAACAAAAATAGATGCTAAAAAATATAACGTATGAAACATCTAAAAACATATGAAAATAGTATAAAAAATAATTATAAAAAAGGTGATTTTGTTATGGTAAATAATGGAGAAAGTGCATTTAAATTACCTTATGGTAAAATTTTAAAAAAATACCCAGGAAAAGCAAAAGATAGATTTATTGATACATATAGCGTGAAAATTATATTTCCAAATACTGAACATTGGACATACCAACCAAATGAAATTAACTATACAAACATACCACAATATACTATAAATAGAAAATTGTCAAAAGAAGAAGTAGCAGAACTTAAAATAAAAATAAATACTGAAAAATATAACCTATGAAACCTATGAAACATCTAAAAAAAATTAATGAAATACACTCAGACTTTTTAAACCCAGTTAAACCATTTGAAGGTCAAAAACCATTTAAAATTCATAATAATGAACTAATACAAACATTAGAAAGTATGGGTGAAATGTTTTTAACATATGAGCAATATCAAAAAGTTAAAGATTTAGCCGAAGCAGTTAAGAAAAAATGTGATAATTTAGACGAACAAAAAAAATTAGAAATTCAAAGATTAAAACTTGTTATTGGTAAAGTAAAAAAAGAATCATAAAATATGAAACATCTGAAAACATACGAAAATATAAATGATTCTAAATTAAAAGTTGGTGATTATGTTAAACATATATCATGGGAATATGTTGATGGAAAACCTAAAAAGATTTTATCAGATGAAATATATAAAATTTCAGATTATTATGATGATGAGTATGAAATTAGTAATCTTCAAGATGAAACTATAGATTGGGTAAGTAGAGGTGATATAGTAAAAGTTCCTGAAATAGAAATAAATGCAAATAAATATAACATATGAAACATCTAAAAACATATGAAGTGACAGTTGGTACTCTTACCATAGAATTTAAAAAATATATCGTAATAGAAACAAAAAAATCAATAGATTTATACAAAATAAATAATGAAGAATATAAATGTTCCCTATTAGCATTTTATAGTAAAGAAACTAAAATAATGAGACAAAATATATACAACAGAAGCTTCTTTAAAATTACAAATGTGTTTAATTTTAATGATAATATTGTATTTCAAACAGATAGTGAAAAAGATGCATTAGAATATATGAAAATAATAAACGACTTAAATAAATATAACATATAAGTAATTTTAAAAAACAAACACAACCGAAGAAATACTACCCATTAAATAATTTATTCAACTTTTGCTTACGTTCTTCCTTAATAGTCACAAACCAAAAACCTTTATTAAAATTGCGATTAACCATGTCAATATTATATCTAAGTGTCCTTAATTCCCCACCAGAAAT
>Ga0114918_10005698_pt1 | contig 10656 bp, 9 predicted proteins | sample LantaG_FD_87015 | JGI IMG/M metagenome (GOLD analysis project Ga0114918, IMG submission 87015) | Deep subsurface microbial communities from Baltic Sea to uncover new lineages of life (NeLLi) - Landsort_02402 metaG | ecosystem: Environmental > Aquatic > Marine > Oceanic > Sediment | place: Baltic...
CCGCGTGAACCCGCTCATGCTGCGCACACAGTCGCGCCATATTGGAACCCTGTCTACAAAAGCAGACCGGAACCCACGCAAGATGCTTTCTTGATTGTCCCGTGTCTGTCTCAGCCCCTTGGTGCTGGGTGGGGGCCATACCTTGCCATCCTTCTTGCGTTGGCTTGGGTGAACGATCTTCCCCAAGTCCATAGGACAGCCACAAAGAATGATCTCGTCAAACCCCATGGTAATCCCTATGCGGATGGCAGTTTCCAGTGAGGTGCAAGCAGACCGAGGCCAATCGTAGAAGTAATCGATGATTTCCGTGTACGCCTGCCAGTTGCTGCAACGGGTGCAGTGTGTGGAAAACGTATCATGGAACTTGTGCTGCAACTGGACCAATTCAGCCATTACCTCGTAGTGGTCCGTCACCACGAAGTCCGCTTTGACCATCCCAGATGCGTGGCCAATCGTCAAGGTCATCGCTTGGGGTCTTGCTTCTCTTGCCTTTCCATAATCGTCTTTCCAGCAAGGAGCACTCCCCACTATCAGCAACGCCCCTGTATGTCTGTGCGGGTACTTGCTTGTACAAGCATATTCCTTCTTGATTGCTTCATGCCCCTTTGCAGGGTTTCCCCCCTCCCAGTAACTACGCACCCACCCACATTCAGAGATTGCTTCCCGAAAGCGGGGGGTGCCATGAAAGAATACCATGGAGGCCGTTGGGGGAAGTGTGTGCAGTCGTTCTTTCCGTGTGGGCTTGTAGGAAAGAATCCTTTCGGGGAACAGGTCCTGCCATAAAGCATGTGGCTGGTCTTGTGACTTCACTTGTGCGTAGATGTAGTGCTGGTCATCCTGCGGATGCCGATAGTCCTCATACTTCTTGATTACTGCCTCGGCATTTGCCTTGAAGCCTTTGTAGATGTGTGTGAGATCCACACTGTTCGGTACAAACATCATGCCACTAGCTGGTCTTGTGGGAGTGTGGAAGTCCCGCAGCATGACAAACCCCGCTGTTTCCCCCAAAGAAAGAATCTCTCTGACACTTCCCACAATCGCCGTGTCAAGGTCCAAATACACAAAGGGCCGAAATCGCTTCATCCACACAGAGAAGATTTCCAGCTTGCTCCAACGCCCCTCCCATCCCTCTCTGAGAGGAAAGAACAACACACCACGCTGCTTGCCGGGTTTCTCCACCAAGTCAGTGAGACAGATTAGCTGAACAGGCTCGCGGCTTTCCTGCTTCTTCAAGTTCTCTGCCAGCAACCAGACATAATCCGTGTCGTAACACCCACCCGACTTCAAGACACACACAACATGGTGCATTGTTCCGTACTCCATGGCCCTACGCCAATGCTTCATCCAGTGACATTACAGGAAATGTGGACATTGCAGACCCTGGAGTCGCATTGACCACCACTACCCCTTGATACATCTCACGCAAAGACATCTTCAAGTTCTCAAACCCAGCAATGAAGCGAGGGTACACTTCTTCATTGGGTTTGTCTTTCAGATTGGGGTGGTAATTCGCGATCCCCTCTGGACTGAGTTTCATGTCAAACCCCACAAGGACAATCTTCTTTGCCCCTGTATGGAGTGCCACATTCACAGCCGCCGCCCCAGTGTTCCCATTCCAAGCACACATCCATGGCTCTCTCCGCAACCCCCGTGGTCTGCGCACAAGCCGCTTGACCCAAGACCCGCGCACAGCTTTTTCTGTGTTCGTCGCGACTATGCCATGGAACTTTCGTAGCCCTGGTGTTCCTGTTTCATCAATCCAGTCCCGGTTGTGAATCCTAAACCAGTGCCCATCCCCAAAAAAGCACAGGTCTACGACACGGGGACCGAGTTGATATGCGTCGTTGCACCCAATACAGCGGTATGGACGGAGTTTCTTCCAATCAAAGTCCATCAGACTCCACCCACCCCCTATGATGACAACTGTCTGCCCCTCCCACATGCGAGGGACAGACCAGAACCCATCGGGTGCCTGCGGCTTACCCGTAGATTCTGTTGTCATTCGCCTCTCTCCAATGCAAGTGCCTCGGTACGGTTCAACGGGGTGTCATTGACGGGTTCCCCAGTAGCTTCGTTGATCACCCACCAACCCCGCTTGTCCTTGGGGGACTTGATGTGCTTCTTGACCAACTTCACAGGGATTTCCGATTCGGTGATGGGCTCAGGGTCCAGTTCCGGTCCCAAATCAATTACCGGTTCCGGTACTTCCTCATCACCCTCCTGGTCATCAACCGGAATGTCCCCCAACTTGGCGACATCTTCCGGTGACAGTTCATCGTCGTACACCACCTGATTCACTTCCGGTTGTCCCTTGCGGCGGCGCACCAGAATGGCCGTGAAGCGGGTGGGCCATTTCTCTTCCAGCGGCACGTCCGTAACGATGATCTCACCGGGACGGTACGTCTTTCCCCCTGCAGAGTGTGTTCCTGACTTCAAACGGTAGGCTTGTGTTTTCACTGGCATCGTTCTCGTTCCTCCATCGTGGGTTTGATTACCCAAGGTTTGGTTACCTCAATGGTGGTTCTTGTCAACTCTTACGAGTAGACAGTCACACCACAACGGTCGGAATACTCACTCCGAATCTGCGGGACCATGATGGTCATCACCTTGTAGTTGAAGACCATGCCGCCCTGCTGGTCCCACTGGACCACGGACAGAGGCATGCCATCAACCAACCGGACCACATCGGGGGTCTTCTGGACCATGACGATGTAGTCAGCGGTGAGCTTGTCAGCAACCTTGATGTTGTTGATGCCGCCGATTTCCATCAGACGCTGCCGAATGGTCTTGTCACTGGCCGCTTTGAAGTCATCATCCACAGCCGTGTCATAGTTCGTGGGGAGGTACACGTCCCACGGACCATAGTGGCGCGCATCGATGGACGCTTGCTTCATGGCCAACAGGTCAGCGAGCATGGTGGAGCCCGTCGCCGTGGAATCGTCCCAATCAGCAGTCAGACTGCCACTGTTGATGTTCGGGAAGTCGAGGTAGCCGTAGATAGCCCCACCACCGAACCCATACGAGCTTGCGCCTGTCAGGAGGATGGTTTCCACCTTCTCAGCCACCTTGCGGGTTGCCAGCCGGATGTTGGTGGTGTCCATGGGCTCGTAGCCTTCTGAGCGACTGGCAGCGAGCATGCGAGCACTGATCTCAATGTCCTTGTGGATGATCGGGAGCGGCAGGTAATCAGTGCTGATCAGCGGGCGGTCCTTGTCGGTCGGGGTCGCCCCGTCCATCGTGATTTCCGCATCGGTGATGTCACTTATCTTCTGGGAAGCAAACACCGTCTTTCCGAGTCCCTTCGTAGGAACGGTCAGACCAGCGCTGATGAGATCACCAACGGCTTGCAGGCGCAACTGCGCCTCGTCAACGACAACGCGATCTACTTCCAACCACTCTTCGTAGTGAAGAACATCACAATTCCGAAGCGAGTTCACGTTGAACCCGTTGTTGAGCATTCGTTGTGCCACGGAACCGTGGGCGACGGGAGCTTTGCCGGGATCACTCGGCCAGAACTCCATCAGATCAATCTTCGTGCCATCGTTCAGTGTCAAACTCATTGGATGGGCCTCCTTTCTTGGTATTGCCCTTAGAGAATTCTCACGCGGCAACGACCACTCGGGTCAGCCGCCGAACTGTCGCTCATGTCCACAGCATCCAGGGACACGCCCACCAACGAGTTGGGGTATTCGACCGCACCGGCAGAGTCTGTCGTATACTTCCGAAGCTCCCCGTTTCCGTTGGACTCCAACTCATCACCAACCGCGATGGTCTCGCCGTTGGCAATCAGTGCATTCACCACATCGCCGGGGCGAAAGTGGCCGCACTGCATCTGAGTTGCCGCAGTGTACGCCGTGGTGTATGCCCTGCCCTGAAGCTCATCCTCAAGAGCGAAGAACTTCTCAGCGGGCTGGCCCGCCGAAGCATGTACCTTGGCGGTGGTTGCACTTGCCATCTCCAAGAGGTGGCCCGGTGTCGGGGTTCCTGACGCGGCGTACTCCACCTTGATGGGGGTACCCTTGATCACAATCTGATTGGCCATGACTGCGTTTCCTTTCTGTTACTGGGCTCAGTCTTCATCCTTCTTGGCGAACAGCCGCGGGACCGGCGGGGCGGCGTTTGCGGACGGGTCCGCAGCACCGGCACCACTTCCAGCAATGGGACGCCCAGCGGAACGCCCAGCGAAGTTCAGGGGCATCTGCGCCAGACGCACCAACTTCTCAAGCTGAGTTGCCGTCATGTCCTTCAACTCGTCCTGCGTATAGACGGCATCATCCCCATCGGACAGGAAAGTGCGCATCTTGTCGCAATACTGCTTGTTCGTCTTGATTTGCTGGTCGAAGAGGGCCTTGATCTCGGGCGGAGCCGCTGCCAGATACGCATCGACAGTCACAGGCTTTTCCTGAGCATTGTCAACAACAGCGGGGGGCGCTGCCGGGGGCGCAACCACTGCCGGGGGCGCAACCACCGGGGCCGGGGTTTCCGGCGGAATGCTTGCCGCATGTACCTTCACGAACTGCGTGTCATCGAGTCCCATCAGGAACTCACGGTCCTCTTCCTGCCACTTATTTGTGGCGAGAAGAGCGGCGATCATCTTTTCTCTGTCCATGTCGCTTCCTTTCTTGCTTTTCACGGTTGGGGATGGTTCCCCTTCGCTTTCGTCCTCAGTCGGGGGGCTCGGTGGGGCATTCTCCTTTTTCTGTTGATCATTCTGTGTCAAAACAGGCACATACTTTCGTTCAAGCCGCACTTGAACCTTATCATCAGCGAGACCAATCTCGTCATTGTCCTTCACATAGCTCTGACGGTACAACCCACCCTGTCCCCCCTCCCACAATTCAAAAATAACATAATCATCAAATACATCAACCAGATACAGTTCACTTTTTTCATTCCCCACCTGCACCTGCAACGCATCACGTATCTTGATGAACATCTCATCCATGCTCATCTGCTCGACACGGAATCCCAAAGCGGCCAGCACCCGGCGGGCCGTCCGGTTCACAATACCGCCCTTGGAGTTGATTCTGGGAGTGCCCGCCCCATCTTCCCAGGAGCATGCCCCCTCTTGGTCGGGAAGCACCGCCAAATGGTCGGGGCGCATATTCCGTGCGATGCAATTGTATGCTTTTCCATCCAATGTCCCCTCTACGGGCTCTTCTTCCTGCCACACCCCAATGGAAACATCAATTGGTTCTTCCGCTTCCAGCTTCTCCATCAGCCGGGGGTCAATCTTGTTCGCTCGTATGGGATCGATCCAGATTTCCCCTTTCAGCTTGTCATCTTCCCATCTCACATTGAACAACCACCCCGCCCGGTACTGCTCCAGCACCTTGGGATCATTTGCCGGTATGGGTTCTCCTTCACGTCCCATGGGGTGGTATATAGGCACAGACTGCCCATTCCATGCCTCGGGAAACTTGGACAACTCATCTGCCAAGTACAGACACCCATTACGCACCCCAGGGGTCATCATCACTACAGGGCAAATGTAGTGCTCCACCCCCTCATACATTTCCTTGCGAATGAGCTTTGACATGTGAACCGTTATTGACCGAGACGCCTTGGTAGTCTCGATGGAAACGAAAGTCTTCTTGTCATGTGTGCGCAACCCACCGGACATCACTTTGTCGGACAGGTGCAACTGAATGAAACCAGTCGTCTTTTCGGCTTTGGTGTTTCTTCCGAACATTTGTCATCTCCTTGCTTTTCATCTTCATCATCAGATAGGGACACCCCGTCTGGGAGAGGCAGGGAGCCTGCGTCAGGGCGTGAAGGGGGAACGTTTCCTGCGCGGTCCCTGTGTAGGGCAGGCGGGGTGCCCGTATCTAACGACGAGTTCATCATTTCCACCCCTTCATATACGGAATGCAAACACATCTGCAAAGTGGGTGTACGGGAATCAATCCTTCTGCTTCGTCAAGCGTAAAAATCTGTCCTTCCAACTCTTCACAGTCAGGGCACACACGATCATCACCCGCCGTCAAGAATTCAGCCTGTACACTCACCCCCTCAATGCCTGCTTGTCGGTACGTGTTTATCGTTCCCAAGTGATGGGCGCGAATCACCTCCGTGCGTGCCAACATACGTGCCCGTTGCACCCCACCAACGAACCTACCAGACCGGTCCACAAAGTCCAGTGTCTGCCCTACATTGTTCATCCGCTTCAGAAGTATCTGTGCAATCTGGTCTGGGCTTCTTCCCTCAGCAAGCCCCTCAGCCAAACTACGGCTGATGAGCTGGTCCATCCCATCCGTGATGCCCTTTAACTCATTGAACACCCGCGTGTACAGCAATGCAACGCGCTCCGCATGTATGGGCGCGGCTAGAATGGCACGAATGGGTTCTTGGGGAACGTTCATCCCCCCTTTGCGCAACTCCGTGCGCCCCCGCGTTACCCCCCTCTTGTATGCCGCGTCGATGTACTGCTGCTGCCACACTCCCCCGCCCACCGTCTTTCCCCCAAGATCCACCACTTCCAGTATCTCACGGTCCATCTCTTCCTGCAACCACTCCATGAACCCCGCCAGCTTCTCGTTGTCCCGTCGAAAAGCAAACCTCCGTGTAGGGAGTGCAGCAAGCCCCATCATTTCTTCAGCACCGGTCCATAACATCTCGTCAATGCTGCGTTTGGGGGCTACCAGTCCAAAGCAATCATTGGTGACAATAGATGCTTGCATCTCCTTCATCACTGCTTTGAACCGCCGAGTCATGTCCGCTGCCCACTTTGCACGCAAGCGGGTGGTTCTGGTAGGGTCCCCAACCGCCGCCAGTAGGGCAAAACGGGCGTTCAAGGCCCTATAAACGCCAAACCCACACTTCCCTATGGGTTTGGTACCAACGCCCCTTATATGGGGTGTTTTTGTTGTGCAGGAACTACACACTACTCATCTTCCCCTTCCCCCCGCTTGACTGCATCCATGTCATCATTCTCTTCCTTGAAGATGTTCTTCACCTCTTTCATGATGACATCTACCTTCTCTTGCTCCATGTGCATCACCTCAGACAGGAACAAGTCGAACGGCATCAGCTCATTGGACCCGCTCATCACGTACTTCGCCAGGGCATCGGCGTAGTTCCGTGCCACTGTGCTGTCGGTCTTCTCATCGCGACGACCAAGCGGAGGCCAATTCACAATCAGGTTGGAGGGGTTCACCGGGGCAGGGACTACTCCAGCAAACACCATCCGTTCGACCATTGGCAACACCATGAGAGGAGTGGCAAATGTGGACCGGCGACCCGCCACACGCTCTTCCCAGTTCTCATCGTCAGAGGTGGAAGCCAACTGCCCTTGTTCATTGCCAATCAGAATGCGCCGTGGTATGCGGGTACTGGCTGAGATCAGCGTCAACTGTGTCTCAACGTGTTCCTTGGGAGATGTGACCTTGGACTCAAGAACCTTTGCTGTCACCCCTTGCAAGCGCAAGTACCGCGTCAAACCATGCGCAAACGTCTTCATCTCTGCATCGAGCGCATCTTGTGTCTGCGTCAGGTCCGCATCCGCATCTGCTTCAAAGCTATACCCAGGAAAACCCAACCGCCAGAACATCTCTGCCCCACCAGCAACAATCGTCTCAATGTCCTGCAAACGGTTGTATACTGCCATCGCTCGTGGTCTGCCGAATGTGTCACTAGTCGTGGTGTTGTCTGCAATATGCAACACACGCGAGTGATGGACCTCATAAGAGTTATCAGGTCTGCGCCGATATCGCCCACTCTTGCGGTTATCAAGCCCATACTGACTCTCATTGAACACATCAATGGTGTACATCTCGGGCTTACCAAAGCGTTCCGAGGTGGGGTCCCGGTCGAACTTGGTGATTCTTGCTTCTTCCTGGCTGTAGGGCTGAAGGTACAGCAACCGACTAGCCGAATTCTTGACCAAGGGCTTATCCAAGCTATTGCCATCGTTAAACCCCAGCACCAACACACCGTACTCCCCCACACCAGCTACGATGTCCGTGCGCAGCAAATAGTGGTACATCCTGGTCTTGACCGCCAATTCCCGCCACGCCTTTTCAAACGGAGTGACAATCTTCGGGTCAGGGTCATCAACGATTTCAGGGTTCCGCCCCCAAGTAGCGGTTGGGTACGCTTCAATAATTGCCACAGACACATCTTGCCGGGAATACCGAGCGTTGTAATCAGCAAATTCAAGTGTGGCGGGGTATCCGCACTCTTGGTAGATGTCCCGTTGGGTACCAAACGACTTCCCCAGCTTGGCGATTGTGTTCAGACGGTCAGCCAGTGCCGATGCCATCTGTCGCAAGAACCCAGGACCCTTAGTTATTGTCGCCACTTGTCACCACCCTTGGTTTGCCGATGACCCCTACTCGTTTTCCTTGCCGCAAGCGACCAAACGCCTTACTAACCGCGTCCACTTGGTCATCGTGCTTGCCTTGAGGAAACATATTGCACTCGTCAAAAAAAGCCAAGTTCCACTTACCACGCACAATATTTACATTACCCGCTTCTGCCGCTGCTGCAAGGGGGTCAACGTATGTCTCTTTGCTACCGGTGCTCTTGATGCCCCTGAAAGAATACCCTGGCAACACCTTCCTCCTGTAGTGGTCAATGACCATCACCCCGCTGGCCCCCGGTTCCTGCTCCATCCAGATTTGTGTCCCCTCTGGATCGCCATCAGCCGTGCGCTTTATCAACCGTTCCACATTCATGGGAGAAGTGCGCACCCGTATGATATCTTCTATCCAAAAAATACCATCCTTCACACACAGCAACGCCCCCGCAGTCCAATCAGGGTCCAGGTTCTTTTTCTGCTTTGTTGCCGCCAAGTCCCAAAACCGTACACGTCGCTGCACCCGGTCGATGCTGGATGTTACTGGGTTGAACCAACAGGACTGCAACAGCCCCCCTTCTCGCGGTGCTGGGCGCTGCTGCAACTGGGATGCCGTGCCATAGGAACCCAATCTAAGTTTCCGGTCTGCAAGGTCTTCCTCCCCCCAGTGCTCCGGCCAAAGCAATTCCCCCACTTCGGTTCTCGGGTCCAAACCCCAATCTAGTGTCACAACGGTTATCTCCCTCATACCAAAACGGTAGACAGAGATGTGACCATTTCCGTTTTCCCTCAAGGTGCTCATTCTCAGCAAGCACATGACCGGAGTGGTCTGATTCATGGACGCGCTGCCCGATGCACACATATGCCCCCGTGTCATCATTCAACCGCGTGGACATCGACTGGTCCCACCATTCAAGTGTAGATTGTCTCTTGGGTTCTGATTCCCCGTCGATTATGTTGTGAGCATCATCCAAAATAATAACATCTCCGCCTTCCCCAGTCAACGTCCCCCCAACCGATGTAGACATCCGCGAACCCCCCGCCGTACTCGTAAATCTACGTTTCATGTTTTCATCTTGCACCAACTGCCATGGTTTGGTTATCCCCTTCCACCCAGGGAGGTTCATCTGAGATGCCGTTCTCAACATCGCCTGATAACGATCCGACTTTATGACATTCCTACACTTAACGGAATCTCGGATGGATAGCGTCTCAGCATACGTGGATAACAAAAACCGTTCCCCCGGTTTCCGCAACCAAGCCCACGCAGGCCAGAATACGTTACAGGCTAGCGATTTCATAAACCTCGGCGGTATGTTTATCACCAATCTAAGGATATCCCTCTCCGTAACTGGTTCCAGATGTGTGCATATGGTCTGGATGTGCCATCCGTCCGTAAACGTGCAAGGTTCTACCTCTTCCCACAACTCTTGGATAAACCGATGTAGTGATTTGATACATAGGATATCAGTAACTACCTGTTTGGGTATCTTCCTCAGTTCCGCAACATCCATGATAACCTGCCTCTCTTTCCTACCTACAACCCTACATCTCACATTTAGAGCCATGCGCACTACCCACTACAATACACCCACCTGTGCGTATGGTCTACCACAAACAGGTAGTGTACGCACACAGATATAAGATGTCTAAAAGAGAATCCAATATCTCATATCAAATTTTTGTAATCATATATCTGAGATTGGGAATCAGGAATCAGGAATCAAAGTTTGGGTGTGGTCCAAAAGAGGGGAATCAAAGTTTGGGTGTAAATCTTTGAGATTGGGAATCAGGAATCAGGAATCAAAGTTTGGGTGTAAATCTTTGAAATTAGGTAGGGGGGTTGAAGATGCCCCTCCACCCAAACCTATCCGCCAAACAGACGCCCCCCACCCCCTCAAAACCCCGATGTCAATAGGCTAACATCTAATACCCCACCAAATGACATGTCAGGCAACACATACAAACGTTAGGCAAAACTAGATGTCGGCAAGGCCGCGCATGCGCGCACGCACACGCGAGCATACGCACGCACGCACACGCGCCGCATAATGCGCGTGCCTGCGTATATTACATGTACACATGCGGAGTGGTTAGTTTACAGGGGTTGCGTCGATGTCAATGGGCGGGTTGTCAAGCATGCTTTCGAGTTCCTGTAGCTTGGCTTGGGGCAACGTGGCTAGGGTTGCAATGTGTTCAAACGTGCCGTGGTGTTCAACCGTTTGTTGCTGCTTCCATCGCTTGGGGTTGCGTGTTACGTTCCAAAGCCTCAGCAGGTTCGGTTCAGGTGGCAGTTCTTCCTCTGTTCTCTCTGTTTTCTCCGTTGTCCCAACTACCTCCCCATTCTTCCCCCGTGTCAC
>Ga0114918_10005699_pt1 | contig 10655 bp, 27 predicted proteins | sample LantaG_FD_87015 | JGI IMG/M metagenome (GOLD analysis project Ga0114918, IMG submission 87015) | Deep subsurface microbial communities from Baltic Sea to uncover new lineages of life (NeLLi) - Landsort_02402 metaG | ecosystem: Environmental > Aquatic > Marine > Oceanic > Sediment | place...
ACAATCTTTGGTGGTCAAATTTTGACCCACTATCAAACGACACATCTGTTGTGTTGAAATCCATCAATCCAAAAATGGGATATAGTTTTGGGATGAAGGAAATTATTAATAAAAGAACATCCATATTCAAATCTGAGAAAGATAACTCAGTACTTATCTGTGGAGAACAAGAGTACTCATCTTTAATAACCCCTACTGAGATCACTAAAATTAACAATGAAATGATTACTAGATGTAGTTCAAATTTAGTTTTTATAAGGGGTTTCGGTTATTTCAAAAGGGTAAATCAAGTTAAATTCAGAAACACATAATTGGATGGAAATAATCGCAATAATAGTACAATTATTAGTATCTATATCACCACTAATACTTGGTATCGTGTGGTCTATTAAACATAGATATGAAGATAAAAGGATAGAAAAATATTCACCAATGTTCGAGGAACAATTAGATGAAATGGATAAGTATATTAGGTATTTTCAGAAAATTTATCAAGAAGATTTAAATGATCTATTTGATGATGCTTACTACAATTATAAAGAAAGTATTTTCACAAGACTAAAGATTTTTGAAATCGGTATTAGATCATTTAGTTATGATAATAGTGAAGAATCAATTAAGAAGAGGTATAATGGTAGACAAGAAATATTAGATAGTTTCGTCCTAAAACATAGAGATATCCTAAAACCTCATTATAGAGAGAAGAGGTTGAAAAAGTTATTAGACTAAATTATTATCTAGGGTTTATTGCAAATCTAAAAAAAATTATATCATAGATATAATTTATATATACTATCGATGAAACATATTAAAAGTTATAAAATTTTTGAAAGCGGTATTGATAATAATGTTAGAAGGAAAGAAATTTCTACCGATCAAGCAGATAGGTTACTAGATTCATTGGAACATTATAGTCCATGGAGTATAGAGGTATTTAGAGCTTATGAATCAGAATCTGAGTCATTTATATACGATCCATCTAAGGGAGATAAAAGAAAAAGATCTGGAACAGCTGCCTTTTATATTGGTGAATATACCAAAAAAGGATTAATAGATTCAGAGGTATGGGAATCCTTTGATAATAGACAAAGATCAGTTATATGTACAACTAATTATGATTATGCGTCTGATTGGAAAGATTCTATGTTATCACATAAATCATCTATCTATAGTGTAGTTCCACTTATAGATGAGGTATTTGTATGTCCTGGTAATGATTTTAATAGACCCGATTCTTGGAAATACTTATCTAAGTCGATAGATATTGAAAACACTACACCGGGAAAATTAAACTCTCTAACAGATAGTATAGTTTATGGGTTGAGTGAATTAGGTCTAATTAAAGTTGATAGAGAATCATGGGCAAATACATCAGGAACAATTAGAGAATCTAATAAAAAATCCATAGATTTAATCAAAGATAATTTCGATCTTATATCTAAGATTAAGTATGATTATCCAAATAGGAGATTGATATATGGTGATAATAAGTATAAAGTATATGGAGACGATTTTAAATTAATCAATACCTTTAATAGATACAAATCTTTAGAAGAATGTATTTCTGATATTCTAGATCCTATTAAGAATGGGTTTAAGAAGATGAAGTATTCTGAGTTAAATAAGAATAATAGTATAAATAAAGAAGTATGGTTTAATTGTGAATGTCTTATGGTTAAATATACAGATTAAACATACAATACATACATACATACATACATATTTATTTAATCTATAGGAGTTATCCATTCTGGTTTCAAACCAGTCTTTTCTAAAAAATTATCAATATCTTCTTCACTAATATCCCTTGAGAAGGCATTTAATTCTTCTAAATAATTCAATTCTTCTAATAATTTATCAAAGTTTATCCCTCTAGGATTAAATTTCTCTCTAATACCATGTAAATTTCTAAGTTTATCTATTTTAGATACTAACTCATCCCTATAAGCTTTCCGTTCAGCTCTCGTGATCAATATTTCAGTTGTCATTAATGTTCTTACCATACCCACAAACATACAAAGTATTTTTAATATTTAAAATTAAATTATATAGATTTTTTTCGTATCTTTGTAGATAGATATAAATAACACAAACAATACAATACATACACATATATGAAAGTAATAGGATTCGCAAATATATTTTATACCCTTTGGGACGTTATAAAAACAGACCTTTATTCTACTAGAATAACAGCTAATGGAGAACAGACCTTTAAGTCTGGAGAATTAGTAATGTGTAATTATATTAAAAATGTATCAATGGATATCACTAAGGTTTTAGAACTATACCCAGGTGTTACTATTGATGAATCATTAAGAGGTGAGAGTAGATCTTTCTCATATACTAACGGTAGTAAATGGGTTGAATATGGAGACGATGTATTCTCTAAAGGGTTTTCTAGAGGTTTTGCTATACAAGAATGTAACGATGTTAGATTACTTTTATGGAGTTTAAACAATGATAATAGTAGTGAATTAAGAACAAGAGCTATTGAGAATCAGTTATTGAAAAATGGATATGTTAAATATTTCAATGATCTAATCCCTAAAGAAGATCTTAAAGAAGCTAAGTCTAAGAGAAAAAGAGTTCGTGACAATAAAAAACTATATGACAAATTCGAAAAAGAAGGAACTCTCGAAGTTAATATGGAACGTAACTTAGATTATAATGGTGGTATTGTTATTGATGGTTTAGATATCTTTTTTAAAGATATTAAGAGACAATCATATAAAGGATTCGATTATTCTCTCCCAGCTATTAATGGTGTGGGTAAAAGAGTTAAAGGTAAAAAATTATCACTAACCGTTCATACAGAAGGACATCCACAATGTGAGTCATCTAAATGTCTAGTAGTAACAAAATTTGAAATTATATAAATATGAAATCAGTAGAAGAACATACATTAGTCCGTAATAAAGCAAACAATATATTAGGAGTTCCTTTATATAAAGGAGCATCGGTAATAGGTAGAAGTAAAGAACCAACTGATGAGGTCTTAATTGAATTAAGATCATATGCGGAACAGTTCTTGACCGAAACCGATAGGGGTTTAGTTAAAACCATGACATTAATACTTAGTCCATATAAAGATAATATTATCATAAAGGATCTAAGGGAAGAATTATTGAAGTATAAAGAAACATTATAATTATGAAGATACGTAGAGTAAGTTTTGATTATGATTTCACCCTTGATAGGGAGGATGTTCAAAACTATGCTAAGTATCTTATGAGTAAAGGGGTGGAAGTATGGGTAACAACATCTAGGGAAACCGATGAATCAATAAATGCTAAAAGGGCTTATCCAGAGACTTGGAAGTATCCACCTAATTGGGAATTATATAGAGATACGGATCGTTTAGAAATACCTAGAGATCGAATTAACTTCACAGCTTGGGTAGATAAATGGACTGTTATAAAAAATAATAATTTTATATGGCATTTAGATGATGATGATGTTGAGATAGAACAAGCTATAGAATGGGATTGTGACTGTCCATTTATTAATGTTGAAATCGATGGATGGAAAGATGAGTGTGAGAGATTGTTAAATATAAAAATATAAATAAATATATGCCATTTCCAAAATTCATAATAGAAACTAGGGACAAGGGAGACTGTCTTATAATCGCTAAGTGTAAGTATCACAAACAATTAGTATCTGATAAAGATAAGGTTAAAGGTGGTGGTTGGTGGATCTTAGATAGAGAGAATTCTACATTTACTCTACATGGTAATAGTCACGACTTTGGAGCGGCAAGTATGGAGGATATAAAAAATTGTGTCTTGAATAAAAATGTATTCACTAGTAGATCACTGAATAAGAACCTATCAAACTTTATATTTAAATATCAGGATCAAATCGGTGTAGTAACCAAGTTGTAACGATTCTATTGATTCTTGTAAGGTTTATTAGATGTTGGTCTTCATTTCTCATCGCTCTGTCTAAAGCACCAAAATTAGCCACATTACCAGGTATTTGATCAGTTATTATACAACTTGTATTATTACATTTACTATAATATAGGTAAAAATAAAATATAAATGTAAGATGAAAAAAATCTTTGTACTATTAACACTTTCTTTAACTATGTTAAGCTGTGGAGAAACTACTGAAGATACTACTGCTACAGAAACACCTGCAGTAACAACCGTTGTAGTTCCAGCTGAAGCTGATTCTACAGCTGTTGAAGTTGAAACTCCTGTAATGGATACCATGGAAACTATGGACACTGTTCCTACTGAGGAAGTTGAGGTTATGAACTAATTAAACAACTATTAGAGACTTAAAATTTAAAAAGACCTATTATTTATTTAATAGGTCTTTTTTTATATTTAAAATTTAATTAATTAATTAATTAATTAATCACTTTCAATAGATCTTTTAGTTCATTCTGTAAGACAACTATCTCATCTATTTTATATCGATTACATTCCTCAAATGACATACCACCATCGTAGAATGACCTTTTTTCATCATCCAATTCCTTGTTCATTTCGTTGATATCAACAACTACTTGACAGAACCTTTTAATTTTTTCATCTATCATATCTTATATCTATTTTTATTTTTTATTCTTTAACTTAATTATCAATGGGGTTCGAACAAGGTAGTGATGAAGAGATAGTTGGACCTGATGAGTTCCTAAATAACTTGTTTAATTATTATGACCGAAATTCAAAATAGTAAGTAATCATAATACATAACACCATCTCTAGGATAGATTACACAATTCTTACAACCCTGAGTACCCTTAACAAATATCCTTGGGATAGAGTATTTATTAGTATTGATAATAAGTAGATCATTCCCAATAAGATTAGTAACATCAATTTCAACTGATTTTTGTTCGACAAAATATTTCGATTCCCAACGATCGGAATGTCCAGATAAACCATTTATATCTAAAGTATTAGCATTTATAAGACACCCACTCAATATAGAATTACCCCTTATATCATGATTAACTACAGAAGAATCAACTAACAAAACCATATTGCGATTACCAACATACGTATAGATCCTTAACTTAGTATCATTTAATTTATGTAATTTTAACTTTTTCATATGTTGTATGTATGTATGTATTTATGTATGTCCTAGAATGGAGTTTTATATGGTCTTAAAAGTGGTAACATTCAATCAGTCATAGATAATAATATGGAAGATCAGATTATCAGTGAATAATATTAATATTAATTTAAATTAATATTCTTATACTTCTCCATAAATTTCTTAATATCACCACAAGTGAAGTGGTTTTCTACAAGTAAAGATCCTCTCTTAGTTGGACTTAGTTCTCTTTTACAAGTAACATCTCCACAACTACAAGTACTCTTATCTGATTTTGATTTAAATTTTAACTTTTTCATATATACAAATATAGTAATAATAATTGATATAACTACAAAATTTCTTAAAAATTATAAGGGTTATTATAATGTACATCCATACTTATTTTCCCATCAATTTCCCAATATCCCCCATCCGATTCTAATGATTTAACCATGTATCCGAACCACTTTGATTCGGATACAATAATGCCCTTTTTAGTTATACCATAGAGGGTTCTTATCACCCTATCACCTACCTTAAATCCCATACATATACATACATTATCTACCTACCTCTATCCAACAATTTCTCAAACCTTTCCTCTCTATACCTACTCTTACCAACAATACTATTAATGATAAAATTATCCGCTTCTTTCTTCGTATCAAAGTAATATGGTAACATTTTATTAGGATCATAAACAAGTTTCCAGAATATCCACCACTTCTTTTTCTTAATCATCCATTTGTATGGTCCATACTCACCAGCTGGTGGTTGATAAGATTTATACCCTAAACTATGTATATAGGATGTGAGACTAGTCTTTGGTTCTTCTTTATCCTTATCCTTATCAGATTTTGAAGATGATCGTTTAGAAAATAAAATGTATGGATATAACTCACCAATTAATAATAATATCCCTAGTATTGATACTATCAATATTAATATGAAACTAAATATGGTATCCATCTATAATTTTTTCCTAAGTATTAAACACTATTTGATCTATCGGTTCAGACATTTCTTCCCAAGTTCCTCCCAGATAACTCATATTTAAATAAACCTCTTTATGTGAATTTTTTGAAATGACTGACATCACTCTCGCTAATTTATTAACAATCAATAAATCCCCATTGTGACTTCTCCTAAAACAAATATAATTATTTACATACTCCCTTTTATTTCTAATAATAAAGCTACCACCTTCAATCTTATGGAAAACTGACCAATTCCAATTATTACTGAATCTAATCATTCTACTTAAATTTGAAGCATATGAAATAAGCGAATCGGTTTTTTTTTGTTCAACATATATACCAGTACCACAATCATACTCATCCCTTAATACGATAAGACCTCTTTTAGATTTCCATAATGAATATTCCATAAATAAATCAATTTTTTATTTTATCCAAGTTGAGTGCTCCAATGATCCTCAACTTTTTTAAATAATGTTAAAAAGTCAGTATCTACAAAAGTATTCCATGTATCATTATCCAAATCTCCAATTAAATCATGATACTGATTAAAGAAATCATCATCAAGTTCATTAGTGGATATGAATGGTTCGTGTGCTCCATCTCCAATATCCTCTAAAAAATAACCACCGATCCTAACCAAATCATTTAACTTATTATATTCACGATCCCTAAAATCTTTGTAATCAAAGAATCCAATCGCAACAATACCATTTAGACTGAGGAATTCTTTCACGTTATTAATCGTTAATATAAGATCATTTTTCTTTTTTTCTTTTCGGATCTTCTTCTGTTCCCTTTTCATAATCTCTTTATCAGATAAAGGTTGGGGTTTATTATTGAAGATATTAATAGTTTGGTTAATCCAATTATTAACTTTATCTGGATTTACCTCGTTGTTTAATAACTGAATAGCATCTGTATATACTATCTTCTCTAAGTCCGATGTATTATCAGTAAGCTTGTCGTTTATCTTTTTAAGTAATTGTTCTGTATTCATATACATACAAAGATAGTAAATAATTTTAAATAATAAAATAAATATTTATTTATCTACCCCTCTTTAATTTGATAATAATAGGATTATTCCTTTTATAATCCTTTAAATTGACTTCATACCAGCGATGGTTGAATTTTTCGAATTTCTACTCTCTATATCTTTCCAACTCATAATTATTACTTATCTTTATCCATTAATTGTTTTAGTCTTATCTCTCTAATTTTATCTTTATCATTCGATAAACTACCATGCCAGTTCTCGAAAGTTTCCGAATTTTCTGATAGAGCATCCATCTTTTCGTAATGAGATTTATATCTCATTATTTATACTTTTAATCTTTTATATTATAATTCCAATTAATACACCCACTACTAAACAAATTAATCCATATAACATTATATTTCTAGTAGGTTCTTCGTTTGTGATGAATTCAGATAATATTATTGGTATTTTTTAATTTCTCCATTATTTATTCAACTTTCTCAATACGATCATTTCTATTTCTTCGATATAGTTATGGAAAGCATTTACCCATAGTTCTAAAACATCTGTCCCATTCCAAATGATCTTATGGAAGTCGAACCTATTACTTTTATTAACTTCTCCATATATCCTTAACTCCGTATTGTTAAATACGATATCTACTGATACTTGGTTAGGAGGTGAGATATAATGTCTTGATGTAAATTTAACCTTCCCATCACTACCTTTATAATAATATACCCATTCATTACACTGACCATCATATCCTCTTTCCAGAATTGGTGTTACAATATCATCTAATCTATGATTTATTCTAACAACATCTCCTACATCAGCTACGGTATCTTTGGTATCTCTCATTTAATTATTATTATTAATATTATTCAATTTATCCCAATTGAGATAAATCCATACTAATATAATCATTAATATAATAATTCCCAAATATTCAATATGTAATTCATGGATCATGGTAATTTTCTTTTAAAGTACATTAATCCCCCTGATACAGAAACTAGTTCCCACCCATCTTTCCCTAGTTTATCAATGTATATTTTAGGTTGTCCTAATGTATCACCATGTATATCAGTTCGGACTATATCATATTCAAATTTATCCATTTTTGTTATTTCTTTTTATCTAATAGTTTAGTCTAAATTATACCTCAACGGGTCTAAATTATAATGTAATCTTACTCACTCTAATATCTATATAATATCCATTGGGTCAATATCCATTGGGTCAATATCAACAGTTATCTCTAACCCCTCAGCTAATACCCTAGTATCTGTATATTTCATCAAAGGGTCAACGGATATAGTAATTCCTCCCACTACCCCAATTGGATATGTGGGTTTTTCAATCCCATCTGGAATAATTGATGAGAATGTGGAAATGTCCCTGAACATAGCACCAATTGCAACATTTACTGTTGCTTCTGTTACTCCTACACTACTTAAAGATGTGTAAATTTTACTGAAAAGATTTTTTACTACTTCTGATTGGTTATTACCTTCTCCTTTTATCGTTATATTTTTCATATTTCTTTTTATTTCTTTTTATCTAATAGTTTAGCTAACCTCTTCTCTCTATTAATTACAACCCCATCAAATCGGCACATAACCTCAGTGTTATCAACATCAACAATATAATAATTCATTCGAATATTCGAGTATTTAATAACTCCCTCATTACCCTTCATATCAATACCTGATGCCATTTTGTAATGGTCGTGAATTATCACATCATCACCTACTTTAAACTTCATCAATTTATCTAATACAAGAAACTCTCCATGATCACATACCTCATTCATTTCGACCTCATCACCCTCATCATATCCCTTCTTATGCCAAAAAGTATCATAACCTATATTAGGTCCGACTATGTAGATACCTCTATATAATCCAGAGATTCCATAGTCTTCTAATTGTTCGCATTCCGAACCCTCTTTAAACCATGAGTCAATATTTGCTATGTAGACCTTTTTACCCATTAATATTAATGACTTTCATATTGAATTATTCCCCTTTTATTCTCAACTGGTTCAATAATTATTTCCTCAGTAAAGGATTCAGTCCATTTAATAAAGAGTTTATCATCCTCTATGAACATGAGTTTCTTTAAGTAGTTGTTCTCATCGGAGTGGATAATAGAAATAGCGTCTTGTTTATCCTCTGCTATAAGAGTAATTAATGATGTATCGAACATTGCTTGGAATAGTTTCATTGTGCTTATAATTGTTTATCTAATAATTGTTTTAATCTCTTCTCTCGGTAGTATTGTTTATTGAGAGTCATATACTTCTTTTGGATAGTGTAGATAGATATCGAATCCTTTCTTGAATTATTATGATACCCATATAACCTAACTTTAAATCTCTGTCCAGATCTACAATGTTCAATTATATAAGCGTGATAATTAACACCATCATTGAAATTTACTATTACTTTATCACCTATCTCAAATTCCCTATCCATCTAATAATTGTTTTAATCGTTCTTCTCGGTAGTATTGTTTATCTATCTTTAGGTACATCTTTTTTATTATGTGTTCAGTAATTGAATTTTTATTGAATGGGCTATATCCATATAGGGTAACTTTATATCGATGATCTCCATAGATATCATTATCCAAACATTCGATTATCTCTCCATAGTAATCTCCACTTGTAACTCCCATGATTACTTTATCACCTACCTCAAATTCCCTATCCATCTAGTAATTTTTTTAATCTCTTCTCTCGGTAGTATTGTTTATCCATCTCAAGGAACTTAGGATTGCTCCATGATGACCATCCAAGCCTATCCCATTTAACTGAAAATATACAATTATGGGTACATTCTCTAATATCTACAATAGTTCCTTTATTCTCAGTGAATGTAGAGAATTCTCCCCCACCATTAGATCCCTTTTTCTTTATTACTCTATCACCGATTTCCATAATTTAACTCATTTTATATTTAACGTTATATTCAAGTTTAAAAAATTCCATATACACAGCGTATAACTCTTCTGTTTTCATACGTATTCTTTTAATTTACCTTTCTTTAACACGAAATTGATCTTATCTCCTTTTTTATACTTACCCCTTAATTTAGTAGGTAATTCAACTACTTTATTTTGCTTAGTAGTTTCATAACTATTACTCTCCATATGAGGACAAGTCTCTGGGTGACAGTTACAATATACTCTTGTTTCGAAGGTTACCTTATAGGACACTTTCTTTTTACTAATAACTTTCCCCTTATAGTATTTGGGGGTTGGTACATGGTTCAGATCCATAGCATCTCTCTGTATCATATACATTGGGTTAAATATTTTATTCATATTAATCTTATAAATATTTTCATTAATTGTTTAAATTGTTCCGTTGTCTAATGATACCACCAATTTGAATTTAACACAAAGGTTTGTTTCGAACTCTTTAATAATACCTTTCTTAACAGTTCCATTATAAGTTCTTATTACTCTATCACCTTTCTTAAATTCCACCTAATAATTGTTTTAATCGTTCTTCTCTATAATACTGTGTATCCCTAGTAATATTCCCATCAATATTCCAATGAATATCCTCATCCTCTAATGATTTAACCATGTGGTGTAATACTCCGAGAACAAATATCACAACAATACCT
>Ga0114918_10005701_pt1 | contig 10654 bp, 8 predicted proteins | sample LantaG_FD_87015 | JGI IMG/M metagenome (GOLD analysis project Ga0114918, IMG submission 87015) | Deep subsurface microbial communities from Baltic Sea to uncover new lineages of life (NeLLi) - Landsort_02402 metaG | ecosystem: Environmental > Aquatic > Marine > Oceanic > Sediment | place: Baltic...
GGGCGCGGCGACGCTGGCGGTCGGCCTGTGCTTTGCGGGCGCGCGCGACCTGGTGGTCTTCCTGGAGGCGCCCGTCGCGGCGCAGGGCGTGCGGTTTCTGCAACTGTCGCCCGGCGAGTTCTTCTTCACCACGCTTAAGGTATGGTGAAGAGGGAGAGAAGAGGGTGAAGAGAGGGACACGCGGCGTCACTGCCAACCCTTCCCTCTCACATCCCCATCTCCTCACATCGTTTCCTCATCCATATTCCTCTTTTCTTTTTCTTTCAGGTCGCCGGCTACGCGGGCCTCCTCCTGGCGACGCCCACCATCCTGTACGAGGTCGTCGCCTATGTGGTCCCCGGACTGACCACCTCGGAGCGCCGCCTGCTGGCGCCCATCGTGTTCGGGTCGGGCGCCCTCTTCTACGCGGGGCTGCTCTTTTCCTACTCCGTCCTCACCCCCGCCGCGCTCTCCTTCTTCGTCGCGTACGCGGACGGCGCGGTCGAATCGCTCTGGTCCATCGATCAGTACTTCTCCTTCGTCCTGGTCCTCATGGCGTCCACGGGGCTGGCCTTCCAGGTGCCCGTCGTCCAAATTCTGCTCGGCCAGGCGGGGCTGGTGTCGAGTGACGCCATGTTTAGCCAGTGGCGGTGGGTGGTGGTGGGCGCGACGGTGGCGGCCGCCGTCCTGACGCCGTCCACCGACCCCTTCACCCAGACGCTGCTGGCGGTTCCGCTGGTGGGGCTGTACCTGGGCGGGGCCGCGGCGGTGCGGGCGCTGGAGGGCGGCCGGCGGCGGGAGGCGTGAAGAAGGTGGAGGGGGAGAGAAAATGGGTTTTTGGTTTTGTTGGGTTTTCCACACAGTCATTTTTTCAGCCGCCCGCGCACGACCGGCACCCGCCCGGCACCGCGCCCACGCTCTTCAGGTTGCCCAGGCCCACGATGCGGCCGCCGCCGCGGCCGCCGCCCGGGCGGCCGCCAGACCCGCCCCCCCCACTCCCCCCACCCCGCCCCAGGCGCCAGGTCCGGTATTCGTCCGCCGCGTCCTGCGAGACCAGCGTGCGCAGGAAGAAGACCGCGTGGGTCAGGATGGTCAGGACCGCGGCCAGGAAGCCGGCGGGCGTGTACCAGGGCGGGCGGGAGGCGGAGACGCGGCCTGTGTGTGTGATGGAGAGAGGGGGAGAGGGGGGCGAAGGTCGAGTGCGGAAACGAGCGCGCGCGGCGCGTCACGAGAGCACGTCCGGAAAAGGGGAGAGCGAGGCGCCGCGTCCACGCACCGTCCTTCGCGATGTAGGCGGGCGGCGCCATGACCTCGCACGTGTGTGGGCGCGTGGTAGAGAGAGGCGAGGCGTGTGTCCCTTCCTGTCGCTCCGCGCGCACGCCGTGCTTCCGGTAGAGAGACGAAAACACGAATGGGCCCGAACACAGACACAAACACGCTCGCGCACACCTCCCCAAAAAATAACCATGGGCCGCGCTACCAAGGACAAGCGCGACATCTACTACCGCCGCGCCAAGGAGGAGGGCTGGCGCGCCCGGTCCGCCTTCAAGCTGCTGCAGGTGGACGAGGTGTACCATGTCCTGGACGGTGCGTGGAGCGGGATACTGTCTTTCTTTGCATCTGACTGACGCCGCCCCTCTTTCTCTCTCTCAAACTCCCTCTCCCTTGACCACCACGCACGCGCCCCGCCCCACTAAACAGGCGTCCATAATGTCGTCGACCTGTGCGCGGCGCCGGGCAGCTGGAGCCAGGTAAGAGTGTGGAGAGAGAGGGAGAGAGAGAACTACTTCCTCGTCGGGCCGCCGCCCGCCGCCGGACCCCGGCCCCGGTCTCATCACTCTCTTCTCTCTTCTCTCTCTCTCTCTCCATCTCCAGGTCTTGAGCCGCCGCCTGTACCTGCCCGCCATCCGGGAGGGCCGGTGAGTGATGCGACTGTGTGTATGCGTATGTGTGTGTTCCCGCGCCGCCTCTCTGTTCCCCTTTCATGCACCGTTCCTATCTCCTCCCTCCATTCTCTCCACCCCAGCCCCCCACCCCGCCTCGTCGCGGTCGACCTCCAGCCCATGGCGCCCATCGAGGGCGTCGTCCAGCTGCAGGGCGACATCACGGCAGCCTCCACGGCGGCCGCTATCGTGGCCGCCCTGGGCGGCGGCGGGGGTGAAGAGGGCGTCGCAGACGCCGCTTCCCCCTCCACTCCTCCCACCACCACCACCGCCGCCGTCGCGGACCTGGTGATCTGCGACGGCGCTCCGGACGTGACGGGCTTGCACGACATGGACGAGTTTGTGCAGGCCCAGCTGGTGCTGGCGGCCCTGGCCCTGGCGGCCCGCGTGCTGCGCCCGGGCGGGGCGCTGGTGGCCAAAGTCTTTCGGGGGCGGGAGGCGGTGCTGTTGTGCGCCCGCCTGGGCGCCTTCTTCGCGGACGTGGCCTTGGCCAAGCCGCGCGCTTCCCGGGCCGCCTCCGTGGAGGCCTTTGTCGTCTGCCGCGGCTTTGCGCCGCCCCCCGGCGCGGAGGACGCGGGAGAGCGGCTGTGGGGCGTGCTGGCTGGCGGCGGCGCGTCGGGCGCGGCGGGCGAGGCCGCGACCGCCGCGGCCGCTGCCGCGTCGACCCCCACCTCCACCTCGCCCTCCCTCCTGCCGCCGCCCACGCCTCAAGCCCGCCGTCTCGTCCCCTTTGTCGCGTGCGGCGACCTGAGCGGGTGGGACGCGGACATGGGGTACGACCTTGATGACGTTAAGCCAAAAGCTGAAACTGATGGCGGAAAAACGGAGGGAGAAAACAGGGGCCTGCTGCCGCCCGTTGCGCCGCCCACGGAGCCGGCGTACGCGGGCGCGCTGCGGCGGGAGGGGCGGTGGGGCGGTGGTGGTGGGGCGTAGGGAGAGAGAGAGAGAGCGAGAGCGAGAGCGAGAGCGTGAGAGAGAGAGAGAGCGTGAATGAAATGAGATGGAGAAGGTTGCACGAGACAGACTTTTTTTTCCGGCCGACTAAAAAACGCACACGCCACACAATGGGACGCGCACCCGCGGACCGCCCCCTGAAAGTCAACCCCAAGCGCGGGCCCGGCACGCAGGCGGCCTGCGGCGATGAGCTGGCAGCGTTCCTGGCGTGCATGATGGTGCGTGGGTAGAGAGGGAGAGGAGAGAGAGTGGCAATCGGCGGCGGCGGAGGGCTGGCAACGGCGGCGCAACCCCGCCCTCCCCTCATCATCCCTTCGCTCACTCTCTTTCCTCCCTCTCATCTCTCCTTCTCTCCTTTCCACAGACCAGCCGCATGGACGCGGAGGGCGCGTGCGCGGGCCAGCGCAAAGCGCTGGACGCCTGCGCGGCGGCGGCTGTGAGTTTCGAATGAAGAGAGGTAGATGGGGACGGTGTTGGGTGATGGATAGAAAGGGAGGAGCACACGGCCCCCCCCGTCCTGACCCTTCTCTCCCCTTCTGTCTCTCAACACAACCACACAGGCAACCCGGAACAAGCCGCGCAACACGATCAACTACCACCTGCAGCGCCTGTCCCGGGCGCTGCGGCGGTGAAGAGGAGAGGGCTCGTGCCTGGAGAGAGAGGCAGGTTGGGATGGCGCAAAGCTCTCTCTCTCGTCCCGGCCGTCTGCCTCTCTCTCTTTTTCCCGCTCAATCGCGTGCACTGTGGTGTGAGTGACCCCCATCTCCTTGTAATGCAGTAGCTTTAGTTTTGTGTGTCAGTGTGTGCGACTCGGCCAGCCGTTCCTTTCCAGTGAGGTTCAGATGGAGAGTGTCAAGGCGTGCTTCCTCCCTCCCGTCCCTCACTGCTACAGTTGGCCGCCCGCCCGCACGCACCGGGCGCCGACCCCTTTCTCTTTAAACGCGCCCTCTCCTCTGAGCACGCGCGCACTGCCCCCTCCTCCACAATGGCCGCCGCCGGAATGGACTGGGACGCCCTGCTGGCGCAGAGCGAGGAACTGGCGGCCGGAGTGCGTTTTTTGACGTCGAATCGATGCGAGCACGGAGACCCGCGCTGGCGGCCACCCCGCACTCACTCACTCCCATCTCCCCATCACCCCCCACACAGGACGCGCACGGCTTCCCGCGCGTGGAGCGCGACCTGGCCCAGGTGGAACGCTTCTCCGCGGCGCTGAAGGAGCGGACCGCCCGCGTCGTCGCCGACGCGGGCGCGGACCGGGCCGCGGCCGCGCGCCTGCTGGCGGCGGAGGGCGTCAACACGCGGCGGTGAGTGTGGTGATGGAGAGTGGCACGCACGCTCAGTCCCCTCAGAGAATAAAGGGGCAGACACAGACGTGGGCACGGACGCGCGAGAGGGCGAGACCCGATGCGCGCTCGGGCCCGCTCTCTCATCAACCCCGCCCTCGCCTCGCTTCCATCCTGCTGGTCGGCCGGCCCGAACACACACTCTCTCACTCCACCTCCTCTCTCTCTCCTTTACAGCCTGACCCGCGCCCTCCATCTGTTCGAGGCCCGCCCCCCGCCCCCCGACGGCGGCCCGGCCCCGCCCTCGGAAGCCACATCCGTCGCGGCCTTCGTGTCCCGCGTGCACGAGGCGGCCGTCGTGTCCGCCATCGCGGAGGCCCAGCGGGACGCGGCGGCCGCGCACGAGGCGTGGGCCGAGGCGGAGGCGGAGGCCGGCTGGGCGGCTGGGCGGGCCGGCCTGTTTGCGGCGGGCGGTGGTGGTGGGGGCGGGCCGGCCGCCGTGGGCGCGACCGCCGCTGCCGGTCTGCCCCTGGCCGCCCCCATCCCGCGCTCGCCCGCGGGCGGGGCGGCCCTGCCCCCGCGCGCCCGGGCGTACGTGGGCGTGGTCGCCCACCTGAACGAGGCCGCGGCGGCGGCGGGCGGTGGGAGTGCAGCTCCCTCCACCGACGCTGTCGCTGCCTTTGCCGACGCTGCGGCGGCCGCCGCGGCCGACGCGGCCGCCGCGGCGGGCGCGCCCGGCGGGCCCCCGCCCGACCCGGCCGCCGCCGGCATCGCCGAACTGTGGGCCATCCTTCGCCGCCAGGCGGAGGAGGTGGCCGCGGCGGCGGCCAAGGGAGGGGGACGGGGAGGGGGAGGGGCCCCGATGCCGGCGGCCGCTGCCGTGGCCGCCCTGGCGGGGTCGAGGGCCCACCTGGAAGCCCAGTTTGCGGCTTTCATGGACTCCACAATCCGGTCGCACCGGGCTGTGGCGGCCCTGGGGGGTGCGCCTGGGCGGGAGGGCCGGCTGCGCGCCTACATCCGCGTCCGTGAGCCGGAGGCCGCGCCCTTTGACTTCGACGTGACCTCGCCCGACGGCCTTAGCGGCGGCGGCGGCGGCGCTGTCAGCGGGTCGGGCTCCGACACGACCTGGCACCGCGTCTGGCTGGCGCTGCGGGCGGGCTGGGTGGGCGAGGCGGCGGCCGCCGCGGACGGCGCGCCGGACGCGGTCCTGCCCTGCGGGACGCCCCTGTCGGCCGCCATCCGGGAGTGGGGGCGGGCCGTGGCCGCGCCCTCCGCGCCGGCCCAGCCTCCTCCCTCCCAGGCTCCGCCCCCTGTGTCGGCCCTGGTCGCCGAAGCGGAGCGCCTGCTCCGGTCGGCGGACCGGTCCGCCTGGGCCCGCTCCTCCTTCCGCCACCGGGCCGCCGTGCACGCCCTGCTGGCGGGCGACGCCCGGTGCGTGCGCGCCGTCCTGGCGGGCGCGCCCGGGCTGTGCGGGGCGGTCGAGGACTGGGTCTGGTTCCAGGCGGCGGCCGCGGGGCGGGCAACCGCCGCTGCCGCCGCTGCCGGGGCTGGGGCGCCTCCGCTTCCGCCCGGCGCGGCCACCCTGGCGTCCCTCCAGGCCAGCGCGGCCCGCCCGGGGCCCGCCCACTACGGCGGCCGGGCGGGCGGCGCGCCCTGGCGGTTTGCCGCCATCCTGCTGCTGACTGTGCAGCCGCGGGGCGGCATCGCCTTCGCGGCCCGCCACCCGGCCGCCCGGGGCCCCCTGCGCGGGGAGGCGCCGCACCTGGCCCTGGCGGCGGCGGCGGCGGGCGTGTGGGGCGCGGGCGGGGAGGGCGACTGCGGGTCACCCGCCTGGGTGGGGACGGCCGATGGGGGGCCGCCCCCGCCCTCTGGCGGCCCCCCGCCCTCGGCCGCGTCCGAGCCGGCACCTTTACTCCGGTCCGCCGGCCGGGCCCTCGCCCGCCCCGAACCCGCGGCCGCGCTCGAGTACTACGTCGCCGCCGCGCGGCTGGGGTCGTCCGGCGCCTCGGCCTCCTCGGCCTCCTCCCTGGCCCTGCGCGCCGCGCTGCTGAGGGAGCTGCTGACCGAGTCTGGGGCGGTGGGCGGCCTGCTGGGCACGGGCGGCGGCGGCGGCGGCGTGGGCGGCGTGGGCGGCCCCCTGGCACGCTTTGCGCCCGGCCCGGCCGACCGGGCGGCCCTGGTGCGCGCCGTCGCGGCGGCGTGCGAGGCCGGCGGCCAGACCGACTGGGCGGCGGAGCTGTACGCGTTCGGCGGGGCCCCCGGCGCCGCGCTGCGCCTGATTTGTGGCGCCCTGGCGGGGGTGGTGGAGGGCGCGGCGTCGGGCGGGCCCGGGTCGGACGCTTCGGCCGCCGCGGACCGCCTGGTCCGGCGGGGCAACGCCGCCGCGGAGGCCATCGCGCTCAGCGGGGGCGGGGCGGGCGGGGCGGGCGGAGGCGGTGGTGGTGGGGGAGGGGGAGGGGAGGCCGCGGCCGCCCTCGACCTCTTCTCCTCCCTCAAGGCCGTGCGCGCCCTGCTGGCCGCCTCCCGCGCGGGCGACCCGGGCGGCGTCCTGCGCGCCGCCGACGCCCTGCCCTTCCTCCCCTCCGACGCCTTCCGCCTGCAGCGGTGCGTGGACGCGGCGGCCGCCCTGCCCGAACCGCTGGCCGAACGCCTGTCCGCGGTCGTCCCGGCCGTCGCGCGCGCGGCGGCAGACGCGGGCGACCCGGGCCGGGTGCGCGTGCTGGCGACGTTCGCGGGCTCCCTGCCGCAGCGGGTCAGCCGGGCGGCGTTTGATGCGTGTGTGCGCCTGCACGACCGGTTGCAGTGAGGGGGGGAGGAAGGGGAGGAGGAGGAGGAGGAGAGAGAGAGAGCTGGAGGGCGTGGGGATGGGTGTTGGGGCCGCGGTGGGGCGAGAGCGGGGTTTGGGTCGCGAGGTTGAGATTCAGCAGACGCGCGTGTTCCCTCTCTTTTTTCTCTCTTTCGCCTGCGGCCAATTGGTCCTGGGAGGGGCGTGTTCCCGGCTACTCCCAGGGCACGGCGGGTGTGGGTGGGGCGTGGCTGAAGCGCGTGCGTGTCAGGGACGATGAGAGCAAGGTTGAGAACATGAAGAAAAAGGCAGGTGCAGCGCCCTCTCTCTCTCTCTCTTCACTCTCCTCTCTCTCTTTCCGCGGCTCTCTCCGTGCTTTCGCCCCCTCTCTCAGCCCATGCGGCGCCTGGCGCACAGCCTGAGGGACATGATGCGCTTGCTCTCTCATAGCACGGCGGGCAGTACGACCGGCAATGCGGGCGCAAGTAGCAGCGGCCCAGCGACGGCGGGCTCGCTCGCTCTAGCCGCATCGGCGGCTAGCCGCGCCCGCCGGGCCGGCCGCCCGCCGGGCCTGGCCCGCGCCTGCGCCTCTCTGGCTGAGACCGTGCCGTCAGGCGCACGCATGGCCCGGGCGAGGCCTGCGCCCGCGACCCGCCCGCCCCGGAACTTGACCGCATGCGGCCCCCAGCGCCGCCCCGCCGCGACGGCTGCCGCCGCTGCACCCGCCGCGTCCGCCGCCCTGGACGATGACGGCACCCGCCCGCCCGCGGCGGGGCGCCTCGTCGAATTCCGCCGGGATGGGCGGACCGGCATGGCCCTGCTGGTCGAGCCGGATGGCAAGCGCAACTGGGTGGCCGTGGACGAACGGTAAGCGGGGGGAGAGAGGGAGAGGAGAGAGGGAGTGGAGGGGGTTGGGAAAACCTCGGCACCTCTTCTCTCTCTCTCCCTCCATTCTCTCCCTCTTCTCTCTCTCCTTCCTTTCTCCACACAGGGACCAGCGCTACTCCCTGAAGCCCGCCCAGATCGAGTACGTCCTCCCCGGCGATGGCCACACGCCCGCCTCCCTGGCCGCCGCCGCCGCCACCGCGGCCGACGCGGCGGCCGACGTGACCCTGCTGGGCGACACGTGGGAGCTGCTGTCCGACCCGCCCACACCAGTGTCGGTGCCCGACCTGGCCGGCCTCCTGTTTGGCGAGGCCCTGGGCCCGGGCGAGGTCGCGGCCGCCCGCCGCCTGGTGGGGGGCACGCCCGATGGGGGCGCCCTGTTCAAAGCCGTCAAGGGCAAGGGCCCCACCACCTACGCCCCGCGCCCGGCGGCCGAGGTGCGGGCGATCAGGGCTCAGGCGGCCGCGGCCGCGCGATCTGCCGCGGAGGCGGCCGCCGCGGCGGGCGCATTCGCGGACGCCGCCCTGTCGACGGATTGGACCGCCAAGGCAGACACCCTCATGCCCGCCTGGGCGGCCAGCCCACCGCACGCGGCCCGCCTGGCCGCCCTGGACGCCCTCGCCCTGGAGGATGCCTCCCCAGCAGACGCAGCCCTGGCCATCACCACCCTCCGCGCGGTCGCGGCGTCCCTGGCGGGCCGCGTGCCCGCCTCCTCCGAGCCGTTCCCGCCCACCTCGGACGGCGCGGCCGCCCTGCTGTCCGCCATCGGCGCCCGCCCACGCCACGAGCTCCCCGCCCTGCGCCGGGCGGGCGTGACTGTGGACTTCACGCCCGCCCTAGAGGCGGCCGCTTCGGGCCTGGCGTCCGCCCCGCCGCCCGACCCGGACGCGGGCGCCCGGACCGACCTGACGGCCACCCACGCCATCATGACCATCGACGACGCGTCCACCACGGAAATTGACGACGGCCTCAGTGTTGTGCGGGACGGAGATGGCGGCGGCGGCGGAGGGGACGATTTCACGCGGGCCACCCTGTGGGTCCACATCTCCGACCCGGCCCGCTGGCTGGTCCCGCCGCCGACCGTGGCCGGCGCGGTCTCCACCTCACCCTGCGCGGGCCTGACGGACGAAGCCTCCCGCCGCACGCGCACCGTCTACCTACCCACGGGCTCCATCCCCATGTTCCCCCGCGCCCTGTCGGACGGCCCCTTCTCCCTGCGGCCGGGCATGCCGACGGCCGCCTTGTCCGTGGGCGTCCGCCTGCGGGCGGACGGCAGCCTGGACGCAGGCGCCACCACCATCACCCCCTCCACCATCAGCCCGACCGCCCGCCTGACGTACGACGGCGTGGACGGGCTGCTGCTGGACGGGAGGAGTGATGGCGGGGCAGACCCTGCCATGGCCACCCTCGCCCGGGACCTGCGCCTGCTGGCGGCGGCCGCGGCCGCCCGCCGGGCCTGGCGCACCGCCCAGGGCGCCGCCAACTTCAGCCTGCCCGAAGCAGACGTGCGCGTGGTGGAGGAGGGCGGCAGCCGGGGGCAGGCGGCGGCGGCGGCCGGCAAGGCCGTCATCCCAGTGGGGGACGGCCTCGCCGTCGCGGTCGGCCAGACGTCCGACACGCCCTCCCGCCTCCTGGTCTCCGAGCTCATGATCCTGGCCAACGAGGCCGTCGCCACGGCGGCCGGCGCGGCGGGCCTGCCCTTACCCTACCGCGGCCAGGAGGCGACGCCCCCGCCCGATGAGGAGGCCGCGTCCCGCGCCGCGCTGGAGGAGGGCGGGTCGGAGGAGGCCGCTCCGCCGCCGGGGCCGCCACCGCCCATGACCGGCCCCGCCGCCGCGGCCGCCGCCCGGTCCCGCATGATGCGCGGCATACTGGACTGGGCCGCCCCCATCCCGCACGCGGGGCTGGGCCTGAGCGCGTACACGCAGTTCACCTCGCCCATCCGGCGGTGGGGTGACCTTGCCGTGGCCTGGCAGGTCAAGGCCTGGGTCCGGGCGGGGGGCGGGGTGGTGGGCGAGGGCGAGGGCGACGTGCCGCTGGACTCCCTGCCCTTCCCCTCCCCGGACGCCATGGAGGGCGCCGTCTCCCGGCCCGCCTCCATCGCGCGCGAGCTGGGAGGAGTGGAGCGGGGCGCCAACACGGCCTGGCTGGGCCGCTTCTTCACGGCGGCCGACGCCGCGTCCCGCGCGGCCGGCAAGGGCCCCGCCACCTACCCCGCCACCGTCCTCGCCTGGCTGCGCGCGGACGCCGGCATTGCCCGCGTCCTGCTGGACGGCCTGGGCGTGGAGGCGGTGGCGGTGCTCAGCGGGCCCGCGGGGCTTGGGGAGGCCGTGACCCTGGCTTGGACGGGCCTGGGCTCGCCCTCCGCCTCCCGCCCACCCGACCTGCGCTTTGAGGACTGGCCGGGCGGTGGGGGGAGTGTGGGGCTGGCGGCGGCGGCGCCGTCGTCGGCGGTCGCGGCGGCGGCCGCGGAGCTGCTGGAGGAGGAGGAGGGCGAGTGGGATGAGGAGGGCGGGGAGGGCGAGGGCGAGGATGAGTGAAAGGAAACCCGACGATGCACACACTTTTTCCCCCCCCACAACATGTTCGACTTGCCGGGCACCTCGAAGCGGCGGGTCGCCCTGGGTGGCCGTTCGGCCATCCCTGAGACACGCGAGGCCCTCCTCGCCCGCGCCCGCGCCGAGCGAGAGGGCCGCCACCGCGCGGCGCGCGAGGCAGGCGCGGCGACGACGCTGCAGGCGGGCTGGCGGGGTCGGGCCGGGCGTGTCGCGTCCCGGGCGGGCGTGCGGACCGCCTGGGTGGCGGCGTACGGGGCTGACGGCGAA
>Ga0114918_10005702_pt1 | contig 10653 bp, 10 predicted proteins | sample LantaG_FD_87015 | JGI IMG/M metagenome (GOLD analysis project Ga0114918, IMG submission 87015) | Deep subsurface microbial communities from Baltic Sea to uncover new lineages of life (NeLLi) - Landsort_02402 metaG | ecosystem: Environmental > Aquatic > Marine > Oceanic > Sediment | place...
AATTCGAAAATCAAAGTTGGCCCCAAATACGGCAAAACCATTATTATCAAGAATAAATGATGTGCATGCCACGACAGTTGGCGAGATTAACAAGAATAAGACCAAGATGCATGAGAATCTGATGAGATTTTTCATAATAGTCTCAGTTCCTTTCCTGTTCTCGAATCCACATTTCTACCTCGGGGTACTCAGGCGTAGGGCTATTCAGAAGACCAGAATCTATTCCCTTGAGATGCTTGTCAAAAAATGCTAGAACGTAACGATTCTGGATGTCCAGGCACCGTCTGCCATTTATTCTCCCCAATGCCTCCGGAGGAACGCGAAGGATACTTGCATACCCAGGGATAGAGATGTCCGAGAAATTCAGGTGCCTGGTTCCTTTAATCAAGAGAAGATAGGCGGTATTCTCTACGCGCTCAAAGAAGAACCGATTTGGTGTTCTGTTCTTAGCTTCGACATTGTCATGATGTACGAACATGAATGGTCTGGTCAGGTTCTTGTATATCAAGTCGCCCAGTTGAAGCCCGTCTATGTTGATGCCCGCTTTGCATCGCTTGTCCGTAAGGCAAACTTGAGCTGATGCAGCTCCACCAAATGAATGTCCAAGAACGCCGATTCGTGCAGTATCCAGTTTCCCGCCAAGGAAGCCACTACCACGGTTCATTTCCTCTAACTTATCAATAACGAAGCTTATGTCATCTGCCCAAATGTGAAGGCTCTCTATAGTCTTAGGTCGCAGTTTGGAAAGTTCACGCAGCAAGGTCTCCAGCTCTTGCCGGTCTTCTGTCTGGCTAATCCTTCTCTGGATGTCCAGGGTATTGTTCCTCTCCAGACCTCTCAGGCGAAATTCTTCATTTCTGGGGTCAAAGGCTTTAATACTACCATCTTCTTCTGGGAAGTGTGAAGTCTCATAGGCGTGGCCAATACTTACCACGATGTATCCATGACTTGCAAGCTCTTCCATGAGAACGGTGCTCTGAGTCATGCCAGCCCAGTAGGCATGGGAGAACAGCAAAACTGGAAACAGCTCTGGAGATTCGAGAATATCAGCACCACGATAGGAATGGGTTTCAACAGATGAGAGGGGATCAAGTGCAGTTGGTGGTAATGGCGAGTAGCTGGAGTAAATAGAACCGAGCTCTGGGGCGTTTTCAATCAAACCTACCGGCTTACCCTCTTTTGGTGTGATCGCCGGATACCAAATCCGGACAGCTACCTCACGATGATCATCTGGGTCGGGCGTGAAGGATTCTGGACGACTGGTATCTATAAAGTAAAGGTTCTTTGTACCGATGGCATAGGGACCAGAAGGCTTGGGCATCTTTAAGTATATGGTATTTAAATACTCGAGCTCATCTGAGGCTTTGGCCAATTGCCTGATATGAATTGTCTCATCATAGACAAAAACCAGCCAAGACTCCCCCTTCTTAAACGCAGAACCACAATCGCCGCGATGGCTGTCTGTTCTTATTACGACAGTTTCCTCATTTACACCTTTCCATGCTTTTTCTACTGAAAGCATCAGAGTATACTCAGCCGGGAAAACGAGAAAGCGCCTCCTTGCAACTTGTATATCCTCAATTTCACCAATAAAAACAGCATCTGCGGAATTGTAAGCTTCTTGGACCGAATCACGGGATAGGTAGGTATCAGCACAGGAAACATATTGAAATGGTACAAGAAAGAGAAAACAAAGAACAAGATACAATTTCATCCTTAAAAAACCTCCAAATTAGGGTGCACGCATCAAATCATTCCTTGTCTCAAGCTCCGGGGGTAGGCTACACCAAATATCGCTACTTGTCAATCTGATTGGCGAGGTGTTTTAGTAGTGGAAACTGAGCCATCCAAATCTCCCCCTTTCTTTGGTCCACATTCCAACATTATATCTGGGCCAGTTCTTGGCGGGGCAGGTCATTGAAAAATTCTTAACTGTGAACTTTACCGTATCTTTTATTCGCTTTCAACCTGCGCAATTTGAAAAATATTATTACAAACAAGGTTATTGTAGCACCGATTATGACGAAGCCCAAGGGAAAGAAATCAAAATAAGGGATTATGCCGATCACATTAAATTCTTTCAGAACCTTAGTAATCAGATCTTTTGTTATGGCTTGTGAGTATTCGTGGTTGAAATCATTTATCATAACAACAACAGTAAAGTGGTGTTCAGGTAAATGAACCATATAAACCGATGTCCCAATATTTCCTCCGCTGTGTCCTACAGCTCTTTCACCAGAAGAGAATCGCCTCCTGAAGAGTTCCACCCCTAAGCCGTAACCTCTTTTACTAGGACCAAAACCAATATCAACAAATTTTAGCATTTTATCCATCGATTGCTGGTGCAAAACCTCTCCTTCAAAAAGAGCATGGCACCAACGCGCTAAATCTTCTGCAGTCGTAAAAAGACCAGAGGAACCGTAGGTAATACTTTCATGAGATGTCCTTGGCAGGAATGTTAAATCAAGGTTCGAGCCATCATTATTGAAATTGTCGCCAAATACATGAGCCTGATTAGATGGGATATCTTCCTCAATGGATAAATATGCATTGTTAATATCCAAGAGTTGCCAGAAATATTTATTGAATTCGGTAGAAAGGCTGGAGCCGGTTACTTTTTCAATAATCATAGCCAGCAGCAAATAGTTGGTATTTGAATAGCGCCAGCCATGTCCAGGTGCAAAATACGGTTCCTTGATGTAACTCAATACCTCTTCAGGAGTCCATACTTTGGTTCTATCTTTTTTCAAGTCATCCCAAATTTTTTGATTACTCCAGAACATATAAATTCCGCTGGTGTGATTTAGTAATTGTCGAATGGTAATGGTGCTATCCACATGAGGATATCCTGGTAACCACTTTGATAAAGGATCATCAAGTGAAAGCATTCCTTCTTCTGCAAGTTTTAGGGTAAGCGTGGCTACAACATTCTTTGTTATACTTCCAATGGCAAAAAGCATATCTGGCTTAATTAATACTGTGTCGTGTGAGATTCCACTTACACCTTTCCAGACCTTTTGGTCAGGGAATATTATAGCTGCTGAAACGCCTCTTACACCATATTTACTGATTCCCTCATCAAGAACTTTTTGCAGCTTTTCTTCAATTGTATTCTTATCACCATAAGAGCAGGATGTTAGAATAAATAAGAAAGTTGTAGATAAAACAATAGCTAAAGGAAATATCTTTAATTTCATGTTATAATGTGTTTTTTGATTTCTATCGTAGCTATATGAAATGTTTCAGATCTTATGGGACTCAGAAACAAAATAATTGGTTATCCACAATTAACATAGTATCTTAATACGCCACACCTGAATGTGCGAGATAAATAAATACTTGTATCTGAGTAAATAATAGCAAAAATATGGCAAAGCACAAATTAAAGAATGAGTTGTTTACACAAGGGTTTTAACGGACATGCAGGCTGAAAAGGTGGATTTTGTTTTGACCTACAAAATTGACAGGATCACTCGGTCCCCCAAAGAATACAACCAGGTAAGGCCGCACAGTGCTCTTGATTACCGACTGCCTGCTCCCGAAACCATCAATTCGTTGACTCTGACCCAAAAAGTGGTACTATTTGATAAAAGAGGTCACAGGAATAGATGAAGATGTCAAAGAAAATAATAGGAATAATTTTAGCAACAAGTATCCTTGTTGTCGCAGTGATTGGCTATGAGTATATTTACTCTAATTCAATAATTATTCCTACTCAAGAAACAAAAAAGGAACTTGATGAAATAGTAAGAATAATTCATGAAAACGGTCAATTCTCAGGCGCTGTTCTCGTATCTGTGAATGGCGATGTTATTTATAAAAATGCCTTTGGCTATGCAAATATTGAAGATCGCATATTAAATACTTGTGATACGAAATTTAGAATAGCTTCGTTTACAAAACCTTTTACAGCCATGCTTATTCTTCAACTTGTTGAACAAGGGAAACTGCAATTGGATGGAAAACTCACACAATACCTACCCGAATTTCCAAAGGAAAAAGGAAAGAATATTACCATACATCAACTTTTAACACATACGGCAGGTATTACTGGTGAATCAAGGATTTCAAATTTAATAGATATTGAAAAGGAATTTTATACACGCGAACAACTGCTTGACTGTATTGTACAACAAGAACTTGTATTTGAACCAGGAAAAGGAAGGGAATACAGCAATTTTGGATACGCTCTTTTAGGTTTAATAATCGAAAAAGTTACAGGAAAATCGTATGATGAAGTACTACACGAAAAAATATGCCAACCTGCAGGAATGAAGAACACATTATCGGATGTAACTGCACAACCAATTGAAAATCGAGCAGTCGGCTATACTTATGACTATTTCAATGGTCTCGAACAGGCATCTTTTTTAGATATGTCTTTTGTTTTTGGTTATGGTCATCTACTATCGACCGTTGAAGACCTGTATTTATTTGATAGAGCCCTTTATTCAAACATACTTTTAACAGAAAAGTCAAAGGAACTATTTTTTAATGAATATGGATGGTTTTATATACGATATCCATTTGGAAAAGGCTTAAAAAGAATCTTATCGAACAGTCTGGACGGTAGCATAAACGGTTTTCAAAGTCACACTCATAGGATTGAGAAAGATACTGTTTTTATTGTGACGCTGCGAAATGTAAAAGAATCAGTTTATGAAAATCAGATTGTAATAAAATGGCCAAATTTCATGGTATCTAGAATATTAGCCGTTCTCTATGACGAAGAATACGATTTACCAAAGAAGTCGGCAGCATTTACAGTTTTTAAAACACTCATTAATTCAGGGCAGAATGAGGCAGAAAATCTTTATACTGAAATACTAAGCAAGCAACTGGACAAGTATTATATTGATGAAAGTGAGTTTATCTTTTTTGAGTCAGAACTCATAAACGCAGGTATGGAAGAGATGGCAAGGAATTACCAAGAAATTCACACAGCACATTAGAATAAAAGGAAGAAGAGGGATAGTGACCTGCCCCCATTAAAAATAGTACCACTTATTAAGTTGGAGTCTATGGAAGGGTGGGCTCTGTCAATGCAAAGCAATTATGTCATCCTTTCGGCAAAATAGAAATGTCATCCCCTTACCACCCCTTACCACCAAAGCTGCCGTTCTAGAAATTAACCTTTTCTAAAGAATAATGGATTTGAGTAAGGGCTGAAACCCTTTATAATAAAGACTTTGCTGGTGCGCCTGGCAGGACTCGAACCCGCGGCCCGCGGTTTAGGAAACCCATGACCTATGATTCTGATGCTCCCACCAAATGGGCAAATCCTAGGCTGAGACTAACTTCTGGCTTTCTTGTGTTCGCACCAATTTGTGTGAATTTGCCTCAATTTATACCCATTATAGTCACAATATGGTCACAAATTTTTTCAAATATTATTCAGTTTTTCCTTTTATTCTCTAGAATTTGAAGAAACTCGGCCACAGAAACGATTTTTATACCTTTATAAATTTTTAAATCTCTAAGATGGCGATCTCCACTTACAATATAATCTGCTTTTCCTTCGACAGCCGCAACAAGGAATTTATGATCCGGGGCATGCTGGATTGTCTTTTTGAGCTTAAGAGATCCAGGAGTAAAAATACAAATCTTAGCTAAATCTTTTATAAATTGGTATCTCTCTTTATCTGTCCAAAAGCTGATCTTTTTAATTTTAGATTTGAAAATAACTTGCCCGATTTCTTTAAGAATTTCAGGTGAGATAATCACTTCTAATTTCTTTTCCCGCCAAGCTTTAAGGATTTGAGATGGTTTGCCTTTTTCTGTGAGGGTAGCACTAACAAATACATTGGTGTCGATAACCACTTTGAGCATAAGTTTATTTTTTAGTTTTTTGCTGCAGTTTCTTCTTTTCTTACTTCTTCCACTGCCTCGTTGACTATCCTTTCTACTTCTGTAGGATCAGTATCTTTACTTTTCTTCCAGGCTTTATCTACTAACTTAAAGAATCTCTCTCTCGTTTTTTCTTTTATCCTTTTTCGCTCAACAGTAGTTACTGGCTTTAAAACAATTTTATCTTCCTCAAGTCCAACATTTAAAAGATCTCCCTGTTTGAGTTCTAATATCTTTCTAAATTGTGCAGGTAAGGTTAATTGACCATTACGGAGTACTTTAATTGTGGGCATCGTAATCCCCTCCTCTGAGTTTTCTTCTCATGTATTTCAAATTTAGTATTTTACATAATTAGTATATAAAATATAAAGTTGCTGTCAATGGCGATTTTTACACAAAAGATGACAAATAAGGAATATGTGCTTAAGACTCACTTTCCTAGTCTAAATCCCTTCTTCTTATAAAGGAGAAGTTCTTTAAACGTCTGCGGGTATTTTCTTTTTAATTTATCTAATTTCCTTTTGATCGTTTTAATAATAGTTTTGTCCCCCTGCTCTATAATCATTAAAAAACAAAAGTGATTTAGCCTCTTACTCTACACAGGAGAAGAGATTATTTGCTATGAGCTTTCTCCTATTCCTGGAAGAATGTTTTCCAAAAGAAAATGTGGTAGAGAAACGGAGAAAAAAGCAAAGGAGCTGAAAACCCTTGTCTCTGAGATGTTTGAATCCGAAAACTGGAAAAGCTTTACGATAAGGAATTTTAAAACCTTTTCCCGCTATGTAAGAGACCAATGTCTGGAGGCGAAACGATACTTTCTGGTGAAGGATATCGACCTTGATATTTTAGAGCAAGCTCTCAAGTATTGCCTTAAGAATGATACGGTAAGTTTTTCCAACTTGAATGATACCTATCTCTACTTTGAGCGTGCCGCTCAAGAATCACAGGATACCCTTAGGGAAATACCAATATTGAACTCAGAGTACCAAGGGGTGTATGAATCTCTAGAGGTCACCAAAAGGAGTTTATCGGTGTATAAAGAGCTCCTCGGGAAGGAAGTGCTCACATGAAAGCCTACGGAGAGACTCTGAGTTTTTTAAACACCCTGAATCTCAAAGGAATAGCTACCAGGCTTGATGAAATGGTACATGATGCGGAAATAAGGAGGCTCTCCTACATTACTTTTCTCAACACCTTATTGAGCAGTGAGGTATCTTATAGAGTCAAACGCCGTGTGGAGAGAAACATGGTGGGGGCTTATTTCCCCATCATAAAGAGAATTTCGAATTTTGAGTTTGGCCGGGTCAAAGGGATAGGAAAATCAGAAGCAATAAATCTTCTTGACTGTGGCTGGATAGATAACAAAGAGAATCTCTTATTCTTTGGTCCTCCTGGCATAGGAAAAACTCACCTCGCCATCGCTTTCGGGGTAGCTGCCGTAGAGAAAGGATATACTGTTTGTTTTGAGAGAATTGCCAACCTCATAAAGCTTTTGAAGACAGCGGAGATCCAGAAAAAATCTGAATACAGAATCAGGAGAATAATGAAGTCAAGCCTGGTCGTAATCGACGAGATCGGCTACACTCCGATTGAGAAACGAGAGGCTAATCTTTTCTTCAACCTAGTTAGTGAAATGTACGAAAAGTTATCCATTATCGTTACCTCCAACAAAAGCTTTGAGAGCTGGGCGGAGATGATGGGTGATAGTATCATGACCACAGCCTTGCTGGATAGATTACTGCATCACGCCAGGATTTTTAACCTGGATGGAGAATCCTACAGAATAAAAAATCAAAGAAAGGAGGTATAATCATTTCTATTCTTTCAAGAAATGGGAAATCTGTTTACCACAGGGGTGGGAAATTTACTTACCAGACTACTGGGAAATTACCTTACCGCGATACTGGGAAAATTCCTTGACATTTACAATCTGAAATCCTCTATAATAAACAAATTCCTGGTGCGCCTGGCAGGACTCGAACCCGCGGCCCGCGGTTTAGGAAACCGCTGCTCTATCCACCTGAGCTACAGGCGCATAAAATTAAAAATTCCTGGTAGCGCCACGGGGATTTGAACCCCGGTCTGATGGCTGAGAACCATCCATCCTAGTCCCCTAGACGATGGCGCCATATAAAACTGGCTGGGGGAGGAGGATTCGAACCTCCGCTACGAGAGTCAGAGTCTCGCGGCCTACCGCTAACCGATCCCCCAAATTCGTTGCTCGTATCTCGTATCTCGTGCCCCCTCACCTTAATCCTCTCCCCCAGGGGAGAGGAAAAACGAGAAATGAACTATGAACTAAATACTTTTCAGCATCTTTAAGGCCCTCTCGATTCTTCTCAGGACCTCGTTTTTACCCAGTACTACTGCTAACTCAAATAATCCTGGCCCTTTCATTTTGCCAGTAAGAGCAACCCGTAAGGGATGAAACACTTTGCTTGTGGACAAAGAAAGTTTTTTGCTTAAATTTCTGGTCGTTTCTTCTAAGTTTTTCTCAGTAAAAGAAGGAAGCTGCTTGATGCTTTCTCTCATCTCCTCTAATAGAGAAGGAACATAATCTTTCTTTAATCTTTTTTTTACTGCTTGGGGATCATAGTCAAAGTCGGGTTTAAAGAAGAAATCGGCTAAATCGGTAATTTGGGATAAAGTCTTAATTCTGGGCTGTTCAAGGAGCGCTACTTGGGTAATCTTATCTCGAGTCGATTGATTGAGTTTTTTCTCTATCAGATTTGCCTTTTCAAGATAAGGAATTAGCAGCTCCGTAAGAGCCTCTAGCTTCATTTTCCTGATGTATTCTCCGTTCATCCACTCCAGTTTATCAGGGTCAAAGATGGCAGCGCTCTTACCTACCTTTTCCAAAGAGAACTTCTCTACAAGCTCTTCTTTTTCAAAAAACTGTTGACTGTCGATGGTGGACCAGCCTAAAAGAGCCAGATAATTTACCATAACCCAGGGAAGATATCCTTCTTCCCTATAATAAGAAATGGAAGTGGCTCCATGTCTTTTGCTCAACTTCGCTCCATCTCCACCTAAAATCATAGGAATGTGAGCGTACCGCGGACTCTCAAAACCCAAAGCTTTATAAAGTAAAATCTGGCGCGGTGTATTAGAAAGATGGTCATCTCCTCTTATGACATAAGTTATCCCCATTAAAGTATCATCTACTACATTGGCAAAATTAAAAGTAGGAGTTTTATTAGACTTTAATATAATAAAATCGCCTAGTATTTTATTTTCAAAACCAACTTTACCCCTTAGCAAGTCCTCTACATAAGTAGTTCCCTCTTGAGGCACCTTGAACCTAATACTAGGAGCCCTCCCTTCTTCCTCAAAGTGCTTTCTCTCCCTAGCTGATAGGACTCGACACCGGCCATCGTATTTTGGGAGTTTGCCTTCCGCCTGCATCTTTTTCTTGCGGAGCTCAAGTTCCTCAAGGGTACAATAGCAAAGATAGGCTCTTTCCTCCTTTAAGAGCTTCAAGGCATACTTCTCATAAATCCCCAGCCTTTGAGATTGAAAATAAGGCCCATCCTCTCCTTCTTTCTCTGGACCTTCATCCCAATCCAATCCCAACCACCTGAGATTTTCTATAGCTGACTGAGAAAAACTTTTCTCGGAACGAAGGACATCTGTATCCTCTATGCGAAGAATAAATTTCCCTCTATTGTGGCGGGCAAAAAGCCAATTAAAAAGAGCTGTTCTTGCTCCTCCAATATGTAATTCTCCTGTGGGGCTGGGAGCAAACCGAACTCGTACACTTTCTTCTTTCAATTTAGCAAACTCCGTCTTAGATAAGCCTCGCTGCGCTGTGCGATGAATCGCACCGCTACATTGTGTCGTAAATGGCACCCCTACCCTTCTTTTAGCGTTTAGCGGATAGCGTATAGTAAGAAATAATGTTTGATAAATCAAACCGCTACTTGCTAGTTTTTACTTATTCTTGTGACGATCGGCCCGGGCTCTTTTCTTCCTTTTGTGCTTGGCAATCTTCATTCTCTTTCTTCTCTTGTCAGAAACCATTTAGCCTCCTTTTTTCTATTAGAATCTAATTAGAGATAACATTATAAGAGCTACAATGTTTGATAAATCAAACCGCTACTATATCTTAAGACAAAAGAGGACTTTGTCAATTTCATTCCTCTGCTTTTAATCGCTGAATCATCGCCTCAGCTATCTGCTTCTCCTCTGATAAGGGATAGCGAGAAATAAGTTCCTCATAGCTCCTTTGGGCCTCACTTCGTTTACCTTGCAACTTTTGACATCTAGCTACTCCCAGGAGTGCCTGAGAAACCAGTGAGCTCTCAGGATACATTTTTGGTATCTTTTCATAAGTCTCCACGGCCTTCTCGTATTCCTGGAGCTGTTCATAAATAGAGGCTAATTTTATTTTTGCCCAAGGAGCAAAATAGTCGTTTCTGTACTTGCTCTCAAATTTTTGCAAAACTTTTCTCGCCTCTTCATACTCCCCCAGAGAATAAAGGCAACTGCCCAAATAAAAAAGAGCTCTTCTCCTATCCTTAACCCAGAATTTAGAAAGAATGCTCTCATAGAGAAGCCTCGCCTCTTGAAATTTCTCTAGTTTCTCCTCTTTTTCTTCGGTGGTTTGCGCTTCCTGATAATAAGAAGCAGCTAAGAGAAATTCTTTCGCTGCAGTTTTATTAACTTTAGCCTGGAAAATAGCCAAGGCTGTAAAACAAATAGCTATCCCCACTGCCAATAAGAGATAGGTTACTCGTCGCCTTTTACTGGTTTTCCTAAATATTTCAACCACCGCCGAAGACTTTTGTTTTAGATAATTATACATTC
>Ga0114918_10005703_pt1 | contig 10650 bp, 17 predicted proteins | sample LantaG_FD_87015 | JGI IMG/M metagenome (GOLD analysis project Ga0114918, IMG submission 87015) | Deep subsurface microbial communities from Baltic Sea to uncover new lineages of life (NeLLi) - Landsort_02402 metaG | ecosystem: Environmental > Aquatic > Marine > Oceanic > Sediment | place...
ATGAAATTTTTCTCTGACGTGACATCCAAGATAATCAAGTTAACGAACATCAAGGATGCCGAGGTTGGATGCTCATGGAAGGTGGGTGAACAGGAATACTACGCATACGGCAGATATGCCCCGGAGATGGGATTCGACACCAAGGGGACGCAGGAGATTATCGACATGCTGGAGGCACCGACACTCAGCAGGTTGGCAGATATACTGAGAGTGAGTAACAAGAGGAAATGGGTAAGGCAGAAAGAATGGGACATCGATGCACTGAAGACGCTGAAGAAAATTTCCAAGACATTCGACACACATGAAAAATGCAACTACAAGGTGGCACAGTTGATCCTGTGCGTGGACGACTATCAAAAGATTCGGGATATCCTTGATAAATATCCTGATGTGCTGCCAGTCAAGTTGAATGACAAAAGCCGCTACCCACTCCGAGCATTTTGCTTAAAGTGGGAACCGTCGATGATAATCGACTCCGATAAATCCTGTGCCTGTGTTGGTACCCTCTGGGGAGCCGAAGTGTATGTGGACATGCTGGCTGGGGAAACAAGGGCCGTATCGGAAGAGGAAGTGAAAAGGGACAAACTGGAATGAGGACGACGAAGATTAAGACTGGCAGTGACGATACTAGATTCCCTCAATGTTGTTAGACCTCTTGATAAGCCGTGATCGCAACTCCTGAATAGCCTTGACGACATCGCCGTGGTAATTGAGAGTCTTGCAGAGCTCATCACCATCCTTCGTCCTTATACATGGGGCACCATGGGCCTCGGAGTCGTCCAACACGGTAAACTCCATGTCGACATCGGGATCAAGCAGGACATCGCCACACTTGAACAACGGACACTTGATGGCCCAGTCCCACAATTTCTCGTCAAATTCACTAAGACCGTAAGGAACACTCATGACAATCTCCCTTGAATTGAAGTTCAATGGAATATACGGCACCAAACGGAATTATCCAATTACAATTCGATATTTCACCTGCCATTAACAAACGGTAATAAGCCCGTATAAGACTCCCAGATCCATAACGGGGGAATATGCGTTGGACACCCAGAACGGCTCAGGAAGCCGCAATAGCGTCCATCAGGGGATGAAAATCACAATAATGCTTGAAACCACGACAACCCATGCTATATTCATGAAGTAACATAAACACAGGAGAGAACCATGAGCAACACTAGAGTATCGACAAGTCCACTGACAAACACCATCTATGCCGGAAAGGTCCTCAAGGACGGAACGTGGGCGACCAACAAACAGGATGTCACCATGGATGCACTTGTCGCAGTGGCACAGCACGTCATCCGCAACAATGAACCAGTCACCATCAATGCGAACGGTGAGCCAGCATACCGGATCACCGTGGAAGAACTGTCAGAATGAGCCACTACGATGACGAGACTCCCCCAAGCAGTCGCTGCGAATGCTGTTCGTGGGAGGGAGACTTCAAGGACTGCGGAAGCACCGGTCACCTGAACGGGGATCTGCCGATCTGCCCGCAATGCGGTGCCGTAGACACAATTGACGACATTGAGGAATAGTAGACTGACCCCTTGACAATTGAATTATGCATGCTATACTTATGATAACCTAGCAAGCAAATCCAAAGGAGAACCGTGATGAACCTCAAGGGCTACACAAGACACAAGGCAAACCCTGTAATCTACCCGAATACCCAGATATTCTGGCAAAAGAGGGTGAGAGACGAAGACGGCAGGACCAAGTACTTCATCCAACTTCCTGAATACGACTTCTCGAAATATCCGGACGTCCCCATCAACACCTCATACGAGATGCATGTGCAATTCAACGGGGAACAGACAGTCAACATCTCGACATCAGTTCACACGCAGGAAGACCTTGAAAAGGCCGAGGAGATGGTCGAGAAGATGTTTGTCAGAATGGAATTCGAACATTACGAATAACCCATTGGGCCAACAAAAGGAACAGGAAAGATGATAGCCTACACTCTCAATCAACATGGGATCTCAGTCATCACCCGTGAATACATCACCCATGGGTCATTGACGGTAAAGGAGTTGTCTCATATTTTTCAGGCAGCTGACAATAACATGAATGCGATCTACAAGACACTGGGGAAGTTCAACGTTGTTCGCAGGGATAATGCACCCAAGCTTTATGACGGTACCTATATCCAGGGTTCCGTCTCTGTCAACGGTCTAACTGAAGAAGAGGTAAATGAGATCACCGCCCATCTGAAAGAACAGGGCATAGGCAAATTCTGTCGCACTATCGCAAGAAAGGCATAACAACCACTGGAAATATTCACATGGATATCGCACAACCCCCATTAACGGTAAGGCCACTGCTCATCGTCATCGGAAAGATCGTGCCAATATGGTCATACGACTGGAAGACCAAGCACCCGCAACTGGAATTTGAATTCAATGCCGCATATAACAACCTGCACTTCGTATTTAATTGCTGCAGAAGCTCCAGCAGGGAAAGTAACAATAATCTGCTCGGATTCGTCAAGAGAATAAATGCCATACCGAAATTCCTCGACTTCCATGATCGCGAGATACTATGGGGCGGACTGCAGGACATGCTCTACAAACTGGGGGAGAGGCTAGACCACGAACTCGAATACAACATCTTCAATGTGAAGGACGCACACATGAAGCAGGAATACGATGAATTCGAAATGTGAAAGAACATTCGAACCCGATAAACGGGACGTGGGAGAAAATGGTGATGAATGAAATAACCATCAAAGTCAACTACATGCCGAAACTACCCAATGACGGGGATATCTGCCTTATCTGGTATGATAATGCCAGGAATTCGCCATATGGATCTATGATCACACAAGTAGCATATTCGTAAAAGCACTTGCACGCGAACTTGTGAAGATCATGATAAATGGATACGTGGAAACAAAAGATCGGAAATGGGCGAAGAAAAGAAAGATAAGATGACTGAAGGATAAAAATGACATCTGATATCTTGAGATCACTGGCAATTGGCATTATCGCTGCAGTCATGAGCACCGTAATTGGTGTGGCTGCATGGTGGATAAGCTAAAGCCGAGAGTTACAACCATCACAGAGATAAACAATGAACGCACTAGAGATCTTGAATGAACTTCACCCCTGCAAAGACAGCAAAGAATGGTCCGAGGAGAACGGGCATCTAACCGCATACGACCTGTGGCGCAAGTGCCCGCGGGGCGAATGGCTGCTCTGGTTGGCGAGTAAGATGGAGGTAGATCGTAAGAAGGTTGTGTTTGCTGCGTGCCAATGTGCACGCACGGCATTGAAATACATACCAGAAGGAGAAGACCGCCCGTTAAGGGCAATCGAAACAGTCGAGATGTGGACGCGCGGAGAGGCAACACACGAAGAATTGTGCAAGACACGTACTGATGCTTATGCTGCTACTAAGGTTGCTCCTGCTGCTACCACCGCTGCGGCAGCCGCTTATGCTGCTAATTCTGTTAATGTTTGTGCTGCCGCTTATGCTGATGCTGATGCTGCCGCTGCCGCTTATGCTGCTGCTGATGCTGCTACTGCTGCCGCTTATGCTGCTGCTGATGCTGCCGCTGCTGCTGCCGCTTATGCTGCTGCTGATGCTGCCGCTGCTGCTGATGCTGCTGATGCTGCTGATGCTGCCGCTTATGCTGTTAATGTTTGTGCTGCCGCTGCCGCTTATGCTGCTGCTGATGCTGCCGCTGCCGCTTATGCTGCCGCTTATGCTGCCGCTTATGCTGCTGCTGATGCTGCCAATGCTGATGCTGGTGCTCATGCCAAAACCGCGGCAAGGAAGCAGAATGCACGGATCGTACGAAAACTGATCCCATGGAAGATGTTCAAAGAAGCTATTAAGGCCTACCAATCGGAAAACAGGATAGATGATCATGGCCAGCAAGGAAATAATTAATAGTGAGCGGGTTGTCGAGATGCAGAATGGATCGTGTGACGTAGCATACAATGGGGAAACTGGAAGCTTTCACACTAAGGAAGGTTCGCACATCCCTAAGGAAGACCGTGATGGGTGTGTTTGCCAAGTATGCAGCCAACGGTATTATGTGGATCTAATTATTGATGATACTATTTGGAACCGGATAAGACCCGAAGGGAAAGCTCCAGGTGCCGGCCTTCTATGTCCAAACTGCATGTGTGATAGATTAGCAACTCTCCGCCCAGGTGACACAAGTGCGTCCATAAAATGTGGTGGCGGAGGTGCATTGCAATCCAATCGCGGAGTTAAAGTTTTCACAGACCCAGATGGACGTTCATACTACTTTGATGAAAACTACAACAAGGTGTATGAGGCAGTCAATATCGAGGAAGAACCGCAGGAAGAACAACCATGCAAGGTGATCGGCCCGGAAGAAGCCAGGGAAATATACAGGGACAACCGTGAACAGGGGGAAAGGGTTAGAAGGAAGACCTCGAAAGACGGTGTGAACTACTGAACCACAACTTGACACAGAACGAACGGTGCTGGACCCTGAAAACGACAAGCACGGTCGTGGCTATTGGGAAGGTCAAGTCACCTTTCATGAACATATCGGAAGCCACCCTCGAAGGGATCATCACACTATATAAAAGGGCGGGATGGAAAATCACCGTGAACAACTCAATATTTTGTAAGTCAAGCAAGTCAATCAAGTTTGATGATCCCATGACAAATGGATACGTGAAAACAAAAGATCAGAAATGAGAGAAGAAAAGAAAGAGTAAAATAACATGAATTGTCATTCACATGAAATCAAGGTGGTTTCCCGTACCGGTAAAAAGGCCTTCGACAGGGATATCCAAGCACTATGGAAAGCAGGCTGGGAACTCCATGGGGAAATCAAGGTGAATACAAACTTCAATCCAGCTTCCACATGGCCACAAGAAGAACCAGTGGTAACCTACACACAGGTGATGGTGCGTACCGTACCTAAAATGTCCGAAACAGATTGAAACTCTCCACCCACGTGCTATATTGGCACACTGGGATACTGGCGGTATCTCAGGGGAAAATAACTAAATAGGAGAGTACCATGTCCAGAATCAAGAAAGCACTGAAACGAGTTGCAGAAGGACGCCACAGGGGAACCGCGCTTGCAAGGGGATCATTCCACGAATGTGAATGTCTCAACAAGTGTGAAGTTGAATGCCCACACGAACCAACCGACTATGCAATCATAAAACTCGATGACGGGGGAAAAATCACCGTTTACGGGTCGGATCATGAAATATCCATAGATGGAGGTGTGAAGAACGGGGATGAAGTCATGCTGCACATCATTGACAATGAGCACGCATACTGGGGACCGGTAATAAGCCAGGGGAAAACAAGCCCGCAATTCAAATCAGCATACGAATACTGCAACACCTTACGAGAAAATTATATCGGCAGGTCAGTGTGGGTGAAAGATCCAGACGGAGGGGAAATACGCATAGGCATCGTGGTAGACGCGAAAGATATTCCCACATTGGGATGATACCAGTGGGGGGCACCCAGTACGAATTAACATGAACAATGGATAAACACGGGAGTATACCATGGGAGTTGACGTAGACGCAGTAGCCGGATGGGGAGTCGAGATCCCTAAAAAACTGATCAAGAAGATTAAAAACCAGGAACATGACAGGCTAGAGGATGTAGATGACCTGATTTATCAAGTGGAAGAGCTTTTCGACCCGCCTGTCAAGGTCGAGGTCCTGCGACACGGCAGTTCCTATTCGGGAGATGAAACCCGGGTAATCGCCAGCAGGCACGAAAACGCCGTAAGGAAAAAACTCGATCAGATAAACGAACTGCTGGGTACCACCTTCACCGAGTCTGATGTAAAATGGATCTGTGAAGTCCACTGGTGGTAGGGATGAAGATCAAACAAGGGAATAACAACAAGGAGTCTTATAAATGATATTTCTCATATCATGGTATCAACCGACAGAAGATATAAGACCATTAACCTGTCCCACAAATAAAGAGGTTCTTGCATGGTATCATAATGGAGATAAGGTAAAATTTCCAGAAGACGGGAAGAGGGGTGATAATAACGCCTTAACCGGACGTAGCAAACGATGAAGCAAACGATAAAGAACTCAGACGAATATGGGGAGTACTTAGTGTTTGAAGGGACACATGAGGTAGGCAAATCTACCATGTGCCCTCCCTTTCCTATGAAGACTATTATGTGTAGCACAGAGTGTGGCACGGCCACGGTAATGGCTATAGGGCTCCCTGGGTAACTATTTGGAGCAAAGAATTATGAGTATTATATTATGAGTATGCTAATGTTGGCTCACACTTACGACGGACCCTCACGGGTCGGCAGTGGTGGGTGGTTGAAGTCTGTAAAATATGATGGAGTCCGAGCTGTCTGGGACGGTGGACGTCGGTTAGGGTCCTTGAATCGGCGAGCGGACGGTGTGGCTACGGGGCTATGGTCCCGCTATGGTGGAGCCATACAGGCGCCCTCGTGGTGGTTGAAGGCTTTGCCCTCAGGAGTATGTCTGGATGGTGAATTGTATTCTGACCGGTACACCTTCCAGCAGTTATCCGGTATGGTTCGACGGAAAACGGGTGGCATAGAATGGCATGGTATATATTTGCTAGTGTTCGATGTCGTACCATTGGGCTGCTTGACGGCTCGGCGAGAATGTGACTGTCCCCGGTCGTTGGATTTTCCTAAGGGAAAGTGGCTAATATCCGGTGCGGACCTAGAGGTTGATGGAACTGAAGGGTCGAACTGGTTCTCACGAGTGGAGTGTTTGGAGCGCAGTAAAGTGGTCAGACCTGTAGAGCATTTGGCTTACGATTTGGATCTTGCAATACCCTCGGGTCAGGAAGGTTGGGTCTTACGTGATCCCTCGTTGGCTTACGAGACGGCTAGGTCTTGGGGACTGCTCAAGGTCAAAGGATCACTAGATGCTACTGCTCGTATAGTAGGCTTGGTCGAAGGGAAGGGGCGCCTGGAAGGTATGGTTGGCGCTCTCACTTGTGAAGGTTCAAAGGGTGAGTTATTTGAGATAGGTACCGGCCTGTCGGATGAGGATCGAGTGGAGGCTCGTGGTTGGGTCGGTTTGGATTGTGACTATACGTACATGGAATTGACGGAAGACGGCATGCCTAGGCATCCGGCTTTTGCCCGTTTGCGAGGAGTAAAATAAATGAATTACTTAAGAGCGAAATAGGCGGCCGAGTCCTATTTAGAGCTGTGCCATTTCCCTATTGAACGCATGAAGGGTGAGGGCATTATCCGAGTAGAAGATCTCATGGATGAAGATGAACAGGCGATGATGTTCGCCGCAATAGAAGAGGATGACAAAGATGAAGACTTACCATAAAATCCAGACCGTATTCAAGCGGGATCCTGCCACTAAGCACAAGACTCTTCTCGAGGGCGAGTACTCCCTGCCCGAGTTCGAATATCTGAAGGATAACGAGTGGGTGTTCACCGAAAAGGTTGACGGTACGAATATCCGCGTGATATACAGCCCGTTGGAGGCAGGGTTGCCAGTCATTGAATTCAAGGGCAGGGGCGAGTCCTCGCAAATGCCTGCCACTCTGTACAAGGCACTAGAAAAGATCTTTGATCCGCTCCATGGCAAGCTTGGGGAGCTATTCGAGCAGGCGCCAGTGTACCTATACGGCGAGGGATACGGCCCGAAGATCCAGACGGCTGGGAAGCGGTATCGCCAAGATCAGAGTTTCGTCCTGTTTGACGTCAAAGTCGGCGAATGGTGGCTACACCGAAAGTCTGTTGAGGATATAGCTGGAAAGCTTGGAATTGATGTTGTCCCTGTCATCGGCAGAGGAACGCTTTCTGATATGGTGGATTATGCACGCGCAGGAATAGAATCTACATGGGGCGACTTTCAGGCAGAGGGCATTGTTGCGCGGCCGATGACTGAACTGTGCACCAGGGCAGGCGAGCGGATCATAACGAAGATCAAATGCAAGGACTTTAGGAAATGCAAGGACTTTGAGAAATGAGCAAGTTTGTTGAAATCGGTGGCGAGTTAGTGCGGAAGGACGCATGGGCTATAACATAGTGGAACCCGTTACGGAAGCATGGAGGCTAAGGGCAGGTATCATGGCCACCGTATGGGGAGCATGGATAGTTGTCAGTCCCAAGGTTGAGCCTGGTTGTGTCATCTTCTGTGATACAGACAATCCAAACGATCGAAGGTATGCCAAGATAAAGATGAAGTACGATGACCAGTCAAGTTACGGCAAGCCTGCTAAGGCGGTGGTTGATGATAAGCTGGATGAGATCCTATCAATTCTGAAGAATGCGAATTAATCTCCCATAAGAGAAGGAATCTACATCAAGTAGCCCGTATATGGCCTTGTGGCCCAGCACAAATTGTGCTGGGCCATTTTACTATATTGGTGATACCCTTCTAATATTACATATGATAGGCTTGGATATGTCGAGTACCCCATATGCGAGGTTTAGACCGACAGTGTGCAAGTTTTGGACATGTTTAGGTTGTTTGAAGTGGTGGAGATAGTGGAAAGTAGGGGCAAATAGGTGGAGGCTCGTGTAAATGCCCTGGGAGTTATTTGAACGGACTAAGACTGTCGATGAAAAATCTCATATGAAAATAGCACGTTAAGCCTCAGTCAACCTCGTTTTTTTTGACGTGTGTCAATATGAATGACTCTTGGCGGCCACATAGGGAAACAAATATAGCAAGGAAGTAACGAAAGTCAAGTCGCATTTGGTGAAATAAATGGAAATTTTATTACGGTATCGACAGGTCACCAGATCAAGAGTGTTATATGCGCTTACTTCAAAGAAAATGGTTGGAGTGATTCACCTAAATTGTCAGCTGTTATAGGCATGGACTACCACTTGGAGTTGTAGGGAACGAGGGGTTAGCAGACGCACAGGCTCCGGCATTGGTATAGGGGCCGCTCATTTCAGTTATGATGTAGGCCGCTCCAGGTTGTTCCGTAGAGGTATCGAATCCACCGTAAGTCAAGCTGACTTCTGCCAATGCCATACACTTGCACTGATAGCCATCAGCAGGAGGGGCCAATGTGAGACAGATGGCAGGATCGGCCCAAGCAGCTAGCTGAACGCCATACCAAGGACTGCAGACCAGCCCATCACCGCCACTAGGAGCCGACGGGTTAGCAGGAGCTGAACATTCACCGGGACTAGAACAGCTGCCGGCAGATGCATAATAATTGTAGTAGCCGGTCACTGGGTAGCCGTCTTGATGATCAAGCACCCAACTGTCCAATGTATAAGAATCTGGGTCCTCACACCCTACAAGAGTGGGACCAGAAGTTATGCTGCCAGAGGATCCTCCGCAGCTATACTCACCTTCCCATGTGTAAATACATTCAGTGGCGACGGCAGCTCCGCTGGAACTGCTGCTGCTACTAGAGGAACTGCTGCTGCCGCTGGAACTGCTGCTGCTGGAACTGCTAAAGCTCATTGACGTACTGTTACTGCCACTAGTAGAAAGACTCGTGCTTAAAGATTCACTGGTTGACATACTGGAGCTAATTAACGAGGTTGACATGCTGTTGGAGTCAGATGACGAACTACTGCTAGTTCCAACTGGGATGACCGTGGTGATAACATTTGTCGATTTGGTACAAGGACCACACGACGCTCCAATAACATCCATCTCGTATGTTCCAGAAGGATCACAAGGATCCGTATTGGAAGTGGTACCTGCATTGATATGACAATCATACCCGTCTTTGTACAGGTACATTCGCCATGATCCAGATATCCATCTCACTCGGATTTTGAAACCATCACCTACGTCTCCAAGCCACTCGCAACCGCTAGACCATGAAACCAAGTATCCACCACTGTATTCCTTTGATGTTCCATCACAGGTAGTGAATAGTACTGGTTCGCTGAAATAAACTTCATAATCGAAGTCCATCGATGGGCAGCTGTTACAATCTGGTTTAGCAGTAGACGAACTACTTGATATACTGCTTGATGAGCTAGACGTCGAAGACGACGAGATGCTCGAGCTCGAAGAGCTTATGCTAGTCGAAGAGCTCGAAGAGCTAACACTACTCGAACTAGAACTGGAGCTTATACTTGATGATGAGCTAGACGAACTTACACTGCTCGAGCTTGAACTACTTTCCCCTGTTAACCGGGTGATATTATGAATGTGGGGGGACAGATCTCGGATGGGGCGGGTGCATTGAGTTTTTTAGACCAATAAATTGCCATCTCATTGCCTCATGAACACAATAGAATAATAGACAAAATCAGTTAGAAGAACCACAAACAGCGCTACAAATTATATTTGTAGCATATGGACCATTGTAGATATATTTGGTCCAAACATCTATAGGCCACGGCCCAGGAAGGTATTCACATAATGTTATTGGTGGTGGTGATGATAGTTCTACACAATCGTATGTATAAATTGGATCGCAATTGCCACACTGATCATCATAACAATATTGTTGTGATACACAATACCACTGTGCAGTGGTGCTTGAACTAGATGAACTAGATGAACTAGATGAACTAGAGCTAGAGCTAGAGCTAGAGCTAGAGCTACTTGAAGAGCTAGAGCTACTTGAAGAGCTAGAGCTACTTGAATAAGAACTGCTACTGGAGCTACTTGAATAAGAACTGCTACTGGAGCTACTTGAATAAGAACTGCTACTGGAACTACTTGAATAAGA
>Ga0114918_10005704_pt1 | contig 10645 bp, 18 predicted proteins | sample LantaG_FD_87015 | JGI IMG/M metagenome (GOLD analysis project Ga0114918, IMG submission 87015) | Deep subsurface microbial communities from Baltic Sea to uncover new lineages of life (NeLLi) - Landsort_02402 metaG | ecosystem: Environmental > Aquatic > Marine > Oceanic > Sediment | place...
TGATATGGATGGAAGGTTCACACATGGTCATTGCTACATGGAAAATAGAACCATCGCCATAAAAAAGACAACCTTCAATACTGAAAAGCAACACATTTGGGAAAGGGTATGATTTCTCTTAGAAGTGGAATTGGAGCGAGGATTAAAACGTCTGCTGGAGGATATAGACATATCTTTGTTGAAACTAAAATAGGAAGTGAATTTGAAAATGTGATGTATAGAATAGATCATTTAAACATTGACAAATCCTATTTGTTTATGGCAAAGCTTATATTTCCACTTCATGATTATTTTCATCCTACTCCAAAAAAATCAAATGTTGTATTGATGCACGGAATGGTTATTGATACAACACGGGATTTACACGATTCTCCATTTCAAGAGGTAAGATTAAACTCTGTAATGGCCGCAGAAATCTTCGAAGATTTGATGGCAATGGTTCATGGCGCATCACGCACGCTTTATGAATATGAAAAACTAAAGTATTGTGCGTTGATAAAGGAGACAAGATGAGAGTTGATATCTGTGTTTTTTCCTTCGACCCTCCAATAATTGAGGTCTATGTTGATAAACCTGTGCTTTTTGAAACTTTACCAGAATCATTATTGGACGATTTCAGAACTGAGTTTGTTGTGGGAAATGATCACAGTAGAAAGTTTCCGTGGATAAAACTCAATGGTCATACAGTGATGGTTGATTCCAATGCAATCGAAACAATTGTAAATGGAATCATCCTCTTGGATAAACAAATCGGAGAAGGAGATATTAAAGTCATTTCCAAAGCAATAGAAGGAAGTGAGACTTTAATAAAGAACAGTGTTAAAACTATCAACAAATGGTTTGAATCACATCTTCAACTTCGATTAATGTTCAATGAAATAGAACAGTAATCTAAATTTTTATAGATTATTGTGAGCCAAATAAAGGAGGTTCAATTTGGCAAGACGCATTCAATTTGACGGCAAGGGGAATCCAGTGGCTTTTACAGTTCTCAACCCTAACGAAGTTGTAATGATTCGTATCTTCGAGGGGCCAAAATCAAAGGAGGTGAGGGTTTCAAACTGCAATAACTTCTGCAGAGAATTATCTTTTAATACGGGGAATGAATACTATAGAGATGAAGCAATTTTCTTGCTTGGCTCTATAGGTTGTGACAAATGGGCCAATGATCTCAGATGTCGTCGTTGAAAAATTGACACAAAAAAGGGGATGAGAGAAATCTCTCCCCTTTTTTATTTTTATCTGGAGAAAGAAATGAAAACTCATATTTTATTATTCGAATTTACACATTGGGATGATGATCGTTATAATAGAGAAAAATATATCTTATCCTTTGGGGATAAAGATTTTTTAATAAAAAAAGCTGATAGAGCAAAAAAATTTTTTAGACGAATAAATAAACTTCATGCTTCTCTTGAAGTATATGAAAAATATCTTGAAGAGAAGTTTGATATGCAAGTTTGCTTCGGATCATATGCTAATGCAGAATTTTATGTATTAGAAATAGATATTATAGAAAAACCATGTTTTATATTTGATGGTAAAATATATTTACATGAAAACAAATGTATTCATTTATAAGAAGGAGATAGCATGGATAAACGTATCATATCAAACAAAGAAAAACAAAAAAAGATTCTATTGAAAACTAAAATCGAAACGGAAGAAAAATTGCAAAAATTATCACAAGAATTGTCTGAACTCGAAATTGATATTAATAAATATAGTGCACTGCACGCAGAAATAGATTCTGAAAATTACATGTTCCTCATATATTTTACAAAAAGAAATCTTTCAGTAGGATCAACTGTTTATCCTGAAAGTTTTGATTATGTTAATGATGAGCTAATGGAACCAAAATATTTAGAAGTTTCAACATGTAGGTTAAATGAGCACATGGGCTTTGGAGGATCACAACGCATATATAATGCTTATATTCTAAAAATAGATAAAAGCGGAAGCTATTTAGATAAAAAAGGAAGATTGTCATGTGAAATTAACCCAGTAATAATTGGGAAAATAACTACTGGGAATGAGTGCAACATGGATCAGGAAACTTATGATCGTATGTTAGAAATAACAATAGCCATAAATTATCCTGGTGTTTTGGCACAATTATTCGATATAGCTTCAATAGATGCAAGAGAAAAACATTGTTGGAATGTGTTGGAATTGCTTTTAAAATGGGAACCAAATGACATAAAGGGAGGATTTGGATCATCATCTTTTAATGGAGTAAAGCAAAAATGGAAGATGATATCAAAAGTAATTTTCCGTATATTAACAAATAAAAGCACAACTAAGATATGGTTTGACAAAAATGACAATAAAATAAACATTCCCAAATTATTAATTGAAGCTGATGTATTTTGCGATTTTATGGATATTAAAAATGGCAAATATACACATTCAGCAGGTTTTATATATATGTGGATAACATCGGAGTTATACAAATATATGGGAATGAATGAATTTATTTATGAACCTGAGGAACATGATGATTCCACATGGTTTGGTCATGTTAAACCCGCTGCAGTTTTTCAGGATATTGAATTGTTAAATAAATTAAATATGAGCATTCCTTCAGAAGCTTTGGTTGATATTATGAAATACTGTGAATGGTACATGTATATCAACAGCAAGAGTTTTAAAATTCGAGACGTTAGATATATAGGAGGAAAACATTATTATATCTATTGTTTCTATTGTTTCAAAGAGGAAGTTAAAAAATTCTTATCTCCACAGGATGCGTGTGATATCATGGATGGACTTAAATATGAATATGATTCTCATTTACGCAATTGTGAATATCTTCTTCCACTTCTGGTCGAGGGACGTTTTGATTTCATCAAATTTTTTAAACTGATGATAAACAAAAAACAATTATTACAAGTTGCAAAATTTTTGAATGATAATAAGAAGAGTTTTGATAAAGATTATTATGATAAAATTTTGAATGAGATATCTGATCATGTTTTGGACAAATATCCATTTGATTATGCTGAGTTCTGCAATCAAAAAGGAATGGAAAGATTCATAGGTAAAAGACACTATAAAAATAATATCTCATGGTTGGCTAAACAGACTAAAAATCGATCAATTACAAACACACAATATGTTATTAAACATTTCGATTATCTTATACCCAACCTACAAGTATTATTTCTTTCTAACAATGACGATTGGAAATTTCCTGGGATAGATGATGGAGCTGTCAGGAAAAAATTTGCAGGACTTGTTTCATCACTGAAAAATGCAATAGGACTTTCAGAAGTTATTAGGATATATGGAAGAAAGTTCAGTGAAGAGATTGCCGAAGGTGTTGAGAAGATGATTGAACAGAAACAACGGAGAATAAAATGAATCTTATTTATTTTGTAGCAGCAACACCAAATTTTATCAAAGCAATAAAAGAAAAAACATTTGATACTTATGATGATGCAGAAAAATTTAAGGAGACTCTGGAGTTTCCGACGAGTATTTTTGCTGCAATTGTCACTGGAATTGTCAAAGTGGAAAGAGAAGTGGGCGGAGATACATGGCCTCTTCCCGAACATAAAGAAGAAGATAAAAGATTTCAAGATTGGATAAAAGAAAATCTTGATAAGGAGAAATGATGAAAGTACTTAACGCTAACTCTGATACAATATTGCTTAGTAGTATTGTATCATGCCCATCAGAGTATTTTATAACATCCGGACTATATATATTTTCCATGGCACCAGAGGGGAAATTTGCTATGGTAGATATGATAGAGGGGAATACACATAAAATTCTCAATAACGAAGAAGAACTCAAAACAGAGATTGTTGCCGACATTGATAGTGGGAAAGATGTAAATGCATTTCATTCTTTTGAAGAAGCACTTTCATATATAAATGCAAATCATGGTTAGGGGGGGATAATGAATTGTCCAATTTGCAACAAAGATCTTCTAGAAGGACAAGATTTACAAATGAGTGGTCTTGCTGTTGTTCATACACTCTGCAAGGAAGAAGCCGCATTTGAAGAAATGGTGGAGTTTACAAGAGAAGATTTAAAAAAATTATTTCCTCTTTTTCCTGATGACATACTTTCTAATTTATTATTGGAAACTGATATGTGTCATGTATATCAGGATATGCAGGGAAGAATTCCACATTTATACAAAGATACAAATGCAATATTGTATATAGAATATGGCGATTGTTTTTATTATGAATACATGAACAAAAAACAACACCAGGATATAGTAACTTCTGAAAACATTGTTGATTTTCTTTTAAGACCCCGCGAAACTTCGGATATTTCTCTAAAACTTGAAATCCCATACAGAGATGGTTCCACTGGTCCAAGTCGTATTGTTATCATACGGACAAATTCTGTCAAAGATTATAAACCAATAGTGGAAATCAAAGGAGTGCAGTTGTATGACGAGGGACATAAAACTACTTCTCATGAATATAAAGGAATAAAATGTGAGGGTTGATGAACACGGAAGACCATGTATAGGCAGACCAACAATGAATTGTTTTAATTGTGAAAGGGGGGTTTTATTAGATGAAGCCCCCAATCATAGATATTGCTTTGATTGTTGGTTTGCCATGGCAGAAGAAGAAAGAATCAGAATCAAGAAATTGATTAACAAAGAATTGGGATGGAAAAGATATCCCGATGTTTGAGGAGGGAGAATGATAGAAATATTTGTTGGTGTTGTCATTGGTTGGATGGTGTGCTCTTCATTAAAAGATGAACCTGAAGAATCTTTGTTATGGGAGGGAAAACAACCACACACTAACCCACCGACGCATAGAACACGTGCAATCATAAAAAAGCCTCGAAAGAATACAAGATCAATATCAAAACCAAAACCTAGGTGAGGAGAAGTCATGGAAATAATTGTTGGATTGTTGATTTTTTGTTTTCTGATGTCTGGTAGCAGAAGCGGTGGTGGCTGTACGAGTAGACCAAAACCAACCACCCCAAAACCAAAAAGAAAACCAAAACCTAGATAAGGAGGAGTGGTGAGTGAAACAATATTCGAAGGTGTCCCACCAAAAGACCCAGAAAGAATTAATCCGTTCCTTGAAGAAATTGGGAAAATATGGAAGCAGTCGAAATCTGATATGAGATTTGGTCAATTTATCACAAATGTTTTTAAACCAGGAGAAGATATATTTTATTATGAAGATGATATTCTTCTCGAAAAAATAAAAGAATTTTATGAGGTAACATAAAATGCCAGATTCACCAAGAAACAGAATATTGATAAACATGGAAGGAGGAATAATTCAAGGAATCATATCTACAGAAGATGACCTCGAAGTCCTAGTTATTGATTATGATACTGAAGGCTGTGATGAGAATGAAATATCAAAAGTCCCACAGAATATATGTTGTTCATCATCTAGTAAATCTGCAGATGCGTATGTTTTTGATTTTGAAGTGTGTCATGAGCCGGATGAAGTAAATGCATATTACAGATGGTATGAAGATGATGAAAGAAAAAGAGAGGAACAAAATGGGATCGAAACAGATACCTAAAAATTTTCACATGGAAATTCTCGGTGCTGTAAAAGGTGCTCTTAATGAGCATGATGATATTTATGACATTGCGTGGAAATATAATAGAGAATTATTCAAACAATTTAGTGATGAGTTTAATTCTCAAGTACATGAAATCATAAACCAATTTAATAAAGTAATTACAAGAGAAATACGATCACTCCATGGATGTCATAATTGTTCATTTGAAAATGGTGATTATTGTGACCATCCAGAATATGGGGGTAGAAAAGATAACAGCAATCGTCATAAATGTTATTTTGAAGACGGAAAACATTTAGACATTCCAAAAGGATGGGTTAAAAAATGAGACAAATTGAAATCGTTGTAAAGTGTGGTGAAGATTTATCATTGCAGGATTCTGTAAACATCAGACTCATAGATTTAAGAAAGAAATTTAAAATTATTGAAATCTTGAACATTGATATATCATTTGTTAGTAAAGAATATAATAGGGAATTCGTGGAGATAGCAACAATTCACTATGAAGCAAACATCGAAGAAGCCAGAGAAAAATTAAAATCGAGACTCGGAAAATTATATCCAAAAGATCTATAAAACCTATTTATAAAAAGAGTCCTTCCGGGGCTTTTTTTTGCCTTCGAAAAGTAGATATATAAAGATATGAAAGAAATCATTCGGAGGTGTTATATGGATATAAAAGCAAAGTTTGAGATTGGTGAGGATATCATCAATAGAATGACAACAATTGCCATGGAGAAAGAGAAAGCTCCTGTTAGAGTATCATTTGCTCTAAGAGGAGATAACAGCAGAGTGATCATTAAGAAGGGTAAATTATCCTTTGGGGTTCTTTTACCATTCGAGATAAGTATATTAGCTGATAAAGTTATTATTGCAATCAAAGCAAAATATACTTATAGATTTATCCTCAGTATACTGCAGAAGATGCTGAAAGAGAAAATGGAATATGTTAGAAATTATGACATAATATATGTGTCATTTGACAAACCTGAAGAAATGGAATTTGATGGGGTGTTGGTTTCTCCTGGTGACAGGTGTTTAAAAATCAATGCTGAATTAAATGTCAGAGATTCATGGTTGAAAAATCTTACAGATGAAAAGGAGGAAGAAGTAATAGACAACGAATAGTATTAGGGAGGGTAGTATGTACAAAACTTATGAAGAACTTGGAGTTGAGAATTACTTTGATGGGGAGAGTGAATTCTTCCCAGAACCAACAACAGTAGATCCAACGGAAGAAGAGGAACCAGAGGAAGATCCAAACTATGTGGGTATTGAAAATGATCCCCCATTCATTTATCTCGAGGAGTTCTTTCTTTAAGCCCTACGGGGCTTTTTTTATCATTATTTTTTTTGTTCTCATAATCATATAGTTATCTTTTTTTATCAAAATAAATTACATATATATCTTAATTGAATGATGAGTAGAATAATTTTTTGGGGGTGTTTCAATGATGTTTTGCAAAATGAGATTCGAAGATCATCAAAAATAAGATGGTCAAAAAGGTGGTCTGATAAGTGGAATAAGATCAAACAAGGAGGACACTATGAAGAAAACTAAAGTCGTTTTCTTGGTCCTGATGTTAGTCGCTACATTTATTTGTGCGGCAGAGGAAACCGCACCGGCAAGAGGTGCAATTGGTGATTTTTTTAATTCAACAGTAGATGCTATAAGCAATGCAGTTGAAACCGTTGTTAACACTGTTGTTGACACCGCTGTAGATTATTATGAGGAATTCACATCTTCGGTTTCTGAAACCGTGAGTGATGTGTCGGATGCAGTCGTTGATTGGTGGGAAGATGAAGATAACTATGATGACGATGATGACGACGATGAGCCCGTTTATCATACATACATTATCGAAGATGATGATCATCACTCCTCAAGCAATAGTAACAGCAACACAACACAGTCTACCAACACTCAAACAACCACCACAAATACAACCACACCACAGACTAATTATCAAACACCGCAAACAGAACAGACGACATCTCTCATTACGTACTTTTTCCCTGAACCAACCCTGGCTGAACAAATAATTCTTGAGAATTATGTTGATGAAATGCCTGTGATAACAATGAAACCTAAACCCACACTGACAGATTTCTCTATTTCTAACAGTAAGGTTTATGTTGATGATGATGTTGATATCAAAATAACAGGAAAAGCTGGTGAATCATGTGATGGTGCTGGTATAGCGTTAGAGATTTTTGAAGTTAAGCAAGAAAATGAGATTAAGATAAATAACACTTGCTCAGCAAATGAATCATATCTTAATACATACTACAGCGAATATCTCTTACTCAGTGGTCATGAAGCAAATCATTTTCATGTCGAGGCTGCTTGGAATAATGTAACAGGAACAGAGAAAAAATTTCTCAATTCTGTCATATCGTTTAAAAAAGCTGGCACATATAAATTATGTGCTAAAATGTGGGCATGTGAAGATGGAACTTATTACATGTATCCTGAAGAAACCAACACATCCACCAAATATATAGACCATCAGGGCGAAGTAGTCTATAATTTTGGGACAATAGTTGTGAGTGAACAGCCCGTGAAGCTAAGTCCAGTCACCTTTGTCACTGGAAGTACAAGTGGACAAGTAATGGCTGGATCAAAATCACTCACAAAAACTACAGCTATTGCAAACGAAGCTGTAGACAAAGGAAAGATTGTCATAGAAGTCGAAGGCTTGGAAAATAGCTCAGACGTAGAAAAAATTGACAAGACATTTTCCTCTGGTGCTGATGTCAAGACGTATTGGAAAGGTGATAGGTTGGAAAGTGGAAATATTGCAAGCCATCTTTATATTGTTTTTGAATGGGATGACTGGGCGAAGGGTGAAGAAAAATATGTCAATCTCGAAATGTATATAAACAAAGTGGGAAACTATAATGTTTATAAGAAAGCTGTTGCAGAGATTGATAGCAATGAATATTTCTCACCAAAGTTCACAATAAACAATAAAAAAGATGATGAAAATCAACCTATAATGCATCAGGGAATGTTCCAAGTTCTTTACAATCCAACTAAAGTTGATAATATTATTTCCAATATGGTATTGGATAATGGTATTACATTTCTAGAATTGGATGGTATTAATGATGAAGAGGTTGTTGTCGAATTGATTCAACCATGGGCCACAAATTCAACTCATGTTCTTACAATGGGAGAATTGGAGGAACTTGCAGTAAAGGTTGAAACAAATGGTTGGGAATACAACACATTTATTGACGAATCTGATGGGAATGTGGTGATGTCTATTTCAGATGATTCATTCAAAGATTATGCCAAAGATATCATCGATTTTGTGCGAGAAAGTACCACATTAGGTGCCACATATATTGGTGGTTATTGTCACCGCTTACCAGAAGATGATCAGACTGGATGTTATATTTTCTGGTGGACATATTTGGCTGCATGTGTGGTTTTAACACCTGAAACTGGTGGTTTATCTATGGTTGTCTGGGCAAGAATCAACATGGGTGCAGATGTAACAATGATAGGAAATGATTTCTATTCTCTGTGTGAATCATGGGAAACAGAAGAAAGAAATAAATATTTTCTTTATCTTTCTGAAGATGTGTTATATCTATTCTTTGCCGAGATAATTGCTAATTTTGCACGTCCTACATATAAATGGGTCTCTAAGACTGGGTTTGGAAAATATGTAGGAAACGTTGCTGGTAAGGCAGGGAGAAAGATCCATCTTATCCTGAAACCAGGGACGGAACCGGTGGTAAATACATTCAGAGCATTAGGACAGAAATTCCCAAAAATGTCTAATCGAATAATGTGGGTATTATTGCCAGATGAAGTGTTTGCCAAATTCAGCATTGATGCTTTATCAAAAGCGACAATGGATGCTAAAGCCATAACTCTTATGTCTGAAATGATTGGTGAATTTGATATGAAAACTTGGAAAGTATTGTATGGGGATGTCCCAAATTTTAAGAATGTAAAACTACAACCAAAAATTATGGATGCTGTTACATTCAATCAAATCTCTGACAATATTCTGAAATATGGATATGATGGAGACGTTGAAAAGATATTCTTATCAAAATCCAACAAGGGATCGTATCTTATGGAAGTTCATGGAATGCTCCTTGATGCAACACCAACTGTGGTTGATAGTATTATCACCAGAGGAACTGAACCACTTGCTAAAACTGTTGACGGTGGTGCGTTGCTAAAAGACGATAGAGTTGTAATCTTCGAAGCAAAAAATCTTGCTGATGATTTTTCTGTAGGGAAGAGTAAAGCTCTTGATGATACAATTGTCACAGAGAATCATCTGAGATTTGGACAGGCAGTTGATGTGAACCTTAAGAATCCTTTAAATCCAACAGAAGAATCACTTCCTCATTGGGCAACAACTGATGGATTGCTCAATGCCTATAATGATGGTAATATTGTCCATATCAATATTATAAGAGGATATGATTCAACAGGAAAATATGGGGTATTGATGAAAGAAATATCTCAGTCAGAAATTCCTATACTGAAGGATATTACTAATTCGATCAACGATCTAAAAACATCTATTCCAGGAAACATCGGCGGCCAAGGTGCTCCAAGAAAAGCTTCTAAAATTGATCAATCAGTAATTCAAAGGATTTATGAGCTTGATAGAAAATATGTTAAGCTTATAGAGGAGGCATTATGAGACTGATGTCAATAATTCTCATATCGGCAATGATGATCATCACCGGATGTGGTGGTGGGGGTGGTGGCGGAGGTATTGCCAGTGCTATAATAGCACCACCAGTACAGCCAACTGCCATGAATGACAAATGGGATAAGTTGCCAAAAAGTTCTGCTTGGTTTACTGCTCCCCCAAATGCTTGCACATTTATCGCAAAGTTTGATTCCACAGAGACACTGGATGCATATCGTGGGATATATCCAGAGTTAACATTTATGCCATCCGAAACCAAATTAGAATATCTGGTTGTCAACAAAAATAATGAAACATTTACTTTTGGTGAACAGATATCTATTGAGGGGAATGTTGGGTGGAATATTGATGGTGAATCAATTGGGATTGAGCGATCAATGTAGTAAGAAAAAAATTAAAAGAGCCTTCGGGCTCTTTTTTTGTCGTTAAAA
>Ga0114918_10005705_pt1 | contig 10645 bp, 9 predicted proteins | sample LantaG_FD_87015 | JGI IMG/M metagenome (GOLD analysis project Ga0114918, IMG submission 87015) | Deep subsurface microbial communities from Baltic Sea to uncover new lineages of life (NeLLi) - Landsort_02402 metaG | ecosystem: Environmental > Aquatic > Marine > Oceanic > Sediment | place: Baltic...
AATATAACATAAATCTAAATATCATGAAAAGCAAATTAATTGAAGCATTACTAAACAAAGATATGTTAACAGAGAATGGAATGGTGACTAACTCAACCTCACTTAATGCCCTTGTGGATCTATTTTTTGTTGTTGGCGCGATGAGAAAAGAATCAAAAACAGATACAGGTAAAGATAGATTAATTGCAAAATTTGAAGCTGCTTTTAGTCAAGATCCTCTTATTGCAACTAAAATTATGTTTTGGGCAAGGAATGCAAGAGGCGGAGCAGGTGAACGTGAAGTATTTAAAATTGTAATGAATCACCTTGCAAAAAACAAAAAATCTGCTGCATTAAAGAATATTAAACATATACCAACATTTGGTAGATTTGATGATTTATTTGTTTTCATTGGTACACCTTTTGAAGATGAGGCGCTTGATGTTTTTGTTAAAGCACTTAAGGATGGAAATTCTTTAAGCGCGAAGTGGGCACCAAGATTAGGTGGAAAAGTTTCAAAAGAAAAAAAATTCATTGCAAATAAAATACGAAATAAAATGAGTCTTGATGCAAAAGAATACAGAAAGTTAATTGTGAAATTAACAAATGTAGTTGAAACAGCAATGTGTCAAAAGAATTTCAGTCTTATTGATTTTGAAAAAGTACCTTCATTAGCAATGGCAAGATACACAAAAGCATTTACGAAACATGATGATGGAACATTCTCATCATATATTGAAGCATTAAAATCAGGCGATGCAAAAATTAATTCTGGAGCAATTTATCCATATGATGTAATTAAATCACTTAACGCATCAAACAGTGATTTGCCTATTGAACAATGGAGAAAGTTGCCAAACTTTCTTGAGGGTTCAACTGAAAATCTTATAACTGTTGTTGATACATCAGGTTCAATGAGCATACCGGTTTCTGGAAATACAACAGCAATGGAAGTTGCATTGTCATTAGGTTTGTATATATCTGAAAGAACTGAAGGTATTTTCAAAGATGCATTTATTACATTTTCACGTTCTCCAAAACTTCAGTATTTATATGGTGATTTAAGAAGCAGATTAGCTCAGCTTCAAAGATCAAATTGGGGTATGAATACTGATATTGAAGCAGTTTTTTATCTTATTTTAGATAAGGCAGTAACTAATAAAGTTCTGGTTGAAGAAATGCCAACTTCAATTTTGATTTTATCAGATATGGAATTTGATAGATGCTCTGAAAATGCTGATATATCAGCAATAGAAATGATTTCTGGAAAATATGCAAAGGCAGGATATAAACGACCAAATATTATATTTTGGAACATTGCATCTCGTTTAGGACAGTCTCCAATTAGATTTGATGAACAAGGTACCGCATTAGTTTCAGGATTTTCACCAGCGATTTTGAAAGAAATACTTACAGGTGACGTGAATCCGATTAAAATTATGATGCGAACAATTGAAAATCCTATTTATGATGTAATAGAAATTTAAACTTATTAAAAATTCGTAATCTGACACGTATCACAGATTGAAATAGAGGACGCTGGACGAAGCAGGACGAAGTAACAGACTTAGGGTATAAGTAGCACTAGAAATAGGTTCAGCTTGCCAAAGAGAAATGCAAATACCTGTATTTATTAAGTTTAAAAATTTAAGTTCTATCTATTAAATTAGGTAGAACTTTTTTTACGTTCTGTATATAAATTTAAAATTTTATTTTATGGATTTATTTGAAGAATTAAACAGAGAAATTGCATTATTAAACTTTCCTATTTTATCAACAGACAAAACAAATATTTTTCCAAATATAAATAATTCGTTGCTATCCCCATCATATGAAGGATTTTTAAAATCTCCGTTAAAATTTGATGAAGAATATTTTAAAATAAACGAATTCAAAGTACTTACCGCGTCCACAATTTATATAAGATATATAAATTATACAAATGAAATAATTACAAAAAGTTTTTTGGGATTTAAATATAATTTAACACAATCAATCTCTGACCTTGATGAAATTGAAGATTTGATAAAAAACATCAAATATGATTTATCATTTGTTGGAGGACTACATGCACGTTTTTCATGGGTTTCTTTTTTTATTTTAAAAGATGACAAGAATCTTGAAATTGACAGAAAAAGTTATTTAGAAATAATAAGAAAACTTAAAAAAACAAAAAATACACATTTTTGTAAAAACTTAAATAATAGAATAAAAAAACTTATTAAATGAGAACAAAAAATTTGAAAATTGGGTTTGGGGCACTTGGATGTTCTTTAAAATTTAGAGAATCCGAGGTTAAGCGTTCAGATGGAACGCTTGAGTATTTCAAAATGCTTTGGACGCTTGCAAGAAATCCAAGTATTGAAGAAATAGTTTTAATACAAAAATCTGATTGGAAAAAATTAAATGATCTTGAGAAAATTGATTTTGACCCACGCAATGTAATTCGTGATGTATATTCAGATGATGAAGGATTTTCAACAAAGGATGTTGCACCTGCAAGTGGTATAAATGGAAATTATCAATTGGATACTGATTATATGAATTTGTATGAACATTTAAAAGATGAAAAGCCATTTGATTTTTCATTGCTGTTTATTGGAATGGGTTATATGACAAACAATTCAATACCAAATTTCTTAAATCAAATACGAAATCCTGATAAAGTTGTTCGTCTTCAATGGGTTAATACTTTATATTGTTCACCAATTGTTCATTTTCTTAATATGTCAAAAGTACCTTGGGCAATGATTGCACTTGACCCGCGATATATAAGAAAGATACTTCGAATGCGAGATACAATAAATACACCAAGAGAAATCATTGCTCAGTATAATCAGAAAGGTACATGGGAATCAGTTGATTCCTATGAAGGAACAAAAGGAACTGTTGGAAAAGAAACATCGAAACCAATGAATATGTTTTATACTGGAATTGAAAAACTTTCAAGAATAAATGAAAAAATCACCCCACCTGATAATCATGAGCGCACTATAAAATTTATGATTGTTGCTATGCAAAGTGCGTATGGAGAAAAGGGAGTAAAAGATGAACGATTTGAAATACTTAAGACATGGGTTCTACAAAAAGATATAAATAAAGATGTGGAAATATATGGCAAATGGAATGAATTTTATACTAAAGGATGGCCACAATTTAAAGGATTTATTCATGCCGATAAAATAGATGACAAATTAAGAGATACAAGATATACATTAGTAATTCCAATAAGACCAAATTGGGTAACATCAAAATGGGCAGATTCGCTTGCAATGGGTACTGTATGCTTTCTTCACCCATCATATGATACTCAGTTTAATGTAGTTCCTAAAGATCATTTTATTCGAGTTAAATCACCAAAAGATTTTTATGATAAAATGGACTATTTAGATGCAAATCCAAACGAAAGAATAAAACTTGTAAAAAGTCTTCAATTACAATTTTTTAAAGATACAAGAAATGGCATTTTTATGTTTAAAATAATAAATGATTTTCTAACACGACAAAATCTTGATATGCAACTTGACATGGAAATTGTCTCAACAATTAAAAGAGAAACTCAATCAAAAACACTTTTTTAATATGGTAGGATATTATGAGGATAAAATTGAAATTAAAAAAAATAAAGTTTTAAAATTATCAGATAATCCAGATAGAATTAAATTTTTGCATAATCAGTATGAATGGCTGTGTTCTGTTAAAAAACTTTTGCCATTTAATATTCCATCTGGATTATCAAAACTTGATAATGGATATAATATGAAACATTATACAGATTTAAAATCTATTAACGCATCAGATTTTGAAGATATTATTTCGTACATTAACATTATAAAAACAAAAAATAATACGATTCCTATGTTTCAAACATATTTATCGTATATTGATTCTGTTGTAGAACAGCAGGGTATGTTTATGCCACGGTGGATAAATATAAGAAAGGAACTTGAATTATTTGATGAGTTTGCAAATAATGAAAGATCTTTTTGTCATGGAGATTTAACAGTAAATAATATTTTATGCAAAGAAAATGCCATTTTTTTAATAAACCCAAATTTTAAGGAATCTATGTGGCAATCGTATTATCTTGATTTCGCAAAATTATTTCAAGAATTGCATATAAAGGAACCATTTTTATTTAACGTGCTTGTAAATAAACTAATTGAAAAAAATAATTTAAAAATTAAATCTTTAATTTTTATTCATTTATTAGAACTAACGCATTATATACGAATGTTTCCATATTTAAAAAATTATTCAGATAATTTTTATGAACGTGTTTCAGAATTCGAAATTAAAGAAATTTATACGTTCAATCTTATCAATTCATTAATCATTTAACTTAAAATAATGGAAGATATAGAACTACTTATTAAAAAATATGATACAACATTGTCTCATTCAAATACTAATTTTGAAAGAAGCACGCCTCATTTGATGGATAAAGATACATTTAAACTATTAAAAGATATAAGAATTTTAATTAAGAAAACTACTAAAGATTTAAAATCAATAGTATATAAAAATAATCATTTAAATTAAAAAAATATGGAATGTATAATTTTAGCAGCAGGTAAATCCTCTAGATTTAATGGCAATAAATTACTTGAAAAATTTAACGGAAAAACATTACTTGAATATGCATTGTTATTTTGTATTCTTAACGATATTAAAAAAGTAAATATTACTATATCTGAATGTGATTTGTATTATAAAGATACAACAAAAGGTATTCACCCAGTTCTTGATGCAGCAAATATAATTAATTATAAAAGTTTACTTGATATTAAAATAAAATCGCAAGATCCAACAAAATATGGCCCAGCTGGCGCAATGATGCCATGGATTAACGAAATTAAAGATGACTTTATTGTTTTACTTGGTGATAATTTTATCAACGGAAAAATAGTAGAAACAATTAAACCACGAATGAAACCACATACATCAATAATTGGTTATATTGAAAAACCTGAGGATGAAGACAATTTACGACTTGGTTTCATTAATTCAGAAACAAAAAAAGTAAAGGAAAAACCACATGGACAAAAATCTGGAAAATACTTTGTGGGATTTTGTGCATTTTCAAATGATACATTAAAAAATCTCAAGAATTTAAAACCATCAGAACGTGGTGAATATGAAATTACTGATTTAATGAATAGCAATGATAACGTTGAATTGTTTGACATTTCAACAATAGATTGGAAAGATATTACATTTTCCAATGAAATAGCTGAAATGGAAAAATATATCAAACATGCATTAGGTTAAATCACATAAAATAAAAAAAGATATATAAAAAATAAAACAAAATACACACTCAAAAAATACTAAATGAACGAAAATTACAAAATTGGCGACAGTTTAAAATCATTCCCAAATGGTCCAAGATTAAAGAAAAACGGAAAACCTTTTAAGTGGGGAACAATTATCCCACTAATTGGGGGCCTTAGCATGGGATCATCAATTACAACTCAAAGTAAACCTGAATTTTTACTTTCATTTAAAGGATTCCAAGGTAATGAAAAACACATTAGAGAATATTGGAATGATGTACCATATTTTATAATTGATGATGATGATGAATCAAAAAGACCAAATGTTAAGAAAAAATTATTTAAAAATATTGATTTTGTTAATTCGGTACCACCATGCGCTGGCTTATCTCAATTAAATTCATCAAGTAAAGCTGGAAGCAAATTTCATAGAGGTTCTGAAGCAGTACAAAATGATTGGATATATAAGTCTGCAGAATTTGCTATTGAACATTTACAGCCAAAAGTATTTTGGGGCGAAAATGCTCCAGCCTTATTTACAAAAACCGGCGAGGGTGTTGTTGAAAAATTAAAACTCATTGCTAAAAAATATAACTATTCATTATCACTTATTAAAACAAATACATTATTTCATGGATTACCACAAAAGCGAGAGCGCACATTTTATTTTTTATGGAAATCCCCAGTATCACCAATAATGAATTATCATTATAAAGATCGTCCTAATTATGTAGATTTTTTGAAAAATGTAAATCCAAATGCAACACTTCATACACCAGATAAACAAAGAAAAGTTTCAGATGTTTCAATGATTTATAAGTTTTTATTACAAGAACTTAAATTATCTCATCATGAATTTAACAAAAAATTTAAAAGAGGGACTTCAACATTAATTCTATTACAAAATAAATTACTTGATACATGTGTAACATGGTTAGAAAAAAATCACCCAGAGCATAGTGATTTAAGATTTCTTAATCATGTGAAGAAAAAAATGGAAATGAAAATGGGGTGGTGGGATAAAACGCCGCATGTTTTTTATGAATATGTAAATGCGCTTGTTGGAAGAAATCTTTCACTATCAATGCATCCAACAGATGAAAGATTTCTTTCAACGCGAGAGATGATGCATTTAATGGGTTTGCCTGACGATTTTAATTTAGCACCAGATTCAAAAGGTAACATTTATATTAATCATATTGCGCAAAATGTATGCTCAGTGATTGCAAGTGATATGGCTGAGAATGTATGTAATTTTATAAATGATGAATTGACAATGTCAGATTCCAATTTTATTAAACAACGAGAAACAAATGCATCAAAGTTTAATAACTCAACAGACAAAATTAAAAAATTATTTTAATCATGATTAATTTTAGTGAAAATTTAATATTCTTTATTCCTGCAAGAAAGGGGTCAAAAGGTTTGCCATTAAAAAATAGAAAACTTTTTAGTTCGACAATTTCATCAATCCCATTAAAATATAAAAAAAATATTGTAGTTTCAACTGATGATGAGGAAATAATAAGAGTATGTAAAGAAACTAATGTTTCATGCTATGAACGGTCAAGTGCATTAAGTGATGATTATTCGTCAGTTAAAGATGTGTTATTAGACTTTAAAAAACAGTATAAAATCAAAGATGATGCTGAAATAATTTTACTTTATCTTACATACCCTGAACGAACGTGGGATGAAATTAAATCGGCATATCATTCTTTTTTAAATAGAAAAATAACATCTTTATTATGTAAAAAAGATATAAAAACAAATCCATATCTTTGTATGTTTGAGCATGGATTATGTGGAACGCAAGTAATTAAACATGATTTTTATAGAAGACAAGATTATAAACCTATTTTTGAAATTAGTCATTACATTGGCATATTTAGAGCAGGAGAAATCGTTAAGTTAAATAAAAATTTATATAATGAAAATACATTTTTTTATAAAATTTCAAATGTAATAGATATTGATACAAGCGATGATTTAAATGAATATTTAAAAAGAAAACAATTGAAACAAAAAAAGGCGGTTCTTCCGCCAACTCCAAATTTACCAAAACCAAGTGCGTCAATTCGAAATATTGTTGAGGCAACACACATGCCAACAAAAATAGAAAAATGTAATGAAAATGTTCCAATTTATATTTTTTATCATATCGGAGCAATTGACAAAGATTACCAAACTATTGTTAATGATCAAGTTTTATTGTTAAGAAACACAGGTTTATATCAAAGAGCTGATAGAATTTTTTATAGTATTGTTGGTAATCTTAATGTTAACTTACCAAGTAAATTTGAATGTGTGTATAAAGAAAGTAAATTTGAAATTGGTGAATTACCGATGATTGAAATAATACGAAATAAAGCAAAACAAGAAAATTTCAAATGTTTATATTTTCATACAAAAGGTTCATCTAGCAATTATCAAAATCATAAAAGGGAAAACCAAGAATCGTGGAGAAAATATCTTGAGTATTTCTGTATCGAAAAATGGAAAGCTAATTTAATGTTACTTGAAACATATGACACAGTAGGAACAAGTTTAATTCTATCAAACATTAGATGGTATAAAAATCATTATGCTGGTAATTTTTGGTGGGCGAATAGCAGTTATCTAAAGAAATTATCAAATGTTAATGATATTGACAGTGAAGGCAAATTTAAAGCAGAAATGTGGTTATTAAGTAATAAAGCTGATTCATTTAATTGGCATAAACGAGATACACAAGAACGATATTCAAATGAATATTATGATCCAATTATTTATAGAAAAGATTTAGCAGTATTTGTACATATATATTATGAAGAAATGTGGAATGATATACACAATCATATTAAAGAAATTCCAATAAAATTTGATTTGTACATTAGTATTACAAAAAATAAAGATCGGTCTCAATTATTAAAAAATATAACTGCAAGATACCCAAATGCAAATGTTAAATTAATACCTAACGTTGGAAGCGATGTTGGTGGTTTTATTGAACTTATTAATGATGTATGTCTTTCAGGACAATCTTATAAATATTTATTAAAAATTCATACAAAAAAAGGAGAATTATCTTCAACCGAACATGGTAGCCGATTAATGAAAAACAAAATTTTTTCAACATTATTTGGTACACCAAAAAATATTATAAGAAATCTTACGTTATTAAATACTGAAAAAATTGGGATGGTTGGAACAGCGGATGTTATACGCACAAAATCAGGGAATGATATAAGACAAGGTTTTGAAGTGAACCGCGAAAATATGACATATCTTTTAAAAAAATTAAAAATAAAAGATAAAGAACTTAATTTTTTTAGTGGAACAATGTTTTGGATGAGATGGGAAATAATAGAAAAATATTTAAGTAAACAACAACTTACAATAAAAGATTTTTTTGAAGCACATGCTGCAGATGGGCGCATGTCACATGCAATGGAACGAGTATTTGCATGCATGGTTAGAGATGCAGGTTTTAAATTAAAAGGAGTATGACAAAGTTAATAAAGGAATTAAAAAATATACATCTCGGTGATGATATATATGTTATTGGTGCAGGGGCAAGTTTAAATTTTATTAACCCCTCGTTTTTTGAAAATAAAATTACTATTGGCGTAAATCAAGTTTTTAAAAAAATAAATTGTACTTATCTTGTACGAAAAGAAAAATCAAAATTAGAGGAATCATTAAAAACAAATTCCAAAGTTATAATATCTGAATGGGATAGTGGTGACATAAATAAAGGAAAACAATTAAGAAATATAAATGGGAACGATATTCCTAATTTATATTATTTTGAACACCAAGAAAACCAACATAGAATTATAGATTTCTCTATTTTAGATTCTGATAAAATAATAGTAAGCTATTCTTCAATTATTAGTGCACTGCATGTTGCTGCATATATGGGTGCTAAAAATATTATTTTAGTCAGTCATGATTGTGGAGTGCTTGATAATAAATTTGTAGTTGATGGTTATTATGATTCAATTAATGATACGCCTTGGACTAATTGGGATGCATATAAAAAATGGCTTGGTGTTATTGAAGCACAAACATTAAAAACAAAACAAGTATTAAGTAAAAAATTTGGATGCAATATATATTCATTAAATCCTTTTATAAATTTTAATTTAGAAGGACATAAAATTAAAATTTAATAGTATGAACTTATACGATAAAGAAAAAAATAAATATGAATTTATTCATACACGAAATAAACGGTATGGTCATTCACCTGTTCGTGTAAGTTGGATAAAAAATATGCATGACGAATATATGAAAAATATGCATGTGCGATTAAAAAAATGCAAAAAGGTTCTTGAAGTTGGATTTGGAAAAGGTACAAATATTGATGCACTTAAAATAATTCATCCGCACATTGAATTTATAGGAATTGATATATCTAAAGAATCAGTTAGCTCTAGAAAAGATCTTCAAGTTTTTGAATGTAGCGCACATGATCTAAACATTTTTAATGAAAATGAATTCGATGCAATTATTCATTTCGATGGCATGGAACATATACCAAGTGAATGGCAAAAACAAACTATAAATGAATATATTAGAATTTGTAATGGTTGGCAATTTCATTCAATTCATACAGGTAAATCAATTGAAGATAAAATAATGTTAGATAATGGGTTAGAACCATTACATATAAATTTGAAATCCAACCCAGATTGGCAAAAATTTTTTAAAAGTTTTAATGTTAATATTGAATTTGTAGAAGTCAAAGGAGTTAAAGTAAATTACATAATTAAAAATGAAAATAATAATATTACAGACAAGTAGAAAATCGTTAATTTCATGCTTATATTCTTATTTTACTGAAATTAAAAAATATAATACTGAAATTTTACGATTATCACATGCAAAAGAAATTTTAACGGTCAATACAAAGATAAAAAATAAACAAATTGATTATTTTGTGTTTTCAAATGGATCAGACCTAATTGATTTAAAAATAAAAGAATTAATTCTTAGAATTAATCCAACGCAGAAATTTTTATTTTCAGAAAATGCATGGTTGACTTGGCAAGATTTTTTATATTTAGATGAATCAGGTATTGGAAATAATTGTTCAGTTTTTCAAACAAACATAAAAGAATCAAAAACTTTAATAAATGATTCTCTAAAAACATTTATTAAAAACCGAGTATCAATTCAACTTAATAAAGGTACAAATGTTCCATATAAACATTATGTATTAGTTCCATTGCAAGTCAATAATGATTCTAAATTAATAATTGGAAGTCCATATTTTAAACGTGTAGAAGAGTTTGTAAGTTATATAATTGATAAAGTTCCTAAAACTGTTAAAATTCTCTTTAAGAATCATCCTTTAAATAAACACAAAATTCCAATTCCAACTGGTGTTAATATTATTGATGTAA
>Ga0114918_10005708_pt1 | contig 10641 bp, 6 predicted proteins | sample LantaG_FD_87015 | JGI IMG/M metagenome (GOLD analysis project Ga0114918, IMG submission 87015) | Deep subsurface microbial communities from Baltic Sea to uncover new lineages of life (NeLLi) - Landsort_02402 metaG | ecosystem: Environmental > Aquatic > Marine > Oceanic > Sediment | place: Baltic...
AGGGACGGCGGGGGCGTCGCAAAAGACTTTTCCGTTCGTTTTTTCCCGGTGTCCCCCCCCGGCCCCCCCCCCCCCCCCTCCCCGTCTTTTCTCTCATCAGTCGTCCTCCAATCCATTCTCACCTCCCGCCCACCCTCTCATCCCCTTTCCTCATCATCACAGGCTGGCCTGGGCCCTCGTCCACTCCACCTGGGCTTCCGACGTGCGGGCCGGGCGGGAGCTGGCGAAAGGTCTGGCCGAGGCGGCGGCGACCACCGACCCGGCCGCCGCGCGCGACGCCTCTTACCTCGAAGCCGTCGGCGCAGCCAAAGGGGGCGACCTCATCGCGGCCCGCCGCCTGCTGGCCGGCCTGTTGGCGTCCACCCCCGGCTGGCGCCAGGCGGCGGGCCTGAAGGCGGCCGTGGACGAGGCCATCGTGCGGGAGGGGCTGGTCGGGCTAGGCGTCGGCGCGGGCGTCCTGGGCGCGGTCGCCCTGGCGGTGGCGGCCTTCGCCCGGCGGACTTGAGAAGAGAGAGATAGAGAGGATGCGCGCACATACGCGTACGCGCATTGGGTTATTCGGGAGAGGAGAGGTGCGCATGCGTGAGAGTTGTTTTGTTTGTAGCGAGGGAGGGAGACGAAAGGGGGATCAACACAAGGAGGAAAAAGCACACGGCACTTGTCTTCTCTTCCCTCTCACCTTGTCGGCGGCGCCACCACCACTTTCCGCCGCACCAGGCCCTGAAAGAAGTCGAGCGAGTTGCCGTCCGGGTGCAGCTCGTACGCGGCGCCGGTGGCGGTGTCGACCGCCAGCAAGTAGCCGGACGGCGCGAGGCCGGTGATGGTGACGGCCTTGCCGGGAGGCGGGCGGGGCAGGTGGTGGCCAGGTGGGGGTGGCGGGGGTCCACCCCGGCGGTCCCCGCCGCCCCCTCCCTCCGCCGGCGAGTCCACCACCGTCACCGCCTGCCCCGTGTGCAGCCAGGCCGCCAAGTAGGCGGCGGAATCGGCCCCACCGGCCGCCCAGGACTCGCCCGACGACGCCAGCCGCCCCAGGCCGGCCTCGACCTCTGCCAGGACCGACGCGAGCAGGGCGGGGCGGCCGCCCGCGGCCTCCACGGCCGCCGCCCGGGCGACGTGGGGCGGGGTGGGGTCATCCGCGCGGCCCGGCGGCGGCCAGGGCACCAGGTCTGCGACGCGGGCCCAGTCCAGGGGACCGGCCGTCGCATCAGTTTCTGATGTACTCGGGCCGCCCACATTACTAGGCTGGCTAGGTCGGGGCGGTTCATTTGTGACGTTGACGCCAAAGCCGGCCACGATGCGGAAGACGCCCGCCGCGCCCGGGCCGGACCCGCCCGCGCCCGACACGCACGTGGAATGGCACAGCACACCCGCCAACTTTTTCCGCGGCGGCGACGGCGAGGAGGAGGAAGAGGAGGGAGAGGAGGGCGAGGTTGGAAGGACGCGGGCCTCCCCCGCCAGGACGTCGTTCGGCCACTTGATGCGCACGTCCGCGCCCTCGCCCGCGGCCCGGGCGTCCGCCTCGCCCCACCCCGCGGCCGCGGCCGCCTCGCCCACCAGGCGTTTGACGCCCCGCACGACCGCCAGGGCGACCGCGTACTGCACGAACGGCAGGCGGGCGCCGGGGATGGGGGACGTGGCGATCAGGGCGGACGCCATGAGGCAGCCCGGCGGGGAGGACCACACATTGCCCGCCCGCCCGCGCCCAGACACCTGGACGTCCGCCACCGCGACGAGCCCGTCCGGCAGGCCCGCGCCGCCGGCCTGGACCAGGGTCTGCGTGGAGGGCAGGGCGGAAGCGGTCAGGATGACGTGGCCCAGGCGGGCGGTGCCCAGCCGGGCCAGGGCGGCGGCCGGGTCGAAGGGGGGCGGGGGGAAAGGGGGGGCAGGTGAGGCGGCACTGCTGCTCACAGGCGGCGAGACGGTGGAGGGCAGGGCGAGGGCGGCGGTGGCGGCCGGGCCGGCGGACATGGTCGGCTTCTGTTGAATGATATGGGAAGGGGGGTGGCAGCGGGTTGAGAGAAGGACGCATGCGTTTTGTCTCTCTCTCCCTCCCGCCGCACGCCCGGCCCACGCCGTCTCTCTCTCTCCACGCACCGTCCCAAAGGCGGCCCGGGCCGCCTCCAGGGCGGCCTCCGTCTTGACGGACACGGTGACCGGGTAGGTAATGTCCGACTCGGCCGACACGGGCGGCAGGGAGGCCGACGGCGGCATCGGCGCTGGTCGCCCCCGCGGCCCGCGCAGGGCCGCCAGGAGGGGCGGCGGCGGCTGTGTGGTGGTGCGGGCTGGAAGCGGCGGCGGCGACGCCCGCCAGGCCAGGCAGGTGCCCAGGTAGCTGCGCCCGCCCGGGCGTGCGGAGGGGTGGAGCATAGAGAGTAGTCCTCTGGCTCTCTCCGCCTTCCCCCATGTCAACCTCCTCTCTCTCGCTGCTCTCCACGCCCCTCGCTCTCACCGGACTTGGCCGGGGCGACCATGGAGGGTGGGACGCCCTTCAATCTGTCCACTTACACACACCCACAACAGCAACGCCCCTGTGGCCTTCTTCGCCCCCTTTCATTAGTCATTAGTCATTAGTCACGGTCCCACGTGGAACATGCCCTTGATCCCTTCTGGGTCCGCCTCGTACCCCAGCCCCTCATAAAACCCGACGCTGCCCTTCCCGCTGAATAGGGTGACATTCCCCAACCCCGCCGCCAGGAGGTCGGCGGTGGCGCGCTCCACCAGGGCGGCCCCCACCCCGCGCCCCTGGGCCGCCGGGTGGACCAGGACATCCCACAGCGTCGCGTTGAAAGCGGCGTCCGAGGTCGCACGGGCAGCACCGATGAGAATGAGGGGGGCGGCAGTGCCAGTCGCCGCTCCGTCCTCCAGCGGGCTCAGCAGGACCGCCGCCCGGTAGTAGGAGCCGGCTAACGCGGCCTCCAAGCGCCCGGGATCCCGGGCGGGCCAGCCGACGGCGGCGGTCAGGGCCGCCAGGGCCGGCGCGGCCAGGGCGGCCGGGCCGGACGTGAAGGTCAGGGCGTGCGTGGGCGGGGCGTCGTCGCCGGCGGGCGCCAGGCGCAGGGGGTCCAGTGACAGGACGGCCACGTCCGGTAGGCCTAAGGGGCAGGTGTCGGGCGGGGGCGGGGGCAGGGAGCCGTCCGGGGCGGGCGTGGGCGGCGGGAAGCGGGGGAGCGGGGTGGTGGTGGAGGTCGGCGGGGGCGGCGCGGTCGGCGCGGCCTGTTTTCTGTGTGCGAGTGAAGAGAGAGTGTAAGAGGGGTCGCTGCACAAGAAACGCGCTCGCAGGCCACTCAGCCGCATGCACAGGAACTCACTTGCCGAAGATTCCCTCCAGGAAGGCGGCGGGCGGGCGGGTGCGGGCGTGCGGAGGAGAGCAAGGCCGCCCGCCGCCGGCGCGGCTACTACTGCCGACGGGCCTGGTTGGGCCGCTGTCAGGCACGCCGCGAGGCCCGGCGGGCCCGCCGCGGGTCGGGGATGGGGTGAGTGGCATGCTCTGTCCTGGGCGTGCGTGTGCCGCGGGGGCAGGCACGGTCGGGCCTGCTCCTTGGCGGCGCAACGAATGGAGGTGTGTTTCGTGCTGCGGCCCCTCCTCGTCGTCTGCACAGACACGAAATCGGTCGCGAGGAGAGAGCGAAAACTTTCTCTCTTCCTTTCTTCGCACGGCACAGCCCGTCCAGCCTGCGCACGCGCGCGCCACACCGTCCGCCATGGCCTCCACCAGCGACACTATCGTGCGTAAGAGAGGCTGGAGTGCATTGGGTGCGCGCACAGCGAGAGAGACGGACGCTCTGACCTCTCGCCCATTCTATCGCTCTCCCTCTCCTTTTCACCAGTCCGCCGAGGTCCTCGTCCTCACCTACGGCTCCCTCGTCCGCCAGCTGGTGGCCGACCTGGACGACGTGGCGGCCGTGAACAAGCAGCTGGACACGATGTGAGTTGAGAGGAGAGAGGAGGGGAGGCTTGCGCGGCGTGCGCGTTTCCCCCCGCCCCGCCCCCCCCATCTCTCAACCTCATCATGCCTCACTCCCTCCTCCCATTCCCTCCCTCCTGACCCTAAGGGGCTACAACATCGGCACCCGCCTGGTGGACGAGTACCTGGCCAAGACGCGCACCACCAAGTGCGGCGGCTTCCCGGACGCCATGGCGGCGGCCGCGCGCGGCGCGTGCCGGGCGTTCCTAGGCGTCCCCGGCGTCCTCTCAGACTGGTCCCCCGACGGCACCGAGGTCACGCTCTCCCTGCCCGACAATCCGCTCGCGGACGGCGTGGAGCTGCCGTCCTCCCTGGCCGCGGGCGGGCTCTGGTACTCCAACCTGCTGGCGGGCGCGCTCCGCGGCGCGCTGGCGCAGGTCAACCTGGCTGTGGAGACCGCCTTCATTTCGGACCCGCTGCTCCTGGCGCCGGGCATGCCGGCGCCGGCTGACGGCGCGGCGGCGCCTGTTGCTGCCATCCGGGTGCGGCTGGTGGGCGCGCCGGGGACGGAGGCGTACCCTTTCAAGGACGAGGATTAGAAACATAGGAGAGAGACGAGAGAGAGAGAGTGCGTGTTGGAAAAAAAGGCTAACTAAGAAACCCGCCCCCCCTCCCTTCCCATTCTCTTTCACCCGCCGCCCGCCGCTGTGGCTGCCCCTCCTCCCCCAGCCCCGCCCCCCTCCACCGCCGCTCGCGCCGCCGCCGGCCACAAAGAGGAGGAGGGCGACGACGCCCCCGCACTCCCCCTCGATGCGCCCCGCCCCGGCCGGGCGGGGCGCATCTCGCCGGGCCTGTCCACGAACTCGATGACCGCCAGCCGGGCGCCGTCGCCCGGGCGGAGGCGAGAGGCCAGGACGCGGGTGTAGCCTCCCGCCCGGCCCGCGTACCGGCCCGCCAGCTCGCCAAACAGTTTAGCCACCTCGCCGGACGTGCCGGCCGAGGAGTGCAGCAGGGCAGCCGCCGCGCGGCGGGATGCCAGGTCGCCCGCCTTGCCCAGGGTCACGGCCTTGTCCGCCAGGCGGCGCAGTTCTTTAGCCTTGGGCAGGGTCGTCTCCATGCGCTCGTGCCGGATGAGCTGGGCGACCATGGTGCTGCGGGAGAGGGAAACAGAGAGAGGGAGAGAGGCGGGCGGGAGGAATGAGAGGGAGGGGCGAGGTTTTGGCCAGGGTGCCCGCCCGCCGGTGCCGCCGCCGATTTCTCTCTTCTCTCTCGCGCGGCGCGCGAGAGAATGGCCGTCCTGCCTCATGCCCTTGCCCCCCGATGCGCGCACGCGCCCTTCTAGCACGTCGCCAGGCAACGGGACAACGCCGCGCCTCCGGCCGCATGGCGCCCCCCTTTAAAACAGATCGACGACGCTCCCCCCGCGTCGATGCACACTCACCGCAGCATGGACAGGCGGTGCGCGGTGGCGCGCCCCAGCTTGCGCAGGCCCACCCGGTGACGCATGACAAACTGTCAGTGCGCGCGCGTGTGTATTTGGGTGGAAGGGCGAGGCGAGTGAGCGAATGGGCGAGTTTTTCAGAGCGGCGGCGAACGTGCGGCGGCTTCGTTCCTTCGCAGCAGTGGCCTCTCTCTTCCTCCTCATGCCTCATAACTCACTCCATCTCACTCACTCCATCTCCGCGCGCCCACACACTACAAAACACTCTCCTCTGCGCCCCATCATCATCACTGCTTCCCCTAGCCTACCACAACCTTCTTCTTCTTCCTCCTCTTCTTGCCGGCCCCCGGGATGGGCGCGGCTAGCAGGGCCGCCCGCTCCGCCGCCGTGGGCAGGGCGGGCGGGTGGCGGGGCGCGGCCGCTGCCGCGGCTGCGTGCGCCGCGGCGGGCGCGCTGCCCCGCCCTCGCTTGCCCACCGCCGCCGCCCGGCCGCCGCCATCGCTGTCGTCGTCGTCGTCGTCGTCGTGGGGAGCAGCGGCGGTGCCCCGCCCCCGCTTCCACCCACCTCTCCCCTCTTCTTCCTCCTCACCCCCACCACCCCCTCTTCCCTGAAGCCTTGCCGCCAGCCCCCGCTCCAGCCCGCCCGTCATCCGGGCCGCCACCGCATGCGGCAGGTAGTCCGCGCCCAGGCCCAGTCCCGCGGGGCGGGGCGCGAGGTCGCCGCCGTCGCCGTCGTCGTCGCCCTGCCGCCACCCGCGGCCGGTGGTGGTGGCGGTCGCAGGGCGGCCGCCGCCGCGGTCGCCGGCCAGGGCGGCGACCGCGTCGGGGATGCCCAGGAGGCGTTGGGCCTGTGTGTGTATGTGGGGGCGTGTTGAGAGGGGTCTGTGCGCCGCGGCTGCCCCCCTTCCCTCCGGCCGCGGGAAGAGAGGAAGAGAGCGGCTAGGTTGGCGCCGTCGAACGAGTGACCGCCGTGCATTCGCTCTCTACCTCGCAACGCACCGCCCGCAAGGCCTCGCCGGACGCCTGGATTTCAGAGGCGTCCAACTTGTCGCCTGCTGCCCCTGGGTAGGACGAGAGGGGACGGGATGGGGGCATGGAGGTGCGGCAAGACGAGTGAAGTTTTTGCTTTTCCGCCGCTATCGGCGGACTGCGCCCGCTCACCTCGCTTGCCGCTCACTCTCCTTTCCGGCGCAGCACAGCGCAGCGCAGCGCACCCCCCGCGCGCGCAAACCTTCTCTCGCATCCTCGGTACCCCCCCAGGACCCTCCTCACATCATGGTCTCGGCCCCCTCTCCGCGGGGAGAGCCCTCCCCGCCCGCCGCCGTCGCGACAGCCGCGCCCGCGGCGGTCGGCGCATCGCCAGGCCAGGAGCCCGCCTCTGCGCCCGCCGCCGCGCCGCCCGCCGCCACGTCGGCCGACTGGCAGCGCGCCCTTGACGCGGTCGTGCCGTGCGTGGTCGTGCTGAAGTGAGTTGGTGGAGGGCTGGAATGAGGAGACCCGCCTGTGCGCGGCTCTCTCTCTCTCTTCGCTCGCTCGCGCTGTGCGTGTGCGCGCCCGCGCCCCGCCGCCCCATTCGTTTCTCGCTCTCTCAACCCAGTCTCTCCCCCCCCCTGTCCATCCATCCTTTCACACAACAGAGTCACCCAGGCCCGCGCCTTTGACACGGAGGCCGCCTCCTCCTCATACGCGACCGGCTTCGTGGTCGACGCAGAGCGGGGCATCATTCTGACCAACCGCCACGTCATCACGCCAGGTGAGAGAAGGGAGAGACGGAGAGAGCAAGAAAGAGAGAAACATGCGCCCCGCACCCGCACCTCCACTCTCTTCCTCATCCTCATTCCTTTCTCTCATTCATGCCCTATAGGCCCCATCACCGCGGAGGCCATCTTCCTGAACCGGGAGGAGGTCCCCGTCCGCCCCCTGTACTACGACCCCGTCCACGATTTCGGCTTCCTCCGCTTCGACCCGGCCGCCCTGCAGTTCATGGCCCTGCGGTCCGTCCCGCTGGCCCCGGGCGCTGCGGCGGTCGGCCTGGAGGTGCGGGTGGTGGGCAATGATTCGGGCGAGAAGGTGTCCATCCTGGCGGGCACCCTGGCACGCATCGACCGGGACGCGCCCGCCTACGGCCGCCGCGGCTACAACGACTTCAACACGTTCTACCTGCAGGCGGCCTCCGGGACGAAAGGCGGGTCGTCCGGGTCGCCCGTCGTCGACGCGCGCGGCCGCGCGGTCGGCCTCAACGCGGGCGGCAAGCACAAGGCCGCGTCCGCGTACTACCTGCCCCTGGACCGTCCCTTGGTCGCCCTGCACGCCCTGCAGGCGTCGCACGACGCCGCGGGCGGGTGGGCCGGGGCCGCGCCCGGTCGGGCGGCCGTGCCGCGGGGCGACCTGGGCGCGACCTTTGGGTTCAAAGGCTTTGACGAGGCGCGCCGCCTGGGCCTGACCCGGGCTGGTGAGGCCTCCCTGCGCGCCCTGCCCCCCCAGGGCGGCGAGCCGCCCGGCCCCGGCGGCGGCGGCGGTACGGGCGCCCTGGTCGTCGAGTCCGTCGTCCCCGGCGGCCCGGGCGACGGGGCCCTGGAGCCCGGCGACGTCCTGCTGGCTGTGGGGGGCGCCCCCACCGCCCACTTCTTGCCCTTGGAGGCCGCCCTGGACGCGGCGGCCGCGGCGGCTGCATCCTCCTCCTCCTCCGGCGCCCCCACCCCCATCACCCTGGACCTGGAGCGGGGCGGGGTGGCGCGGAACGTCACCTTAGCCGTCCAGGACCTGCACGCGGTCACGCCGTCGGCCTTCCTCGAGGTCGGCGGGGGCGTCCTGCACCCGCTGTCGTACCAACAGGCGCGCAACCACCGGGCGGCCGTGGGCGGGGTGTACGTGGCGGAGCCGGGGTACATGCTGTCCCGGGCGGGCGTGCCTAAAGCCGCCATCATCACCGCCTTCAACCACACGCCCACGCCGGACCTGGCGGCCTTTGCGGCCGCCCTGCTGGGTGTGAGCGGGGGTGGGAAGGGCAAGGGCGGCGGCACGGCTGCCGCCCCCGCGTGCGTCCCGCTCTCCTTCTTGACCTTCGACGACCGCCACCGGGCCCGCCCCGCCGTCGCGGATGTGGACGCCACCTGGTACGGCCCGCCCCTCCTGTGGACGCGGGATGACGGCGCGGGCGCGTGGGGCGCGGCGCCCGTGACCGTGGAGGCGGTGGCCGCTGCGATGGGTGGGGGTGGGTCGCCCGCGCCCGCGCCCGCGCCCGAGGAGGGCGCGGCGGCGATGGAGGTGGAAGCGGCGGCGGAGGGGGCGCCCGCGCCTCCGCCTCCGCCTCCGCCTCCGCCTCCGCCTCCGCCTCCCCCGTCCGCGCCGGTGGGCGGCGAGGCGCCGGCGGCGACCGCCGAGGCGACCCCGCCCCTCGCCACCACCACCACCACCACCACCACCACCACCACCGCCCCTGCCCCTGCCCCCGCCCCCGTCGACGGCCGCGCCTACGACGCCGCCCTGCGCTCCGCCCTGGCCTTGGTGGAGGTGGACATTCCCCTGGTCGCCCTGGTGGACGGCGTGCACGCCCGCTCCTTCGCGGGCAACGCCCTCGTCCTGCGCCACCCGCGCCTGGTCGGCGACGGCGGGGGGGGCGCGGCCGAGGGGGAGGCCCTGTACTCCCCGGACGACGCCTCGCCCGCCGCCACGACCGGCCTGGTCCTGGTCGACCGCAACACGGCCGCGGTCGGCCCCTGCGACGTGCGCCTGTCCTTTGGCGCCCACCCGGCCGAGGCGCCCGCCGTCCCCCTCTTCCTCCACCCGCTCCACAATTTCGCAGTGCTTGCCTATGACGCCGCGGCCCTGCCGCCCGCCGCCCGGGCGGCCATCCGGGCCGCACCCTGCGATGCCACCACCCCCATCACCACGGGCGAAGCCCTGGAGCTGGCCGGCCTGACCAAGGACGGCCGCATCGCCCGCCGCGCCGCCCGGGTCGTCAACCCGGGCGCGTCCCTGGCTCTGCCGCCCGCGGACGTACCGCGCTTCCGCGCCATCCACGAGGAGGTGGTCCGCCTGGACCACGACTTTGGGGCGGCCTTCTCCGGCGTCCTGGCCCACCCGACGACGGGAGCCGTCCGCGCGCTGTGGGCGTCCTACGCGGAGCAGGTGGACCGGGAGGAGCGCGAGTTCTGCGCGGGCCTGCCCGCGGCCGTGTGGGCGCCCTGGGTGGCCGCGGTCGCTCGGAGCGCGCTGGCCGGGCCGGGGCGCCAGCCCGGCCTGGCGCCCCCGCCGCCGCCCGCCCTGGCGGTGCCCACCCTGGACGCCGAGCTGGAGCCGCTGCCCCTGGCCCGGGCGGCCGTGTACGGCCTGCCGCCGGAGTGGGTGGCGGCCCTGGCGGCCGCGAACGACGACAGGCGCACGGCCCTGCGCGTGCGGTCGACGGTGGCGGGCTCGGCCGCGGCGGGGCTACTGAAACCCGGCGACCTGGTCCTGGCGGTGGGTGGGCGGGTGGTGACCACGTTCAAGGACGTGGAGGAGGCGGTCACGGCGGCGGCGGGCGGCGGGAGCGGTGAGGACGGCGGCGGCAGCGGTGGGACCGACCCGCCCTCGCCCAAACGCGCGCGCGCTCGCGGCGGCGGCGGCGGCGGCCCCGCCCAGGCGGCGGTGCCGCCTCCGCTCCTCTCGCCCGCCGTCCCCTCCCCCGCCTCCACGTCCCCGCCCCCCGCCATCGCCATGACCCTGTGCCGGGACGGCGTCGTCAGCGCCGCCTCCGTCCCGTGCGGCCTGGAGGACGGGCGGGGCACGACCTCCCTGCTGCACTGGTGCGGCGCCCAGGTGCAGGCCCCGCATCGGGCGGCCCGCGAGCTGGGCTTCGACGCGGCCGCCCTGGCGGGTGGCGGGGATGCTACGGACGGGGACGCCGCCGCCGGCGCGGCCTCCAAAAGCGCGGAAAAGGAGGGCGCCGCGCCCGCGCCCACGCCACCTGGCGTGTACGTCTCGCGCTGGCACCACGGCTCGCCCGCGCACCGGTACGGCCTGTTTGCCCTGCACTGGGTCACACACGTGGGCGGGGCGGCCACGCCGGATATGGCAGCTTTTAAAGCCGCCGTCGCGGCCATCCCGGACGGCGCGCCCGTCCGGGTCCGCCTAGTCCACCTGGAGACGACCAAGCCGAAAGTGCTGACCTTAAAACAGGACCTGCGCCACTGGCCGACCTGGGAGCTGGCGCACGAGCCGGCGGGGGGCGCCGGGGCCGGGGCCGGCCTGGTGGGCGTGGCGGGGCGGTGGGTGCGGCGGGTCATCGCCGCCGTGGAGGGCGGGGCTGGGTGGG
>Ga0114918_10005709_pt1 | contig 10641 bp, 4 predicted proteins | sample LantaG_FD_87015 | JGI IMG/M metagenome (GOLD analysis project Ga0114918, IMG submission 87015) | Deep subsurface microbial communities from Baltic Sea to uncover new lineages of life (NeLLi) - Landsort_02402 metaG | ecosystem: Environmental > Aquatic > Marine > Oceanic > Sediment | place: Baltic...
AAAAATGACTGGTTAGTTGTCAACCAGTTTACTGTAGTCGAGAATCACATCAACCGTCGCCCTGACCTAGTAGTCTTTGTAAACGGTCTGCCATTGGGCGTGATAGAGCTTAAAAATCCCGCTGACGAGAACGCTACTGTAAAATCAGCATACAATCAGCTTCAGACGTATAAAGCCCAGATTCCATCCCTATTCACATTCAATGAAGCATTGATCATATCAGACGGTGGAGAAGCAAAGTTAGGAAGCATTACATCCCCCTGGGAACGCTTTACACCATGGCGGACTACTGACGGCGAAGATATTGTTCCCTTAACAACACCACAACTTGAGATCTTGATTAGAGGGGTCTTCCGTAAGGACCTTTTCTTAGATCTCATCCGCCATTGTGTAACCTACGAAGAAGACGGAAGCAAGATCATCAAGATTATCGCTGCATATCACCAGTACCATGCTGTTGCTAAAGCGGTTGATGAGACCGTTCGGGCATCTGCACCTGGAGGTGACAAGAGAATCGGCGTTGTTTGGCATACGCAGGGAAGCGGAAAGAGTCTCTCGATGGTCTTCTTTGCATCCAAAATCATTCTACATCCTGCAATGAAGAATCCAACAATCGTCGTCATGACTGACCGTAACGACCTGGATGATCAGCTTTTCCGTACGTTTTCGCTAAGCAAGGATTTGCTTAGGCAAACGCCAGTGCAAGCAGAAACTCGGGACCACTTAAAGAAACTTCTCCAGGTTGCAAGTGGCGGTGTAGTTTTTACAACCGCTCAGAAATTTGCCCCCTCTGAAGGAGAAACTCGGTATCCCCTGTTGTCAGATCGAAAAAACATAGTTGTGATTGCGGATGAGGCACATCGAACCCAGTACGACTTCATAGACGGATTCGCAAGGCATATACGCGATGGTCTGCCAAACGCCTCATTCATCGGTTTTACTGGCACTCCAATTGAACTATCGGACCGAAATACAGTAGCCGTATTTGGAGATCACATTAGCGTTTACGACGTAGAACAAGCAGTAGAGGATAAGACGACGGTAAAGATCTACTATGAGGGAAGACTGGCAAAGCTGGAGTTGGATGAGGAGGAAAAACCACACATTGATCCTGAGTTCGAGGAGATAACCGAACAGGAGGAAGCCACAGAGAAGTCACAGTTGAAGAAGAAATGGTCACGGCTGGAGGCAATGGTTGGGACTGAGAAACGACTGAATCTTGTTGCCAAGGACATCATTGATCACTTTGAGATACGGTTGGAAATATTAGACGGCAAAGTAATGATTGTCTGCATGAGCCGCAGAATCTGCGTCGATCTCTACGACCAAATCATTAAATTGAAGCCCGAATGGAACAACCAGGACTTTGCCAAAGGGGCAATCAAAGTTGTAATGACAGGTTCTGCCTCTGACCCTGAGCATTACAGCAAACACCTGATGACTAAGAAGGTTCGGAAGGACATTGAGAACCGCTTTAAGAATCCCGATGATCCACTCAAGGTGGTCATTGTCCGGGACATGTGGTTAACGGGATTCGATGTTCCCTGTCTGCATACGATGTATCTAGACAAGCCTATGCAGGGGCATGGGCTGATGCAAACGATTGCGAGAGTTAACCGGGTCTTTAAGGATAAGCCTGGTGGACTTATCGTGGACTATCTCGGAATTGCCGAAGAATTGAAAGAAGCCGTTGCGACATACACAAATCGTGGGGGCAGGGGGAAGCCCTCATACGATCAAAGTGAAGCTGTTGCGGTTATGAAAGAGAAGTATGAGATCCTCTGTGGGATCTTTCATGGATTTGACTGGTCACTCTTTTTACATGGCGATGCAGCAATTCGCTTAACGAAGCTCATGGCTGCAGTGGAATACGTTCTTCAGCAGGAGGAAGGAAGAGAAAGAGTTCTGATGTACGCCAAGCAACTTTCTGAAGCTTTTGCTCTTTCGGTACCTCATGAGGAGGCCCTGAAGATCCGGGACGACGTGGGCTTCTTCCAGGCGGTCCGGTCCCAGCTTGTCAAGCTCTCAGAGGAAGGCGAAAGGAGGAAGAAAGAGAAGGATATCGAATCCGCTATCAAACAGCTTGTCTCAAAGGCAGTGTCTTCCGATGAGGTCATTGACATATTCAAGGCGGTAGGACTTGAAAAGCCAGACATATCGATCCTTTCAGACGAATTTCTGGAGGAGTTCAAGCGGATGCCCCAGCGAAATCTTGCCGCTGAAATGCTGCAGAAGTTACTAAGCGATGAGATCAAGACACGGGCAAGAATCAACCTTATTCAATCTAGGAAGTTCTCGGAAATGCTGGCTGAGACAATCCGACGCTATCAGAACCGGACTATAGAAGCCGCGAAGGTCATCGAAGAACTCATCCGAATAGCGAAGGACTTTAGGAAAGCCATGGCAAAGGGGGAAAAACTTGGGCTAAACGACGACGAGGTCGCCTTCTACGATGCCCTCGGGACAAACGACAGTGCTGTCCAAGCCCTAGGTGACGACACTCTGAAGACAATTGCCACAGATCTTGTAAAGGTGGTACGGAGAAGCGTTACTATTGACTGGACGCTCAAGGAAAGCGTGAAGGCAAAGATACGAGTTATGGTTAAGAGGATTCTGAGAAAGTATGGATATCCTCCAGATAAGCAGGAACAAGCTACTATAACAGTATTGGAACAGGCTGAGTTGCTATGTGGAGATTGGGCTGAGGAACCTGCATAAAAGGAAATAAGAAAGGAGGTTGAGCCGAATGGAAGCCCGAAGCTCCTGGCCCGGCTTCTCGAAATTGAGATGACGGCTTGATTCCAGAAACCTTGCTGATAGACAGATGAGGGGGAAGAAAATCTCATAGAGGAGGGATAAATGCCATATCTTCACAGAAGAATTGAACATTTGCTTGAGCTGATAAAAACAGGGAAATTATACTTTCCAAGTCACTTCAAGGAAGAGGATATTGGGCAAATCGAAGAAGACATAAAGAGAATCCGGCGTGACAGCTTTGGAATTATTGATTTAAATACATGCAGCCCTAGGTTGATTTCTCTAGCCAAGGCACTCTATATTCTCAAAAATCAACACGTTAACGATAAGAAAGATATAATCTCTTCAGAAAATCCCGCCTCAGACATCATCCAGGTTCAAAGAGATTTTTTCAATATACTCGAGCAATTCTTCATACAGGCCACAGATCAAACTCCAGAAAACTTTGCAACTCCTGATACCTTTGGAAGTGCCATTCATAAAAACCCGGAGAAACATGCGAGGCTTTTATACAAGGCACTTCCCTATGGGTATGATTCACTTACTGCTTTCTACGACAAGTATAAAGCATCACTTTATTCATTGGGCAGAGAATTGGGGGGCATCAAGCTGATTCTTGGAGGAAGCCAGCGATTATTCTCATCTACACCACAAAGCATTCAAAGTATGTTGTTTTACGTGGATTCTATTTTTATCCCTGATCCAGTTCTGCCTTGGATAGAAGCACCACGAGATGAAGAAAAATTCAGAAATATCCACATGCTTGAAGCGATATTTCTTCTATTACAGCTCAAACCTTTGATTGATGCTGATTTGCCTTGGCCATCAATTGTGGTTTTCCCAAGTTGGGAGAGATCTCTTGAATCTCAAGATACTGATACACAGGATTATTTGGGCAAATTTATAATCGATTTTTTCTCATTTCATTTTGAAAATCAATTCGATGATGAATCTCAAATCATTGAGCTTGCACGAAGGAACGAGAGTGATTTTTTAACAGTTGTGGATAATAAGAAACTATTTTTGGGCCCAGAAGGAAAAGTTGATGAGCCACTGGATGTGCAAATTGGGAGATATAAAAATTCAATAATAACATGGAGGAGTGAGGATTTCATTAAACAGATAGAGGACATGAATGATGCAGAATTGGTTTGTCAAGGAATAATGGAACGTCTAGGTCCACAATATCATATAAGGGATAATTCCAAAACTTTCCATGCTCAGCCCCTGCTAACATTTCGTACTTATTGGTATTATTATAAGCTTTGCACATCGATATATACTGACACTTTACTTCAAAGCTCCCTTCTGAAACCAGAAACTGTGGCAACTATAAATGCACTTAATGATCAAAAATTTGCCTGGCTTGGCAAAGTCCCTTTAAAGCATCTAATACAGTTGAGGCAAGAGGATGTTAGTATTCAATTCAGAGAAAATCTAAGGCAGTTTACACAGGAGCTAAATGAAACTAGTCTTGAAGACCTTGATAAGGTCAGTGCTCAAATTTCACGCGGCATACATTCAATGTTGCTTGATCATCAAAAGAAAATTGGGGAAATTGAATCCGAGTTTGGTAAACGTCATATAGACACTATGTTCAAATCATGGATTACTCTTGCGGCCACTTTTTTACCATGGCTTGCTCCTTACTTTAAACTTGTTCCATTTGGCTACCTGTCTTATAAATATATAAAAGATAAAGTCGAGGAGATAAAGACTATGAAGCAAGCCTCTCTCTCACTGACAGGTGTATTATCTGCTGTTTATGAAGATTAATGTCAAAACTTTTTCTTACGTGTAAAGGTATTCACTGCGATAATATTATGGGCCCCGGGATGTTGAGCATTTGAAGGATTTGAAGCGGACTTTAATTCTTTACCGGATGGTATTTAGTCAGCCCAGACAAGAGGATCTTTTAGAATTTATCAAGAAGAATTATGAGGGAAAACAGAATATGAAAAAATTCCTAGATTTAAGAATCGATCTTTCACCTAGGTAGAAATTAATCTTTATTTTTTTCAATAAATGGCCAGTCAGCAGGAAGGTTGAATATTTCACAGGGCTTTTTCCCTTTTATTCTCTCGATATTTCCGTTTTGTAAGTCGACTTTTTTCTGGGTAAGCGGCCAATTTTCCGGAGACAGAGGTCTCTTTGCCCAAGGATTATGCCAAAAAATTGAATTTGTTTTTGTAATATTTCCCCATAGTAAATAGTCAAAAATGACAGCTCCGCTCACTCTCGTATTTTGAGGTCCTTTAGGTCCAAGCCAGCTTCCGTTTCTCTTTCTCCCTGGCCTATGTCCGAAAGAACCATCGGAATTTCTATAAGCTGTAACGACTTCATCTCCAAAAAGGGCCTCTTCGATTGAAATATCATCTAAGAAATAGCTAATTACATTGACTGCAATTATGTAAGGTAGATCAAGGTCACCATATTTTGTAGCCTTTTCATTAATTGAATTCCTTATATGAATGTGGTCTTTAACCCATAGGGGCCCAAACCATGTAATTCCTACGGGACGTATCCCCAGTTTTCCTCGTGCTTCTGGGGATTTTGGAATTGGTACAAAAACAACTTCCCAACCTTTATCTTTTAAGATCCATTTTGGAAGAGAATCTAGCTCTTTATCCTCTATTTGTAATTCATCTGGATTGAGCTCTGAGAGTTTTGCCTCAAGAATTCTCCTCCATTTAGCACCTGAAGGAGGCGTTTTTGAGTATTTAATTATTTTTATTTCTAAAAAGAAGTTGGGAGAGTGTGTTTTATCTAATGTTTCATATACTATGCTTTCTCTTTTTTTAGCCGCAACATCGTCTTTAGGCCCTACAGCAAGTGTGCATTCAAGATAAAAAACAGGATTCCCATTTTGAAAAACAAGAAATTCAGGATGTTTGGATACTTCTTTAATTTCAGGATGGATATCAACTTCACAGTCCATTTTTAGCAGTAGCTCATGCATATATAGCTCGAAAAAAGCACTTTGGTGATTCAAATCATCATCTGAACAAAATCGAACTTTGAGATCACCTTGATGTTCTGATGGATAACGTAAGAACCAGGCTTCTAAAAGGTTTCTGATTTCTTGTAAAGATTTTCGGTTGGAACGATTTAAATAATTGAATAGAGGTTCAGCTTTACCTTTTGGCTTGTCATCTCTTTTAATGGTATTATCAAATAACATTACCTTCATTATACTGTTTTTGAAAAAATTAGTATCTTCGTCCTTGTAAATTTGGCAAATTCTTATGAGGGATTTTTTATGTTTTTGGCCTCAAGCTTTCAATTTTGGCTGAAGAGAAATATCCTCATTTTTCCTCTCAATCCTGGTGGGAAAACCGAATCTGGTCATGTCTGGCATAGGCGATCCAATAAAGAAAAGTTGACTTTGCAGGATTTGTCTAAAAATTCAGAAAGTAGCTATTACTTTTAATTTAAGCCGGTCTTTTAATAATGAATAACAGGGGAATTTATCAGAAAATATATAAATAAGTAGCTATTATATATTATTATAGCTACTAAATGAGGAGATTCTGTGTCAAAGATCAAATGCTTCTCTACATTTATTATTGTCCAAGAGGGTATGAAATATTACAAACATATCCTTTCTTTTGAAATAACCTTTTTACAAAAGCTATAACTTTTTTCTCTCTCGCTAAGCATGAAATGGGAAATTTGGATGTTCCTATACAAGTTGATCTATTTCATCCTCATTATTTTGGAAACAGAATGCTCTGGCTCAATCTAAGAAAGGCTACGTAAGAGGATAAAGTAAAAAATAGATTCTAGCAGACTTTAAAGATTATTCGTTTTAAGTGGATCTAGATAATTATTAATTCACCCCAAGATTCACCCATTAAGGTTATTGACCTACCCCTAATACCTATGTAATATCAAAGGAAATGAATTTTTAGTGATGAGGCGAAAATTATCCATGATATCAAGTGATTCCAATAAATATAACAGATTAAATTAATAGGTTATAAAAAAATGAAAAGATTAATTTATCAAGAAAAACTATTCACAAGGCATGATTATGCATCTGAAAATGAATTTGAAAAATTGATTATCCAATACTCCAAAGAAATATTCGGGATAAATTCTGTCTACATCGATATCAAGAAAAAAATAGGTGTTGACAATATTCTCACTATTCCAGACGGTTATTTAATCGATTTCTCTTTTGAGTCGGATCCACGACTTTACATTATTGAGAACGAACTTGCTAGACATGATCCATACAAACATATCGGTCAACAGCTTTTAAAATTTGCAATTTCTTACAAAGCAAGTGGGAGAGATATCAAGAAGTTCTTACTCAGTAATATATTTAAAGATGAATCACAGGTTAAAATTGTAAAAAAAGGTTTAAAAAAAGCTGGATATAGAAATATTGATGAAATGCTTGACGACTTAATATTCGAAAAACTCGTAACTGCAATTGTTATAATAGATGAAATAACACCAGAATTAGAAAAAGTTTTGAATCAACTGACAATGAACACCGATATTATCGAATTTCAAACCTATGAATGTGGTAACGAAACAATTCATAAGTTCACCCCGTTCCAGCAGGAAATTCGAAGTTTAGTGGAATTGAAAGATAAAAAAGTAACAGTGGAAGAATTGGACACAATTGTTGTTCCAGCAAATGAGGATGGATTTAATGAAGTATTTATAGGTGAAAACTGCTGGCATCAAATCAGGATAACAAGTTCTATGTTGGAGAGGATAAAGTATATTGCTGGATATCAGACAGCACCAATTTCAGCTATAACATATTATGCAGAAGTGAAAAAGATCGAAAAATACAAAGATACAAATAAATTTATCGTCTATTTTAAAGACAAAGCAAAAAGGATTGGCCCTATTAAGCTTCCGAAGACATCCAAAGGTCTTGCTCCCCAAGCGCCTAGATACACAAGTTTTAAGAAGCTAATAAAGGCCACGACTTTGGGAGAGGTTTTTTAATTCTCATATTCTGGAAAAAAGAAACTGATCCTAAAAATACTAACTCTCATAGATGATGGATAATATGAGAAAATATGCTTAAATTTTATGAAATACTTTTCTTGAAGGAGATGTTTAAATGATTCAATCAGCTAACCAATATCAAATTTCAGACATATTTAGTATTGATATTAAAGTGAAATATGTTATCCCCAAATTTCAAAGAGAGTATATATGGGGTAAAGAACAGTGGGAAAATTTGTTTGATGACTTAATGGAAAATGAGAAGGGACACTTCATTGGATCAATAATTTGTATAAACAAAGGAAGGGATGTCTTAGATATTACACCCCTGGAGATTATTGATGGACAACAAAGACTCGCTACTATTTCTTTATTGTATGCATCCATCTACAATAAGTTTTTACAAGAAGAAAGAGATGATGACGATTTTGTCACCGAAAGAATCAATTTAAAAAGTAGGCTTGTTAACAGATATAGAAGAACCAGGAATAAAACTGAATTAAAAATTGAACTGTCGCACCAGAATAATAACTATGCAGATTATAAGGCAATTCTCGATGAAATAGATCTATATCATGAAGTTTCAAAGCCACCTAATTTGGGTAATCGACAGATATACAAAACCTTTCGGTACTTTAATAATCGAATATCGTCATTAAAATATAGAGGACTCTTACAAGTTCTAGAAAGGATAAATTCTGCTTTACTCGTCAAAATTGAGGTAAGTAGTCATGCAGACGCATTCACTCTTTTTGAGAGCTTAAATAATCGGGGTATCCCTTTATCAGCCATAGATTTGGTTAAAAATAACATGTTAGCTGAACTCGAGAAGAAAAAAATCAAGTCTATAGACGATGCATATGATGAATGGATAAGGCTAATCAATAACTTGCCTGGTTATTCAATTCAAGAAAGATTTTTACGTCAGTACTACAATGCATTCAGGTATAGAAAAGAAATAAAGGTTCCTGGGATTGCAAGAGCTACAAGATCCAATTTGATAAAGATTTATGACAAATTAATAAGCAAAAATACAGAATTTATTTTTAAGGAATTGATTGATAAATCCGAGAAATATAATCAATTCGTTGAGCCGACAAATAATAAAAATGGCAAATTTAAAGAAGAGCTTGTGGATTTACTGCATATTGGTGCCGCACCCTCGTATGCTTTTTTGTTGTACTTATTTACGGAACATGAAAGAAATAGAAAACTTATAAGAGACTCGATTAAATTCTTGGCAAAATATTTTGTTAGAAGGAATTTAACAGATATCCCTCCCACAAGGGAGTTGGATTCAATATTTATGGATTTAATAGATTTGTGCGAAAAAAATAAAAACGATTTAACGTCTGATATTGTTATTGAATTCCTTAAACAAAAAAGCAGATTTGCAAATAATGAAACTTTCAAAGAAAAATTAATGGGTGATATTTATGCGGAAAACGTGGCAGCAGCAAGATTCATCCTTACTAAAATAGAGGAAAAGTATCAAACCAAAGAGATCTACAGAGACTTTTGGGAGAGAGACGACAGAAGTAGATTTTCATGGACGATTGAGCATGTTTTTCCCGCTGGAAAAAATATTCCCAAAGAATGGGTTGATATGATAGCAGGAGGAAATGGAGAAGAGGCCAAAGAATTACAAGAAAAATGGGTGCACAAGTTTGGAAATCTAACTCTTACTGCTTACAATCCGAATCTATCCAATTTTTCCTTTATAAAAAAGAAAAACAGACAAGACAATAAAGGGAGATTTATTGGCTATAGAAATGGATTATTTCTGAATAAACGAATATCTAGAAAAAAAACATGGAGAGTTGGAGATATTCAAGATAGAACAAACCATTTGGTTGATCTTGCCTTAAAGCTATTTAGCTAAGAATAATTATGTTCCGTTAATCTTTTAAAAAACAAGTAGGAGGGGGCACATGAGAGAAAATTTATATTTTGTTGGTGAAGATCACGAGGCACTTAAGCGATTATATTCCATTTCAGAAAAAGAAAAATTATTTGATGAACACTGGCTTCAAGAACTTTTAATTAAAAACCCATCTTTGCTCCCATCAAAAGAATTGGATGAAGCTTGGTCTGAGTTGATGCCTTTGGGCAGAGAAGTACCAGTAAAAGCTGGCTCAATCGATAATTTATACATAACTCCGAACGGCCTGGTATGTCTAGTCGAGACAAAACTTTGGAGAAATTTCGAAGCACACAGGACAGTAGTAGCTCAAATTATTGCTTATGCAAAAGATTTGGCTGGAATGACCTTTGATGGTTTCAAAGAGTGTGTCGAGAAATCAACTCTTTATGATAAAAAACCGAATTTTTGGTATCGGATCTCAAAACAAATTAGGGGAGTCAACAAGATTGAATTTCAGCATGGTGTCCAAGAATGTTTAAATCATGGCCGATTTCTACTTTTGATAGTTGGAGACAAAATATATCCAGAAGTGGCCATGATTTTGGACACAATCCAATCTGCACCGAATCTTGAATATAAAATCGGATTGATAGAGCTTCATATGTATAGAGAAAAAGGAGATTCAAAATGGCCAGTTTTGGTATTGCCACATGTTGTCATGAAAACTAAAGAAAAAATTCGTTCTGTTGTAAGAATAATATATGAGGAAAAAAAGCCCGACATAGATGTTGTTGCATTTGAAGAAGGAGAAACAAAACTAGACTTGAAAACCTTTGAAGAATCTATGCCTAGTGATTATGCAAAAGATCTAATTCCAATACTACAAAAGTGGATAGATGATGGATTTAATATTTATTGGGGAAAGAGTGGTTTCAGCATACGGTTTTTTTGGAAAAGAAGGATTCAATCTATTATTGATATATATCCTGACAATATTAGCCTATTAACTGAAGACATGATGCAAAAGAGAAAATTACCTGAAAAACCCT
>Ga0114918_10005710_pt1 | contig 10640 bp, 13 predicted proteins | sample LantaG_FD_87015 | JGI IMG/M metagenome (GOLD analysis project Ga0114918, IMG submission 87015) | Deep subsurface microbial communities from Baltic Sea to uncover new lineages of life (NeLLi) - Landsort_02402 metaG | ecosystem: Environmental > Aquatic > Marine > Oceanic > Sediment | place...
AGGATCACGCCGGGTGGCATCGCATCAATTATCTGTGTCATCAGCGATATTGGTTTCTCTGTCGGATGGAGTCGGGGTTTCCCTGGATTGTTGGCGTTCACGACGCCACCGTGCAGCACTCGGATCATCCGGTTATAACCGGAATGCTTATTGACCCATGCCAGTTCAAACGCTGAGCCGAGCATCTTGTCGGCCTTCTCAGTGAGTCGCTTGTCCCAGCAAATCCATCGCCCGCGGTGCGGCAACAGGTGCGGGAAGTTGTTCGCACCGAACACGGCCGCAGGTGTGTCGCCTATTTGTCCCATCAGAAACTCGACGGCCAACAGGTCCATGTCGCCAGCGATTTCGTCGAACTCTTTAACGCCGTCAGGCATCGACCTACGGTGCGCCATTGCGTTGATGCCATACGGCGGGTCGCTCACGATCACGTCGAAGTCGAGGCCTGGCATGATCTCATGACAGTCGCCGTGGTAGATGGTGACGCTCTCGTCTTGATAGTAGGGGGTCATTCAGAACAGCCATTTCTTGCAGGAGTAAGGGCGGGTCCAGGGGCCGAGGCTCCCGCATGAGTGATACAGCATCGACGCTGCACGGACTGCGCCTTCAAAGGTCGCCATGTACGACCGGCTGATGCCGACGCTGTTCCATCCGGCGTCAAGCGATCCGTAGCGGTTGACTTGGAGCGGGCCGTAGCTGTCGTCACGGGTGCGAGTGTTGTAGTTGCGGGCGTTCGTGCAGCGGCTCTCCCGATACATGACAGGCTGGAACAGCTCGTATGGCATCCCATATTTTGCAAGCAACGGTTTCCATGAGGCGCAGTCCCCGTCGGTCGGCGACGGCACCGGCTGCGTAGGCGGCGGGCTGCTCTGTGTTTGAGCGCCTCGCACGGCGGGCGAGTAGCTGCCAACCGTCGCCGCCCACGTGACCGGACCAACGATGCCATCAGGCAGAAGCCCTGACATTCGCTGGAGCTTGGTCACGATCGCCGTTGTCACTTTGCCGTACTGACCGTCAACGTCGATCACCCAACCGTTGTCGGAAAGGTACTGCTGAAGCTCTTTGACTTGTGAGCCACTTTCGCCATAGCCAAGCCAGACTGTCTCTTGTTCCGCTGCCTTTGCTCCGAGCGAATCGAAGAAAGAGACGGTGGTGAACGTGACAACGAATACGGCGAGGACCGCTGCCAACTGTTTGCGGCTCAAGATTCGGCCTCACCTGAGGTTGCGGTCCGTTCGTGGTGCCAGGCGGCGTGGATGTCTGTTTGTTGTTCTGGGATTGCTACGAAACAAGTTTTGCAGATCGTCGTGTCGATCCGTTCTTGGCGGCGGGTTGGAAGTGCATTGCTCTTGATCATTGGTTTCTGCTTTCTGGTTGGGTGTAGTGATCTTTGTTTGTGGGTATGGGAAGCGCAGCGAGGGCTTCTGCTTCTGCTCGGGTGATACGGAAATACTGGCGGCGAGCACTGTTGTGCAACTGGCCTCGCAAGCGGTCACAAGCGTCGGCTGCGGCGAGTTCCAATTTGCTCATCATGTGATAAGTCGGATTGCGATGACGGCGACAGCGATCGCTCCGACAGTCGTGACGATGCCGCAGATCAATATGGCTAGACAACTGGCTAATGCTGCGGTGTCGGTTTCTCTCTTAGTCACTTCGCTTCCTGTCCAAGTGGTGTTGACCATTCGATCCAAAAGCCAAGCGCATCGCCGTGCTTCGACTCCGGCAGGTTCGTCAGAGTCGAGTTGAAGTGATCCTTGAACGCTTGAGCAAAATCTTTCTTCTGGTCTGTTTCAAGAGTCTCCAGACCTTCACGGATGGTTTGCTCTGTCTGTGTCCGTTTATGCGGTCGTGTTTCGGAACGGTTGGCTTGCGCTCCGTCGTCATCGTTCACAGACAGAGCGAATAGCATTACAAGTGAGTACCGGCGGTGGTAGGTAATAGCAGACCCGGCTGCTTGTGGGTCGCCGGTTACGGGAAAGACTGGACCGCCGAAAGTGATCATTTCTCCGCTGATCTGGTCGATGATCGCCGTCCTGATTTGCTGCCGGTCGTCTCCGTGCGGCGAGACGTGTTGCGTGATCGACAAGCCTTCCATGCTGGTTGCCGACTTGCATGATTCAAGAACGTCGTTCAGGGTGACGTAACTGTACTTGAAATCTTTGCCGAGATCCGCTGTTTTGCTCTTCGTCACGGCTTCTGCGTGCGAGACGGCTCTGGCAAACTTTGCGTTGATGTCACTCATGAGTAGACCACGATTCCTCTTTCAATCTGAATGTTGTTTGACCACTCCGTTGTCCGGTAGTCCTTTACGTCGATGTCGAGTAGTGGGCGTGCCTCTACTTTGATCGACGAGAATGCGGGTAGTGCTTGGTTGATCAGTTCCATCGCTCGCTGGGTAGCGGAAACGGCGACCTCGTTGATCTCGCCGGTCTCGGGGTCTATGGATGCTCTTGTGCGGATCGCATACAGAACGTCGGACCGGAACCGCCGACCTGAGTCTTTGGAAGCCCAAACGGATCGCTGGATGCTTTTGCGACGGAGTAAACCGACGCCTGCTATGACTACTTGGTCTGTTTCCATTCGATCGACAAGGGCTTCGTTTGTCATGTCGATGATTTGTTGAGCACTCATCTTCAATTGCTCGGCGAGATCGAGACGGCGGGCGAGTTCGTCCAGCGTCCCTTCGTCTGAGTTGTCGGCCTCTTCGCCGATGAGTTCGATGGTGTTTGCCATCTGCGTGTCGAGTTGCATTGGATTCCTTCTGTAGTAGTGGCTGAAATCTCAGTCTACTACGACGACAGTCGGACCGGCTACTGATGGAAAGGTTGGTCAGCGCCCGACCGGTTTCGCTGGTCAGTAGTGGTTTCTCTGCGACGCAGGTCGTACTGTTGCAGTCGTTCGTCAAACCCTTTGGCGGCAAAACGAAAGAGGAACACATCATGGCAACGATCCAAGAACTCACTACTCCAATGAGGAGGGAAACCGATCTATCCAAGATTGCAGGCCGTCTCGCAGACCTCGCCAACAGCCGCTTCGACATTGTGGCCGATCAGTCGGCGCTCTCGATCGATGACGACCTTTCACAGGTGAACATCTCCACCGGCGAAGTAACGATCACGGAAACTGGAGTTGCAGACAGCGAATTCAACGCCGAGTTCACTCGCACAGCTTGGCGTCAGATCGCTGACCGTCTTCGCATTCCAGTTTCATACCTCGATCGTCTCGCCACCGACGAAGACAACCGGGAACTAGCATCGACCTCGATCAACTGGCTCGCCACGAACGACAGCCGCCGTGCTCTCTACCGGTTCCTGCGAGACGAGTCGGGCGACCTCGTTCTCCGGTCGATCCTGTCTGACCGGTTTCAAGCATTCGACAACGACCTGGCAATTCAAGCACTCATCGAAGGACTCGGGACTCACGACCTCGGTCTCGGTGATTGCAAAGTTTCCGGTGACGTGACACCGGACCGGCTCCGGCTCCGCATCCACGTCCCGCAGATCGAGCTGCTGGTGCCGGACCTGCTCGGCGATTACAAGATGCCGTTCTCGATGCGAGACAGCAACGGAATTCACGACCGTCCTGACGCCGGAGAAACACCGCCGGTTTTGTTCGCTGGCGTAGAGATCGGAAACAGCGAGACCGGTCACGGAACATTCTTCGTTTCGCCTCGGGCCGTCGTCGGCGTTTGCCGGAACGGTTTGACCCGTCCGATCGAATTCAAGCGAGCGCACATCGGCGGCACGCTCGCTGAGGGTCAGATCGACTGGTCTTCGGAGACTCGCCAGAACCTCTACTCGCTGGTCGCTTCGCAAGTCGGCGACGTGATGAAGCAGTACCTGTCGGTCGGCTACCTAGAAACGTTGGCCGACGAGATGCGAGCGGCAAAGGGTGTCGAGATCGACTCACCAGCAGCGGCTATCGAGATCGTGACCGACAAGTTCGGTCTGTCAGAGACTGAAAGTCGAAACGTGTTCGACTGTTTCGCTCGGGGCGGCGACTCTACGGTCCTCGGTATCGGCAACGCAGTAACCGCCGCAGCTCAACTCGTTGATGACGGGGACCGGCAATCAGAAATGGAATCAAACTTTTGGAACATCGTGCAGGCTCCGGAGATGTTCGCCTCAGCAACGTAACCGGAAAACGAGAACGGCCCCGGCGAAACACCCGCCGGGGCCGTTCTTGAAGGACCACTACCAAATGAGCCAACAACGTGTTACCGAAAGAGGAAACAAACGCAATCCCAAGCATACAGGTACGACGACAGTCGGCGCAACCTTTGCCGACGATCGTCGTTCTGCGGTACGCTTGCAAACTCAATCACTACCACGGCGACTAACAGCCGATCACCGAAAGCAGACGACATGACCCATTCAACAAACTTCCCACCGCTTACATATTTCTGCGTCGAGTGCGACGAAGAATCTGAGCCGTGGGAAGACGAACCGCTCGGGCTTTGCCGATACACCGGTCAGCCGCACGGAGGCATCAACAGCGATCCTGGCCCGTGCGACTGTGGTGCTTCTGCCGACTGGACCTGCGAAGAATGCGACCCGCCTCAGTGGACAGCTCTCGATGAGAGTTATGCCAGGGCCGAAGCTATGGGACACGGTCACTATTTGTGACCGTTCCAGCAAACGACATCAGACTTGCGAACTCGACCACTACCAGTCAGAAAGCACAGCATGTCCAATAACCAAATCAAGTCTCAGATAGGGCAGTTCTCGATCGTCCCTATGTGGGTTCTGACCGATCTCGTTGAGACCAAACAACCAGAAGCACTCCGACTCTACGTTGCTCTATCAAAGTGGACCAACGGTCTGGGCGGCACCTGTTACCCATCTCGATCATCGATTGCTCGTTTCATCGGGTGCTCCGACAGGACGGTTGATTACTACGTCAAGGCATTGGTCTCGATCGGAGCACTTACTGTTGACCGCCGAGTTGACGACACCGGTTTGCATAGCAGCAGCATTTACACGGTCCTCGTTGTCCGGACCGTTGCGAAGCACGCTTCGCCACCCCCCGTAGCAGATTTCGCTACCGGTAGCGAAGCAGACTTCGCACAAACCAATACCCAACTTGAACCAATACCCAACGAACCATATTCTTTGCTCACTCCTGCGGAGATGAGCCTCAAGTCGTTCGATGAGTTCTGGAACTTGTATCCCCGAAAGGTCGGCAAGAAGAAATGCCGGACGGCGTGGAAGAACTTGACACAGACTCAAAGAGCGTCGGCCATAACAGCCATCGGTGCTCACGTTGCCTACTGGGAGCGTGCTGGGCGAAGCTCAGAAACCATTCCTCACCCCACTACTTGGATTCACGGTGAATCCTGGGACGACGAAATTGTTGCCGTGCGCTCCGGCATCAGACATACAGAAACAAGACAGTCTGCTGGCGATGCAGCCATCGAACGTATAAGACTGAAGTATGAACAGCAGCCACTACCAAAGGAACTCACATCATGATTACCCCTACACAAGCAGCAGCACTACTCCGAACGATGAAGGCAAATTGGGTTAACACCGAAGTCACGGATGACATTGCGGAACTCTGGACGCACGCTCTGATCGGAATGGACTTCGATCATGCACGGTCGGCAATCGCACAGCTTGTCGAAGTACAGCCTGACTACTGGCCGACCATTGGACGACTACACGAAGTAATCAGAAGCATGGAACCGGTACGCCCGCCAAGAGAGATCGGACGGGGTAGTTGCGGCGGTTTCGGTTGGATCGAATACGACGACAGATCATCCATACCGTGTCCGGCTTGCAATCCATCGCTCGACATGATCTGGCAAGACAAATTGCTCAGAGACCGGTTCCGCTCTGGAACTCCAAGCCACGTCTTGCTCCCATCCGACTTCACCGTGACTAATGGAATTGTGAAACGAACACTCGGGATGCCAACTCCGTGTCTGCCGTACTTTGAAGAGCAAACCATGACGCCAACTACAGGCAAGGGGATCGCAGCTAAGGCATACGAAGTTGAATGCGATCTGACCGAACGGCAACCAAACTGGACCTACTTCAACCGGGCGTTAAACAGGGAGAACACGAAATGATCAAACGTAGTGTCCCACTTAAGCGAACCAACTTTGTTCGGTCCGCAAACGCACCAAAATCGCTCCGTAAGCGGTCCAAGACAAGATCCGGCTCGGTTACGTCGGAAACGGCTCAAGCGGTCATTGAAAGAGATCAGGGGTGCGTAGCTCATCGTCTTGGTTTCGCTCTCGGCGACGGATGCTCTGGTAGGGGGCACATCCACCACGTCGTTCTCCGATCGCAAGGCGGCAAGCATGACGAATCAAACTTGATCGTGATCTGTGAACGTCATCACGACTTAGCGCACAACAGCAAACGATCTGAGGCTGAGACGACCGGCGTCATACGCAGAAGAGAGCAGAACATCAGATGAGTCGAGACGACTATGTGCCGAGAACGACAGATCCAGAGTCCAGTAGTGGAAATCACAAATGGCGCACGAAAGGCTTAAACCGTGAGCAGCAGGTTTTGAGAACCCTGACACAGATCGAAAGATTTGAACTCAGACGGTGGTACACCTGCGACGAAATTACTGACGCTTGGAACCGAACAGTCAGCAGAGGTGAAGCAAGGCAACGTTCTCACGTTTCTAAGAACCTGTCGGTGCTTGTTGCTAAAGGTCTTGTTGTCGGGGAACAATTTCACTGCGACAAGGGCCGTGGTCCGCTGCTACTACATTTCAGGTTGCCGTTTGCCGGAGAGGACGTGCGACCAGCGACGAAGACGAAGGTTCATAACTGTCCGTCGTGTAGCTGCGAGACAGATGACGAAGATCCGAAATTGCACCCCAGAACACTCATCGACCTTGATCGAGCTGGGCAGTTGTTCTAATGCATCATTTGGCTCAGACAGAAGTTGAACAAGCAATTATGAGTGTCGTTGACCGGCTCGACGAGTTGGTTGATGATCTTCAAGAAACCGGACGCCGTGCAGCTATTGCAAATTCGGAGTATCGCCGCAAGAAGGCGTTAATGACTTTGGCGGTCACCGAGCACCTGCCTGGCGGCAAAAAGATGGACGCAAAATCTAGGGACGCACGAATTGAACTTGCTTGCCAAGACGAACAACAAGCTCACGCTTTTGCCGAAGCAGAAATGGAAATCCTGCGTGAATCCTTGCGAGCACACCGGGCGAGGCTCGATGCGCTCCGGACTCTTGCTGCCAACATTCGTGCGGTCACTGACCCGAGATTAGGATGATCGCCGAACAGCGACGACAGTCGGTTACGATGCTCGACATGATACGAAATCCAACGACCGATGAGGAGCGCACGCTCGTTGCGCTTCAGGAAGACGTAAGTCGAGGAAATCTGGCGGTGATTGAACGCAACGCACTTTTGCTGAGCATGTTCTCGGCTGGCTACCGCCAGAACCAGCTCAGTGATCTTTTGAACGGCGCAACCGAAGCAGTCGGAGATTTACCGCTTACTCAGGGTGCTGTTCATAAGGCCATCAAGCGACTGCGTAACGGCGAAGTCAAAGCATCAATCGAAGGATGGACCAACAATGGAAATCGCTGAGCAAGAGTTTCACGAGTCTTACCCGGTCGGAGATCTGAAACAACATCCCGACAACCCAAGACGGGGTAACGATGTTGCTGTCGCCGAGTCGATTGTCGCAAACGGTTTCTACGGTGCCGTCATAGCTCAAAAATCTACGGGCTTCGTGATCGCCGGAAATACCAGGCTTCGTGCTTCGATCGAGGAAGGTGCCGAGACTGTCCCAACATTTGTTCTTGACTGCGACGACGAAACAGCAACACGAATCCTTCTTGCCGACAACCGCCTGTCTGATCTTGCTGAGTACGACAACAGGATGCTGCTTCGTCTACTCGATGACGTAGCACAGTACGAACCCGAGTTGACGGGCACCGGCTACGACGACATAGCGTTGTCGCTTTTGCGTGCAGCAGTTTTGCTCGATGAGCCAACGCCGCCGATGCCGCCACCCGAGGAAGGGTTTCCGGATATCAACCCAGATGACATGGGCACTCAATTCCGGTGTCCGTCGTGTCAGTATGAGTGGTCTGGCGCTCCGAAGCCCGGTGTGCCTACACATGAGCCTGACGATTCGTGAGGTTCTTGGCGGTCTAATCGCTGCTCTGCCGGACCAGAATATTGCGGTCGGAGGTTCGGGCGGCATGGACTCGTCAAGTCTGGTTCTGTCTGCGCTCGACGTCAGTAAGGACGTGACAGTCGTTTCGTTCACGCTCGATGATCGTGAGTCATCGGACTTCCAGGCTGCTCGTCGTCTTGCCGACAAGTTTGGGTTGCCATTTCTTCCAGTCTTCTTGCCGACCGATCCTGACGTGATCAACTCGCAGGTACGCTGGATCGTGCAGTCCTTCCGAACGAGTCGCAAGACGACGATCGAGTGCCTGTTCCCGTTTGTCTCGGCGTTCCCTTTGATCGCTGACGCCGGTCTCGGTCGTCTGCTTGTCGGTCACTGTGCTGACGTTCACTTTGGGCTGTCCAAAAAGGCCATGATCCACTACAGCCATACTCCTGCTCTGTTCCGTCAATATCGGCGTGAACAGATGGCCCGTCCAGACCAGTCGCAGCAAGTATCGCTGCAAACGATGGGCCGTGCGTTTGGAGTCGAAGTGTCGATGCCGTACTCCACGTCAGACGTGTTCGATCTCTGGATCGGATTGACGTGGGAAGATATGAACAAGCCCCGGCAGAAGGAAGTCGTCCGGCGTGAGTTCCCTGAACTCGTCCCGTTGAAGGTGACGCAGCATCGCAACTTCCAAGTCGGCGACTCTGGTATTGCTGAGACGGTCGGCGAAGCGGTCCGGCAGCGTATTACTCCAAACGCAAAGTCTGCGGTCTCGGCGTACAACCGTCTGCTGGCGCAGGCTGAAGGATGACCATGATCGACAAGCCTCCGTACAGAGTTCCGACGATGAGCGAAGTAAGGGCACTCGACGGCACAAACGGACTGACGTGTGTCTCGACGTTCTCCGGTTGCGGCGGTTCGTCTCTCGGGTATCGGATGGCGGGGTTCGATGTTCGTGGCGCTGCCGAGTTCGTGCCGCTCGCTGCCGACGTGTACGAACTGAACTCTGACGCACCCGTGAATCGTTCCGACGTGCGAGATTTGAACGGCGCTGAGTGGATCAACTCGCTTGGCATCGACGTGGGAGACCTCGACGTGCTCGACGGTTCGCCGCCATGTGCAGCGTTCTCGCTGGCCGGGAAGCGGTCGGAGTCTTGGGGTGTCGTCAAGTCATACTCCGATACGAAGCAGCGTTCTGACGATCTGTTCTATGAGTTCTCACGTCTGCTTCGGGAGATTAAACCCCGTGCGTTTGTCGCCGAGAATGTTCCAGGGTTGACGACCGGCGTCGCCAAAGGTTACTTTCAGCGGATCATGCGTGACCTGACCGACTCGGGGTACAAGGTCCGTGCGTCAAAACTGGCTGGTCATTGGCTCGGCGTTCCGCAGGCAAGAAACCGTGTGATCATCGTCGGGTTCAGAAACGATCTCGACGTTGACTTTGAGTACCCGGCTCCGCTCCCATATTTCTATTCCATGCGTGACGCTCTGCCATACCTGGACGGTCAAGTCACTCCTGCTGCCGGTGAGACCGGAGACGGATCGTGGTCTGCGAAACCCGGTTGGACTGACGGATGTTCTCCCAGCAGGACAATCGGTGCTGGCGAGAACACTGGCAACGGTCGTTTCCCGCCGATGGTCACGGAGCTTGCTACAGCTTCCAACTATCACGGCGTTGAACAGTTCTCGCTGGACGGCCCCGTGCCGACTCTTACCTCTTGCGGTATTGCTGCTTCGGCGCACGCCCGAGTAGCAATCGTCTCTGACGAAGTGCCGAGGCCATTCATGCTCGACGGCAAAATCATCGATCCTGAGACCGGGTACAACATCGGAAATGTGTCGAAGGTTCTGCGCCGCTATTACCCAGGCCGCAAGCTGCGACGATTCACGATGGGCGAGCTGCGCCGGATCTGCGGGTTCCCAGATGACTTTGCTTTGAAAGGTTCGTACCCGCAACGTTGGGAGCGTCTTGGTCGGGCTGTCCCGCCTGTCATGATGTCTCACGTTGCCCGACAAGTTGCTGAGGCTTTGAATGACTGACTGGACGTTTACTGATTTTGGCCCCAAGTTTGATGAGCACGCTCATGCTCATCTGCCGGAGTACGAACGGGCGCATCAGACGATCACTCACGCTGCTTCGTTTGCTTTGCGTCCCGGCGGCACGCTCGCTGACTTGGGTGCTTCAACCGGGTACGCAGTCGAGTCGATCAACAACACTTTGCTAGGTCGCCCGTTTTCGGCGTACCTGTATGACTTGGATCAGTCGATGCTCGACCAGGCTGAACAACGGATGACGGGTTCGGGCATTCCGTTAGAGCTGCGTCAGATGGACTTGACGGCAGATGCACTAGAGCACGAGAACGCTGACGTGACGCTCCTGTTGTGGACGTTGCAGTTCTTGCCGCCGGAGTCGTGGCAGCGTGTGTTGCGTCGTGCGAGGTATGCGGCTGCGGAGGACGGTTTGTTACTGATAGGTGCGAAGACTGTTCTGTCTGATGCTCGCTGGCAGGAGCAGGCTGACGCTGCGACAGCGGAC
>Ga0114918_10005712_pt1 | contig 10638 bp, 5 predicted proteins | sample LantaG_FD_87015 | JGI IMG/M metagenome (GOLD analysis project Ga0114918, IMG submission 87015) | Deep subsurface microbial communities from Baltic Sea to uncover new lineages of life (NeLLi) - Landsort_02402 metaG | ecosystem: Environmental > Aquatic > Marine > Oceanic > Sediment | place: Baltic...
CGTTGCCGCAGAAGCGGGCATGGCCACCCAGGCGAATAGCACCGGAATGAGCAGCAGGCCTATCTTGATTTTATTCACGCGATGCCTCCGTCTACGCGCTGCGTAGACAGTCCGAAGAAAGCCCACATCAGCGGCGCAAGCTGAAACGGCCCCCAGATGTAGTAGTCGGCCATCCCAAGCAGCAAGAATACTCCTAGAACCGGACGCAGAGCCTTATTTGCCCGCGAGAACGCCAATGCGATCACGCCCAGGAACAAGGAGATGCCTAGCCAACCAGTCTCGACAGCCACACGCGAGAAGGTGTTATGGCCTCCAGCGCCGAACCCTAGCGGACCCAGGAACCCTTGCGGAACAAGCGTGGGGAATAGTTCGGGGGGCACGTACCAACGCTCTAGGGCATCGCGTTGATGAGTCTCTAGCGAGGCGGTCGCCGAATCGGATGCCCCGTCTACGATGATTGGGTCAAACCGCAACGCCCCCGTTAGCAGGATAGCGACGTAGATCGCGACCACCGTGGAGAGCAGAATTGCGCCCTTGAACGAGACCACTCGCCTCACTGCCAAGTAGACGATGATGATGGACAGCACAAGCATCCCCCATCGGCTCCCGGTCAACGGGACGCCCATGAGGATGAACCAACTCCCCCACAAGCTAGCATTCGACCGTGAGGTGGTCAGCCAATGCACCGCAGACACGATCAACAATCCCGCCAAAGCGTTCGGGTTGAGTGATAGTGCGCCTACGGCTCGCTGGGCGCCCGCAGCGACCTGGATGGCGGCATAGCCGGTCAGCAGGAACGCTAGCCCTCGTACCAGACGCATCCCAGACTCCAATGATGTCTTGGGAAGCCCCGCTGTCAAAGTCGTGAGCACCATGGCAGCGGCGAACCCGATGGCCATCATCGCCATGATGGAATCTCCCCGCCACTGCTGGTAGGCGCCAATAGACAGCAGGACTGATAGCGCGGCCCCTATCCAGATCGTCCAGCGCATAGACCGGTGAGCATCACGATTCGTGAGCAAGCCCCCACCGATGAGCCCGCACGCGATCACCAGAGGTGCTGTTACCAGCATCCCCGGTTGTCCCGTCATCCACCCGCCTATCAGGACTAGAGGTAGTCCAAGCGAGGGAGTTATGCGTGCGATCGTGGGTCCCATTGCCATCCCTATAAAGCTTTCATGCGCGCTTCGATATCTAGAAGTTCACGAGCCATCGCTTGTATTTCGGCGTGCCGTTCGAACGGGGTGCTCGCTACCTTTTCATAGGTTGCGATGTTTGTTTCCAGGTCTTTTACGCCATTCTGCGCGCCTGCGAGCGAAGCGGGGACTGACTTGACCATGTTATCCGTTCGTGTTGCCACCCCAGCCGGAGTGACATCGAATGCGGTAAACGCCCCGTATTGCTCCCCTGTCTCAGGGCTCACGACCGCTAAGCTAAAGCCTCCGTACCCGTTCTTGCCACGGATTGAGAACCCGCGATAGGTGCCGATCTCTTCGCTCTTATTTTCCTCACTCAGGGAGGGGGGCACGTCCTTTAACGCTTTGGCGAGTGCTTCGCCCGCATCCTTGCGCTCAGTGAACACCTTGCCGCCGACCGTCATGTTGAACGGCGCATCCTCGGTTGCCTTCACTAATCTAGAGTCCTTCTCGTAGGCTGCGATGTTTTTACGCATCCTTGCCAATGAGGCGGGGGCTATCGCCAATGCTTGACGGGCACGGGAAACGTTGTCCTTGTGTGTTGCCGCTGCTGCTTCCAAGAGTCGGAGTCCGTTGGTCAATTGAACCTGGCGCAGCGTGTCTGGGTTGCCCGATGCGAGTGCTTTTGCCTGTGAGGCGTTCAACACGAATTCGTCAACGTCTTCCATCTCGCGGAGAGTGATACCGCGCTTCATCATTGCTTTGATGCCACGCGCCTTGGCCTCGACGGCATTCCACATGAATTCGTCGAAACTCCCCTCGGTGACGTAGTTGTAAACCTCTACACCTTCACCGGGGTCTAGGATCTCGTTTCCGTCGCCAAGCTTAGGGCCATAGACTTTGTTCCCCTGCCGGATGATCCGCCCTTCCCGCTGTTCGATGTCGCGAGGCTTCCACGGCACGTCCAAATGGTGTACCGCAGCGGCGCGATCCTGGACGTTTACGCCCACCCCAAGCTTTGCTGTGGACCCGACGAGGATGCGGACCCTACCGCTGCGAACTTTGTCGAAAAGGTCTGTTCGCTGCTTATCCGTCTTTGCGTCGTGGATAAACGCGATATCTTCGTCACGAACTCCATTCTGCTGTACGAGATTGTGCCGGATCTTCCCGTAGACGTTCTTGAGCAGTTCGGCTTCTTCTTCCGTCTCGATCTCGTCAGAGCCATCGGTTTTTACGTCCTCTTCCGTGTTTACGGCATCCTTCGCTTTCGGGGTGCCAAGGTCGAGGAATATGAGTTGTGTCCCTTTCTCGGAACTCGTCTCGCGGTATATCTTCGCGACGTTGGCCGCTGCTACGGCGACCTTCCCTTGCGGGTTGTCCGGCGCCGAAGGATCGACCATGTTCAAGTCGAGAGCCGCCTTTCGTGCGTCGCTGGATATCGACAACATATTGTCGGCACCCTTCTCCGGCTTGCCTTTCAAGTTGGCCGCTCGTTCCCCCAGGCTCAGCACGTACGATCGAAGTTCTGGCGTGCTAGGTACCTGTACCGTCGTCCGCTTCCCGCCCTTCAACCGTGGCTGGAGAGCAAGCATCGCCGGAACCTCTGCAGCGATGCGGATATCGGCCGTCATCTGCCATAGGTTCGACAACTCAGGCAGGTTGGTAAACGTCTTGAATCGTGGCGTCATCCGGTACTTCCCCGCAGGGTTGACTTCGAGGGCTTCCGTTGTGAGCCCAAAGGTCTTCGCCCAAGCGTCGAAGTGCTGCATCCCCTTCTCTTCCAATAAGGGCTTCTGGAGGTAGCGCATCATCGTCCACAACTCGGCGATGGTGTTGGATATCGGGGTCCCCGTTGCGAACACAACGCCACCGCCACCGCCCTCGGTCTTGAGCCAGTTGACCTTGTTGTACATATCCCACGCACGCTGCGATTGCGAGTTGGGATTCAGCCCCTTCACTTGCCCCATCGTGGTCGTGAAGCTCAGGTTCTTGAAGTTGTCAGCCTCGTCAACGTACAACTGGTCGATGCCCATGTCCTCGAAGTACAGGTTGTCAGGATGCTTCCGCCTGTCCTCGATGGCGGCGTTCAATTGCTTGACCTTCACCTCCATGGCTTCCTTCTTCGTCTCTAGCTGCTTCTGGGTGATCTTGTTCTCCACTCCAGAGGAGATGGCGGCTGTCAATTCGTTGATAGCCTCCATCGCCTGCTTCTTCTCCGTCTCGGGCTTCAACGGGATACGGAGGAATTGCTCGTTCGACAAGATCACCGCGTCCCAGTCACCTGTTTGGATCCTGTTCAGGAAGGTGCTGAGGTTATTGGTGCTCAGGTCGGATTTTTCAGCGAACAGTATCTTGGCGCCGGGGTAGATGTCCCTGAATTGCTCCTGGAATTGCGCGTGTGTTGCCTTCGGAACGACAAAAACGTTCTTTCGCGAGAGCCCAAGCCTCCGTAGTTCCATAGCCGATGCGACCATCACCGCAGTCTTTCTGAAGCCGATCTCGTGGGCCAGCAGGGCTGTGCGGTCCTGCACCACGCGCCATATGGCGTCCTTCTGGTGCGTGTGGAGTTGATTCGCCCATTTCTCCTTCATGCCGGGCATGGATAGGTGGGAGCCGTCGAAGTCCCTCACGCGAATGTTGTTGAACTCGTCGTTGTACTTGTCGGTGAGGCGTGCGGTGCGTTCGATGTCGTCTTCCCACACCCACCTCTGGAATTCTTCCTGGATGGCCATGGCCTTTACCTGTGCTGCCAGGCTGGCCTCTTCGTCAACCGCCTTCTCCTTTGAGCCTTTTTCAAGTTTCTTCTCAACCTTGATAGGTTTGCCGTCCAGCATCTTCTCGATGATCTCGTAAGACTTCATCTGAGGGGTTCCCCATACGCTTTCAGCCATCGACGAGTTTCCGCCGGAGAGTTTCCCGTCGATGATCTTCTGCCATCGCCCATGTTGCTCGCTGTAGGCATACATGGGGTCTCGCCCTTTGCTAAAGACCTTCGGCTTGATACTGAGGTGCCGGAGGAAGTCGTTGACGGTATCGGCGCCGACCCACGGAGCTCCGAGGGATACTTTGATCTGCCCCGCCTCCAACCGCTCAGGCAATACCGACCTCAGTGCTTCCACATTGGAGTTGTACTGGGGGTTGACCTTCACCGCGGCCTCCGCCTCGCGCAACTTCCGGCGGACATCACCCGACAGGTAGGTAGACGCCTCTTCCCATCCTCCAACGGGGTTCTTGAAGATGATGCGATCACTTGAAAGCTCTCGCTCAACATCGGCCGCAGGACGCCCAAGCAACTCGCCCATACGCTCAAAGTCCAACCGCCCAACCTCGTTCTTCACAAGGGTAAGCGCGTCTGAGGCATTCGTTGGTACCCCGGGCTTCAACCCTCGAACGACGCGCCCGCTGAATATCGCAGATTTGTAGTCGTCAGCAGTCGTCAGCACCTCTACCGTGCCATCATCCGCAACGATAGGCTTGCGTTCCAACGCACGAATGAACCCCGCATCAGGGTCGCCGTCGATCATGTTTTTATTCTTCCGGTTGCCCAGCGGCCCGTACTTCTTGAAGAAGGCGTCATACTGAGTGTTCAACTCCGTGATGGCAGCCTGCACCTCGGACTCAGTCCCTTCCTCTAGCTGCACCTTCATTGCCGCCCGCCCTGCGTCACGGAGCCCCAAGAGAGCCTCCACCCGTGGCTTGTCCTCAGACTGGATGCCGGCGGCAACTATCGCGCCGTTCTTCTTGACCTTGAACGTGCCATCCTCCGACTTGAATATCTCCCCCTCACGCCGTGAGTGGTCCGTCAACGCTGCTGCTCCACGAGGGATGGAGTCCAGGTTCTCAGCAGGTTGGACGACATTCTCTGGGAGTTTGGCCGTCGCCTCAGACAGCAACACGGGGAGACTGTCCATGTCCTCAAGTTTGACGTTCAATTGCTCACCGTACCCGGCGCGCATCGTCCCGCTCGCGTCCATCGTCCCCAGCACCATGTCGGGGTGATCCAGGAAGTATCGGTTGACCGAGATGTCGGATATCGACTTCTCACCAGGTATGTTGCTCAACCAATTAGGAGTGTCATACGTCAGCGGCACTTCTGCCGTGTCGACCCACGACCTATCGCCAGGAACGTCACCAGGAGCCCGTTTCCGCATGTAGATGATGTCAGTCACCACCTCCGTGTCCGGGAACGCCCCAGCGGGCAGCCTGATAGCCCCCAGCAGGTCGCCACGGTCAGCGAGGTACTCTCGGACGGGCTTCGCACTAGGCGCGTCTAGCGTGCCGTGTGTAGTCACGAACGCAAGCACGCCGCCAGGGCGCAACTTGTCGAACGTCTTGCCGAAGAAGTAGTTGTGGATGTTCGCCTTACCGATCAATGCCCTGCTTCCCTTGCGGAAGTCAGGGTCGAACACGGGGTAGGAGCCGAACGGAACGTTGGAGATGGCGATGTCGTACCCGTCATTAGGTAGTGGCGCCTCCTCGTAGCCGCTGATATGTACCTCAGTGTTCGGGTAGACCTTGCGAGTGACTCGCCCGGTCACGCTATCCAACTCCACTGCCGTTCGGTGAGAGCGGTCAGCCAACTCCGTCGGCTCGAAGCCCAGGAACCGCCCGGCGCCTGCGGAGGGCTCCAGCACGTAAGGACGTTTCAAACTCCCAACGCCAAGCCGCTCTAAGCCGCCCCACATGGACTCGATGACATCAGGGGTCGTGTAGAACGCATTGAGGCGGGATCTCGCTACGCTCTCGAATTCCTCTTCGGTCAGGACCTCGTGCAAGGCAACGAGGCGATCACGCCACGCACCGTCGATCCTGTTCCTGTCAGCCCACTCTCCGGGGTTCTCCCTGAATGTACGGAGGGTGTAGGCGTTTGATAGGTCACGAGGGAATGCTTGACTGAACGCGCTGTCACCGAAGCCCGAGTACTTAGCGAGCACTGCTTGCTCCTCGGCCGTCGCCGCCCGGTCTCCGTCCGTCTCCAACTCGCGCAAGAGCTTCAATGCGGCGATGTTGGCATCGAACCGTTGTGGCGCACTGGACTGGCGCCCTAGCACCTCACGAGTAAGGATCATGTCACGGAGCGACGTAGGCGTCTGAGGTTCGAGCTGCTGCGGTGCCTCTACGGTCACGCTAGGCTCGGATTCCTGCTCGCCCATCCTTGAGACCTGGATCACATCGCTCGCGTTGATACGAGTAGCGAAGTCGTGGCCTTCGAGAGTTACTTCTAGTAGTCGTCCTTCGTTCTTGACCGCAGAGATGATGCCCTTCGTCGGAGGGCTTGCGCCGCGATCGGTCTTGACTAAGACCGTATCTCCGGGGAGAGCTGCCTCCCCGCCTGCTGCCGCCCAATCCTCATCGGTGCCCATCGTCAACGTCTCGTCGATAGAAACGTCCGCAACACCCTCACCACGGAGCGTGGCAATCTCCTCATCGGTGAACTTCGCCACCGCCTCCGCGCGGAAGGTGTCGATGGCCGCTTCGGTGTCCAGCAGTGGGAGGTCGTCCGTCGCCTTCCCCATCGTGCCCAGGCTCGTATTTAGCCCGGTTTGGCCTGTGAATGTGCTTTGTAGAGTGTCGGCGTACACGCCTTCGATAGTGTTCACTACACCACCGTCAGCCGCGTAGAACGTCATTGTGTAAAGGTCGTCCGGCGTCAACTCGATGCGCACTCCTCTGATACCGTTCTTGGTGAACCCATTGCCGGGGAGCTTGAACGTGAGCGCGTCCTCATCGGCGTGCGCGTTAGTCGCGCCCGTCATCGCCTTGAACTTGTTACCGCCGAGTTGTTCGAGGATTATCTCGCCGGGGATAAGCTCAGCGGGATTCAGTCCTCTCGTAACTCTCTCATGCCGTTCGGCAGCAAGTTTCGCAACGTTTTCCTTGAACAATTCGTCTGCACGACGCACAGCCTCTTCAGCCGTCCCTAGTGCCAAAGCCTCAGCGCGACCTTCTATCGCGTCTAGCAAGTCGCCAACCGGGTATTCGCGGACGGTTTCTTCACCGTTCAACGTCTCTACCCGTCGGTATCCTGCTCCGTCAGTGAGGTAGACATCTACGCGCGTGCCGTTAGGCTCAACCCACGAATCCCAAGGCGGCTTGGCAGGCTCGTCGGCGCGTAGCACTCGGCGGATGCGGGTTTCTGGAACGCCTGCCTCTACTAACGTATCGAGGTCGTACGGTACCGTCTCCCCGCGTGTTTCAGCTCGTATCGCCAACCGTCTAACTTCTCCTGGCTTTGGCTTCGCCTCGGCCTCCACCGCTTCCGCCATACGTGCCTGGGCCTCACGGCGTTTCTGCTCGAACATCGCGTCGCTATCGCCGCCAGTACTCAGCGGTTCTTCGGCGTCCGCTTCTCGCTCTGCCTGGCGAGCCTGTTCCTCTTGGCGGATGATGGCCTCTGCTGCCACCACCTTGTCGAACTCCGATGGCTCAGGCACCTTGGGTTCGGTCGCCTCGCGAAGTGGCGTATCGCTGCTCAACCACTGCTTCAGTCCCTGAATCGTGGGAGGGATAGCCATATGACGCGCAACTTTCCGAATGGTAGGAGACATGTTCGCTTCGCCAGCCGCCAAGGCAGGCATCATCTTTGCAGCAGTACTTTCCGCGAAGGCGGCTGGGTCTTTGGGGAATCCGTAACCCTCGGGGTCTTTACGAACGGCCTTCTCCAACTCTCTGACGTACTCGGCATGGAACGCTTCGCGCACCGTATTAGGCGCAGCGGCGAGCGTGTCGTCCGGCTCTGCTGCCACCACCTTGGCCCGTGCAGCCTCCATCTGCTCCTGCTCGCGACGAGCCAGCACGTCGCTGTACGATTCCGTAGCCATGTGGCTGAGGTCTGGCCCAACAGGTGCGGGTACCGTGGCTACTCCAGCGTCAACGGATAGGGCCTGTCCAACCTCCCACTCATCTTTGTCCTTGAACACCTCGTCCGCGTCGGCGAATACCTCGGTGTCACTCTCATCCAGGGATACGATGGAGCCCTCGTACACCCCGCCCGTGTCAAACCTGTCTTCCACGATCTTGGCAGACTCGTACCCGCTGGTACGCGGTCCGTAAGCCCCTACCCCTTCGGAGTAGACGACATCCATACCCACGCGATCGTACGTCTTGTCGTCGCGGATGCGCTCCACGATGGCAGCGTCGAGCCCCATGGCCTCAGCCCGTCGCGCCTCGGCCTCACTGGATGGAACGGTCTCAGCGGAGCCGAACACGTCGGTGAAGGTAGGCATGGCCACCTTCGGCTGTTCGGCTTGCTTGCCCTTCGGCTTGGACGCCTTCGCAATGCGCTCGGCCTTGTCGACCTTCGCCTGTTCCTTCTTCAACGCTTTCTTGGATCGCTGCTTCGCTTCCTTGGCCTCTTCACGAGCAATGATCTTCTGTGCCTTGGCTGCGAGACGCTGCGCCTCGTACACGTCCAACGGGATCCCTGCCCGTTGGGGCTGCACGCCCGGAGGGGTGTCGACGCCCTGGTAGTCCATACGACGGGGATTGCGGAACCAGCGTTCTTGTAGGCGGCGCTCAGCGTCCGTCGTCGCCACCATGGGGGCAACGTTCTGTGCCGTGCGCCCGATGTCGATCAGCGGATTCTTAGCCTGGTCGAGAAAAGCCTTGGCGGCTGCCGACTTACCGACACCCGCCGGAGGGCGGGGCTTGCGTCCGCTGATACTGTTCCGTCCCATTCGTGTAGCCATCGGGTAACTCCTCAAACAATCATGCCAGTGGTGAGAAATGGTGCAGAGAAATATACCCTGGCCTGACAAGGTATATTTCTCGACGTTTTTTCTAGCGTTTACCTCTAGCCTTAGCCCGAGGCTTGGGTTTCCTGACAGCGGGCTTACGCTTCACTGTCGGCTTTTTGGCAACGACCCTACGAGGCTTGGGGGCTGCACGTTTCTTGGCAGGCTTGCGGCGTTTTGGTGCGGCTGCCCGACGGCGGCCTGTGGATCTATCCATCGCGTCGCGTGCTATGCCTGCGGCGATCGCAGTACCGGCGAGGCCCACCATCGGGCCTATGTAGTCGCTTGTCATCGGTTCTTCTCCTTGAGGGCTTTCTCAACCCCTGCGCTGTTGGTCACAAGTTCGAACATGCCGTCACGCGGGGAGCGCACGATGGATACGCGGATACCTTGCTTTGCGAGGCGATCAGCCAGCGATACCATCTGCTCGGGATCGTGCGCACGTTGGACGGCGATCGGTAGCGCCTTGGTCACTTCGTTGTACCGGCGGCGTTCCCCCGTGGATACGGCGTTCTTGGGCGCTCGGTTGGCCACCCCTACCCTGCCCCGACTGTTCGTGCGTGTTCCCATCTAGGTAGACTTCCTCTTCCGTGTTGCGGGCTTCCGTTTCGTGGTGACGGGAGCATCAGCGCCCCACTTCTGCGCAGCAGAGGCTCCACGGGCTGCTCCGCGCGCTCCTGCCGCCATGAGACTGCCGAACTGCCGTTTCTTGCTTGGTCCATTGCTAGATTTTTGAGTCGCTACGGGGCCAGCGGACAGAAGCGCCAGCGAATTAGGGGAGGCAACATGCATCGCCCCCGCCTCCGGCGCGGTTTTGACGAGCAGCCGAGTCTTGCTGAACCGCCCCGACTGTTCGGTGCCCACGACGACCCCGGTGGTGCCTGCGTTGTTGTCGAAGACCTTGCTCCCTGCAGGAAAAGCGGTGGTGCCTTGTCCAAAGACGTGCGTGTAGTTGTGTCCCTTGAGCGTTACGGTGTTAGATAACCCTTTCTTGGTGGTATAGACCTTGCTGGCTGCCGCCGCACCAAGCTTGAGAGCTTCTTTGAGTGCGACGTCCGTGGTCGGCTTGAGCGTGATCCCTGCTCGGGATGCGGCTGAGGCAACGCTCGCACGAGCCCCCACCCGACTGCTGTTGTTCATTCGTGTTGCCATCTAACTGCGCTCCTCCCGTACTTCGTACAGTTTCGTTGTCCCGTGCGTCTCCACCAGTGTCAACCAGGGGACATCGGCCAACCTGCCCCATGGTATCGTCTCAGGAGCCCCATACGGGCCCCTGGTAGGCCATAGTGAGTGGACGATAGGCCACTTCTCGTCAATAAGGACGTGTGTGACGCCTTCAGCAGGTCCGCAGCCGTCAACCCAACCCAGCGTGCAGCGTGCGTCCAGGTCGTCTTGCGTGTAGTAGGTGGCCGGTTCAATGTAGTTCGTCCATAGCACGGGCTGCTGAGCGACTGCCGCGACGTAGAGAGCCATGCTGTAGGCATTCGTCACTACGCGGCCTGCGTTGTCAGGGATATCCTGCGCCGTTGCGACGATATCGGCGTCTCCGAACGCTGACAGCCATCGCTGGTCAACGAATTGCTGCACGGATACGCCCACGAACATCACCAGGGCTATCGCGGTCGCGACAGGAGCCCACCTGACGTTCCGGTACCACTTCATGACGGGGACGGCGAAGAAATACACCACGAGGAGCCAGAAGAACGGCATCATCAGGTACGTGGCTCTGAACATGAGGTTCTGGAGCACTTCGTTGTGCGATTGGAGCA
>Ga0114918_10005713_pt1 | contig 10638 bp, 2 predicted proteins | sample LantaG_FD_87015 | JGI IMG/M metagenome (GOLD analysis project Ga0114918, IMG submission 87015) | Deep subsurface microbial communities from Baltic Sea to uncover new lineages of life (NeLLi) - Landsort_02402 metaG | ecosystem: Environmental > Aquatic > Marine > Oceanic > Sediment | place: Baltic...
ATTTGCAGGTGCATCGAGGCGTCGAGCAGCCGAGATGAGTCTTGGCGACGAACGGACATTTGGTGACCGGCTCGATGACCAGGTGACGGTCATCGGCGACATCGAGGTCGTCGATCTGGCGTCCCGCTACAAGACGCAAGGCACGCTCGGCCGGGGCGGGATGGGGGAAGTGCTCCTCGCTCTCGATACTCGCCTCGACCGAAAGGTGGCCATCAAGCGCATTCTCGGTGAGGCCGCCAGGAGCAAGACGGCCGTGAGCCGCTTCCTGACTGAAGCCAAGGCAATCGCAGCCCTCAACCATCCCAACGTCGTCCAGATCTACGACTATGGCTGGGCCAAGGATGGGCCGTTCCTGATCATGGAATACGTGGACGGCAGCAGTCTTCTGGATCGCTGTCGCGACGGGGCGTTGCCGCTGGACGCGGCCGTCGATCTGGCCTGCCAACTCTGCGATGGCCTAGCGAAGGCTCACGACCTGGGGATCGTCCACCGCGACATCAAGCCTGCCAACGTTCTGCTCACGAAGGACGGCCTGCCGAAGCTGACGGACTTCGGGCTGGCGAAGGCGGAGGCCAGTGATCACGGCCAGACGATGACCGGCGCCGTGCTCGGCACGCCGGACTTCATGCCCCCGGAGCAACGGCGGGATGCAGCAGAGGTCGATCACAGGAGCGACCTCTGGAGCCTGGCGGCGACGGTCTACCAAATGGCCACCGGGCGCAGCCCAAAGATCATCCGGTTCAACGACGTGCCCGCGGCACTCCAGGACGTGTTAGCCAAGGCTCTAGAGGAGGACAAAGACGCCCGCTACCAATCGGCCCGCGAATTCCGCGATGCGCTCAAGACGAGCGTCCGGGCGGCGGCCGCTGTTATTGATGAACGTGGCGAAGGCGTGTGTCCTTCCTGCGGTGTCAAGAACGACTCACGCCGCCGCTACTGCGGGGGATGCGGCCTGTCACTCGAGGCTGATTGTCTGTCATGCACGAAGCCGATGCCGATTTGGGAAGACATCTGCGGTGAATGCGGCGTAAAACAGACTCCGCTCTTGCAGGATAAAAGCGCGGCCATGGCCGCACGGCAGGCGGAGGCCGAGGGTCTGCTCGGCGACTGCGATTTTGAACGGGCAATAGGGATAGCGACTCAGCTCCGCGACGAAGCTCATCCAAAACTGAAGCATCTCTCGGGCTGGGCATCGTCGTTTCTCGACCAGATCGAAAAGTCGCGAGCCGAACAAACGCAGCAGGCAGTCGAGGCCATGGCCCAGGCCGGCAAGCACGAGGCAGCCTACGACTACCTGTCGGCGGCCGCTGCCTTGGAGTCGATTCCGCACACGATGCGCTCAGCCTTACTGCCCGGCATGCACGAACCTGCGGCTCGAATGCTCGAACGCGTAATCGCGACGCAGGCCGAGGCCCGACGGCTGGAAACACTGATCAAGGACCGGGTTGCAGCCAAGCAGCTCGACGAACTCCTGCCGGAAGTCGAAAAACTGCTTGGGTTGCGGCCCGACCGCGTGGACGTCCGAAAGATTAGCGGGCAGCTTGTCGAGCGGGCCCACCGGCAGGCCATAGCCCGTAACGAGGCAATAGCCACGGCAAAGGCCGCCCTCGCCAGGCACGACTACGAGGCAGCATGTGCGGCGTTCTCGGGAGTGGTCGCCGCGGCGGTGACACCTGAGGTTATATCGCTCCGCGAGCGGGCCGAAGGGCTCGTCCGTCAAGTTCGCTCGCTTAAACGTACCGTCAAGGATTCGCTTGCCGCCAAACAATTTGACGGCCTTCTTGAAACTGTTGAGCAGTATCTTCTGATCAAGCCAGACGACCTAGAGATCGGACGGCTCCAGCGGTCGCTTATCGAGCGCGAGGAGAAACTCACCGCAGAAATCGCCAACCGCTTGGAGCAGGCCGGCAGGCTAGAACAGGCGTGCCGGTTCGACGAGGCGGCTAAGCTCCTTGAAGCGCTCCCGGAGCCGCGGCGGTCGGGAACTGTCATCGCGACTGTTGAGCGAACCTATCGGCTGAGTGTGCTTCGCGCAGCGGCGATGGAGTCGCTTGCACAGGCTGGAGGGGGTACCTATGGCGCGGCGATCGAAGCCAGCGGCGACTATCGCAACGCAATCGCAGAGGCACGGATCACAGATCAGGAGTTTTCGACGCTCTTGGCGAGGGCCGAGAGTGAGCATGCGGAAGAGCTGCGCTGGCGGCGAATGACATCGCTGGCGGTAAAAACTGCTGTGGCAATCGCCGCCGGCATTGCGGTGATGCTCGGGGGCATATGGATCCGCTCGTCGGCTCGGCATGCTTCTCTGGCTAGTGCAATCAAGCGAGGGCGGTGGGATGAGGCCCTGGCGATCGCGCCAAGAAACCCCGAGGCATTGATTGGCCTCGCAAAGTCAAAGCTTGCTTCCCAGCCACCTGATGTCGACGAAGCATTCATCGTTCTTGAGCGTGCAGAGCAAATCAATCGTACGAATCCGGAATTGAAGGCGGCACGTGCGGCAGCCCACGCCACACGCGCCGTGGACCATGCTGCGCACGGCCGGCTTAGCGAGGCGGGAGCGGATCTGAAAACGGCCGCCGACATGGGCGCAGACGACGTCCTAGTGCAGGCATCGCGTAGTGCTCTTGCCTCCGCTTGGCGGGCACAATCCGTAAAGGACGCGCAGGCGGATCGCCTGGAGGATGCAGGCAAGTCACTTACTCAAGCTAGACGTTATAGCAACGACGACCTCCAGCTGAAAGCTGCCGCGGACGCGCTGGCTCGTGCTTGGGTCCTCCGTGCAGAAAAAACGGCCAGCACAAATGACATCGCCGCACTCAAGAGGGCGTGCGGTGCTGCAGAGCAAGCGGGGGCGGAGAAACAGCAGCTTGCGCCCATGTGGCTCGCAGTAGCCAGACGCTGTGTCAAGTCGCTTGACGGCGATGGTCTGTCTTTGGCTTGCACGGAAGCGAAGCGGTTCGGCCTGCCATCTCGGGAGATTGCAGAGTTGTGGATCAAGTATGGCACCGGGGTCATTGATGCCGCAAAAGACTCCGAGCCATCGCAGGCCCGAGCTGCGGAATTACATGCTGCCGCGAGCGCGGCGAATGCGGCCCTGGCGGAGGGCGCATCAGAACAGGACGTGGCCGCACTGATTGCTCGCTGTAATGTGCTCAAAGCGATATCAGCTCAGTCCGAGGGCGACACCAAGGCCGCGGTGTCCTGTCTTGTGGAAGCAGCGTTGCGCGATACCACATTGGTGCGGGAAACGATTAATGAGCCTGCCAATGCATCCCTGCAAGAGGCGGTGCTGGCGGAGTATCGCAACAGGTTTGACGCAGCTGTGAGTGAAAAGAAGTGGGAGACGGTGATCCAACTCGGGGCGACGGCGGAGTCACTCGACCCTGAGTCCTCCGGATGGGCAGGGAAGGCCATCGCCGCATTGCCGCCATCTGCATTTGCATCTTTACCTCCAGCCGCGCTGGCTTCTTTGCCACCGAAAGTCTTGGCCTCACTCTCTGCAGCCACGCTAACGGCGTTACCGCCAATCGTCCTGCCAAGCCTTCCGCCAGTTCGTAATTCAATCGGCATCAAGTTGAAGCTGCTTCCGGCCGGCAGCTTCGTAATGGGCCACAAGGGCGTCCCGGGCAGACGGCCTGAGGAAACGCCCCACGAAGTGACGCTAACCAAGCCATTTTTTATCGGGGTGTATGAGGTAACCAACGCGCAGTGGGCGCGTGTCATGGAGGATGGATCGGACATGCGGGATTTCGACGACTTACCCGTTGCGGGCGTGAGTTGGGTGAGCGCGGTGGAATTTTGTAGAAAACTTTCGGAGTTCCCAGAAGAGCGACAGGCGGGACGTATTTATCGGTTACCGACCGAGGCGGAATGGGAATATGCGTGCCGTGCGGGAAAGCCGACAGAAATGGCGTTTGGCAACGGCGTGCAACTCGAAATGGTTGGATGGTTTAGACTCAATTCTGAAGGTAAACCGCATGCGGTTGGGACCAGGATGCCGAATCTTTGGGGTTTGTATGACATGCACGGGAATGTCTGGGAATGGTGCAGCGACCGGTATGACGAGTACGGGGAAAGCAAACGGTTAGACCCGCAAGGTCCCGCGGAGGGTGGTCAAAGAATCATTCGCGGAGGAAGTTGGGGGAATGACTTGTACACGGCTTCTGATCGTAACTGGACCGAGCCGATGCGTGGGGACAAATCCACCGGTTTTCGCATTGGTCTAAGCCTGCCTGGAGTCAAACCGGAGGGACGAATCCAAGCCGAATCTGAGGCGCCAAATATTGCGGGCAACTGGAGTAGCAATGACAGCGAGTTCACAATTATCCAAAAGGGTGAAGTCATCTCCTGGAAGAGTCAAGATTCGCAGCATACGTATGCAAGTAGGTGCGAATGGGATGGTAAGGATTTTGTTGGCACCTGTGAGCGCATAATCAAGGGTAATGGCTGTAGAGTCCAGCTTGGATTGGTGCTGACCCTTAAGTCACCGACTGAAGTTTTTTGTGAAGACACCGCTATGGGAACCGCATGCGGCTTGACGCGAAATCAGCAACATACTTCGACTTGGCGAAAACTAGAGTAACTACAACGCTGAAGCTACTTGCCGGTTGACGTTACAGCGACGTAGAGGTGGCTGAGTTGAATTTCCTGTACCAGATGATAGGAGGGCGCAGGGACAGGGTGCCTCAACAAAGGCCGTGAGTCAGGGGCGAGCACGATAACATCTTCGTGATGGCAACCGCTCTCCGCCACCTCATGGCGCACGGTCATTTTGCCCCCGCAGGCTCGCTTTCATTGACGGCGGCGGCGACCAAGGCCGTCGAGGCGCTGTGCGGTCATCTCTCGACCGCGACGGAACAGCGGTTCCGCGAATGGTTTCAGGAAACTACCGAGACCACTCCCGCCACGCCTCGACGATGAAGACCATCGCCAGCGTGTCGAGTTCGCAGTAGCGCAGGAGCGCCTGCTGGATGGCCTGCCGCCGAGCGTCCGACCAGTCGCCAAGCACGAGATCCGCATAGGCCTGCATCGCTGCGCCGCCGTTGCGGAGCGTCTTGAGATAGCGACCGCCTTGGACGGCGGGTGACCCGTGGCTCTCGATCGGCGGCAGCAGCAGGTAGGGGTCGCGGACCCGGCCATCAGTCTCGTCCACCCAGGTCATGGCGGAAAAGTTGCGGCTCGGGATTCCACCGGCAGCACCGTAGATCGGGCGGGAATACTTACGTCGGAGGAACTCCGATTCCCGCAAGATCGCCGGCAGAACGTCCTTGATCGAGTTGGAGCCGCCCATGCTCGGGGCATAGTAGAACCGCTTCACGAGCCTGCAGAGATCGATCACCTGCCGGGCGGGCTGCTGATCACCGGCCGGTGCGAGCGAGTCGATGAACGCCAGCAGGGCCGCAGCGTTGGGGATCTCGGCCTGTCGGCTTCGGATCTGGCCCGCGATCGCCCGCAGCGTGGAGACCTCGTGCGGGGCATAGTGGAGCACCGCTCCATCGTCACTACTGAGCTGTTCGCGAAGGGCTGCCGCGAAACCAACGTTTGCGCTTTTGCCTCGCTGCGTGCAAAGAAACTCCCCGGCATGCTCGACCGAGCCGTCCGCGTGCATTAGGTGGTGTGAAAACTGAAACGCCACGAGATCCTGCGGCCGGCTGCCCAAGTGGAACGGGATTGCCGCGCGGCAGGTCTCGAAGTCGATAAAGTGCAGGGGAAATCGCCAGCCGGCTATCTCCGCACGCAGGCTGTCACGATCAAGGTACGAGGATCCGTCTTCCTTCACGCACTTCGTCACCTGCAGCCATTGCCGCTGCGACCGAGAAAGTCCGGGCTGTCCGTCCTCGCACGGCTGGATGTCATCCTGCCGCACCTGATCCATGTGCAGCCGCCGCTCCTCGAGCATCGTCTTCTTCTGGGCAGCCGACAGCCCGCAGATCTCGAAGGCCTGCGGTTTCTCAAAGTCCTCGGCAGTCCAGCCGAGCAGCTCGGTCCAGCACTCCCGCTTGCCCGACTTCTCCCCCACGGCCAAGGCGAAGGGCGAGGCATCGAACTGGCAGGTCAGGCAGGCCGGCGAGAGCGGGGCCTGGAGCTTTCGATCCGCTCGGTAGTACTCCGCGAGAGAGGCAACAAACTCCTCGAACGAAAGCGAGCGGTCAATTAGCGCGTATCGGTGACTGATCACGCGGTCGCATACCCCGTCCACATTGATCGCTTGCATGATCGGTGCGGCTAGCTCGGCATTGTTGAGCTCGATCGACGGGTCATCGACGGCCGCGGCGGCCTTGATCGCGAGCTCGTCGGTCACAGCTGGGCGAGATTTGTCTGGCAAAAACAGGAATGCCCGCACCGCCGTGCCAGGGAAGGCGTTCGTCAAGACATGCTTCTGGAAGGCCACGTCACGGACGTACGAAAGCCACGCCGCGGCTATTCCAGAGGCTGTGGTCAAATCGCCGTCGTCTTCGGTGGAATAGGTTTTCGACTTTACCTCGTAGAGCTCGATACCGGTCAGTGTCTTGCGCAGCACGTCTGCCCGGATGAAGAGGTCGCCATGGCGGATCGCCGCCTCGAAAATAGTCACCTCGTCCCGGCCCAGTAGCGACGTCGTCTGCCGGAGGGCTTCGTCATGATCGAGGGTATCCACGAGCACGCCGCCGGGGAAGTAGAGCCTGGCCAGCGCTCCGATTCGATTGCCTTCATTGGCGAGCGACTCCATCAAGGGATCGCTCTGCCACTCGTTGGCATACTCACCCGGCTTGCCGGTGTAAAAAAGTTTGGTCGGGCAGCTAGAGGCGAGCGTAAAACGGGATTTCGTGAGGTAGCGTGGCTTCGCGTGCGGAGCGACGAACCAGTGCCGCAACTGCTCGACGCCGCTGGCGGCAGCCGCGTTCGTACCCGCCCGAATGGCGAGCGACAACCCCGACGACGGCGTGGCGGCGGCGTCATACACAGACTTGCCGCCCTGCAGGGAGCCCTCGATCTCGATCCGAACGCGCTCGCAGAGCTCTTCGAGATTACAAAGCATCGTCGCTGCCCGATCGATTAGGCCGTTACGGCCTGCAGTTCCTGCCGTGCTCATCCAGTCGCCGAGAGACTCAAGCTCCGTGAATGCCTGTTCAAGATCCATCCTCACGACTGCCCGGCAGAGCGGATCGTGACGCAGGCGGTCGAGTTGCGGAACGAGTTGCGACCGCAAGCCGTCGATCGCTGCTGTGAAATCGGCCGCGAAGCCGCTTCCCTGATGGCGCTGAGACGAGTTCGATGAGTTGGGGAACAGTTCGCCACCGAGTTCATCGGTTTCTGAAGAAAATACCTGAAGGGCTACGTCGGCCGCCACGACGAAGCCGGAGAGGCAGCGAAGGCAATAGCGTTGCCGGTGATACGAGCCTGCCTGCGCCACGTCACCGACAGACTGGGTAGATGCCTCCTGCAACCGCTGCGTCAGCGTGTCGTGCGGCACCGCCAAGGCGAGCCCCTCGGCCGTCGTAAACTTTGCCACACTCACGCCCAGCACTTCACCGGTGGCGGCGTCAAGGACCGGGCCACCGGAGTTGCCAGGGTTGAGCGTCGTGCTCAATGACCAACGGCGTGGGCTTGATTCATCGGTGTACACAGGGCCCAGCCGCCCGTCTGTCACGACGTTCTCAAGCCGCTCGCCGTTGGGGCCAACCCCGGGGCTGCCGATGACGACGATCCGGTGGCCATTTTGGTGCTCAAACTGACTGCGTACCGTAAGAGGCGGGAGTCGCGAATCGATCGCCAGGAATGCCAGATCGTGCAACGGATCCTCGGCCACGAGTGAAACGCGATACCCGGTCGGCGCATGTGAGGCCGGATCGAAAAAGAACGCTTCGATGTTCTCGGGGTCTTCGTCGGCCACCACGTGGTAGTTGGTGACCAAAAGCCCGGGCGCTGCCACGAATCCAGAGCCGTGGCCGCCGCGACAGGCGATGACCGCCACCGACCGCAATGCATCGCGAATCGGATCTCCGGCAGCGACCGGGCTGGAGGCGGCAGCCGGCGGCACCGGTCCTGCCCCGGGTAAGGAGGGCGGCGAAATGGAATCTGCGACCGCAGCCGGCGAGCGAAGCGACATAACAGGCGGTAGCGGCGGGGGGGCGAGACCGGCAGCGAGCGGCGCGGAAGGCGTTGGCGGGCTGCGGCTGGGCAGGGCGGCGAGTGGCGGATCTTCGTCGAGCTGAAGCTGCGAGACTCGCACGACATGCACGGGTACGAAGTCGATCTCGAGCAGTTGCCCGATTCGTAGCGGAATCAGGCATGCGCCCGTCACCCGCTCGCCATCGACGACGATCGTCGCCCGCCCGCCCGAATGGAGCCAAAACATCCGCCCGGCGTAGAGGAGCCGCAGATCGCCCGCGAGGGAGGCCGGCAGGTGCGGTACAACAATCGCGTTTTCCTTAGCCGCCCGCCCGATCGTGGCGTGTCGATAGAGGAACACATACTCCTCATCAGGCAGGTTGTTGAGCCGACGGATGCGGGCCGCCTCAATACCGCATCCCTTGGCCACTTGCCAGAGCCGCGATGGCTGCTCGCCCGTCGTTTCGAAGCAGACGTCGTCCCATTCGAGATCGGAGCGGAAATCCGGGTCGGCGGGATCCCGACCAAAAATGGTCAGCTCCATTTCCAGTGACAGTGCCGCCGACAGCGGTGACGGGAGGTCGAGATGCCGTCCGCCGTGAGCGTCGAGATACGTAAACAGCCGCTCGCCTTTCACGGGATCACAATCCACATCGACGCCCTTGGCTGACTTTTCATCTGCCAGCACGAGACCGTCATCGGTGAGGTCGAGAGCCATGTGCGTGCGCGAGATGGCACGGCTACCCTCGTCGTGCTCAATGGAGCGGGGCAAGAACCGCAGGCAGACGTCGTTTTCCGTCCGTCGTTGCCGCCCAAACGTGGCCCGCTTCTTGGCGAACACGTGAATCCGCCGACCACCACAGACCAACGTGACCGCCTCGGTCTTCGAGGGCTGGGCAATCTCCGCAAGCTTGGGCAGCCTACCTTGAATATCGCGATTTACCTTCAGCTCATACTCGAAGACGACCGGTTTTACGGGGGGCGACGCCGGATCCTGAGTCTGCGAAAAGTTTTGCAGGTTGATGATGCTCTTGTCGTCGCCCTTGAGCACAACGCGGCTGAACGATCGCAGGTCATGCCCGGCCAGGTTCACCACCGACTGGCCATCCCCGTCGATGACGAGCTCCCGCTGCCCGCTCGTGGCGTCGGGGATACTCAGCCGAATTCGTGCCTGTAGAAACCGCGGCTGGCCAGCGGTGACGTGCGGAAACGAGACCGCCACGTCGATCACGTAGAGGCCCGGACGGGCGTCGAGGCCATTGGTGGTAAGGCTGAAAGGCAAGTAGAAACACCACAGCCCCGACTCCTCCGTCCGCACCTGCCGCAAGGGATCCGTGGGGTCGTTGTCGAGGCTGCGATCGATGTCCACTTTCACGATTGGCCGGCCGGTAATGCCCGTCGCGATCAGGCTAAAGAGCGGGCGGGCGGTGCGACCCACCTGTGGCAGTTCACCCCAGTCGACGAGCAGCCGCGGCTTGTGGCGGTCGGCGAGGATTTGATCGAGCGCTGCCTCAAGATCCGGACGAGCCAGCACGGCAAGCGCTGGTTCTGCCAGAACTGCTTCGCGAATCACGTCGTTGGCGGTATCACCGCCGAAACGGGCCTCGATGAACTGTACGAGTTGGGTGCAAAGTGCGGCAAGCGAATCTGGCGTACTCAAACGAGCCTCCTCTGTTCCGATCAAAAAAATCGGTCAGGCTCGCGGCGGCGGGGGGGGCACCGTCGCCAGAATTCCCGCAAGTTCGTGACACGCAGACAAGGCGATCCAGCCCGCCATCCCTGCCTTCCAGACAAGTGCATCGGGCCCGAACTGGCCACGCTGGATCATGGCCTGAACCTGCTGCACGTTATATGGCCCTGCCTGACCTTCGGCGGTGGCGACGTGCCATTCAGCTGCCAGCCCCCCGACAGGAGGCGGCGCCGCGGGCGAAGCCAGCGGCCTAGCGGGCGTGTGGGCGGCTGCCAGCCCGCCGATCATCTGCGCGACGGCATCCTGCTGGCCCTTGAGGGCCTGCTGGAAAACGTTGGCGATCGTATCGGCTTTTGACTTCTCCACCTCGCTGAGCTTTTCATAAAGCCTCAATCGCTCCTCGTTGAGAGCCTGATGATCGGTGCGGCCGGCGATCTGCACATCCGCTTGCGACCTCGCCTCCTGCATCTTGAGCTCGGCGAGCGCCCGGGCATTGTCGCCATTGCTGGCGGCAATCAGGGCTTCGGCCGATAGCGTGCCCATTGTCTTGAGCTTTTCGATCTCATGGCTCTGGGTCCGCGACTCGGCTTGGCCCTTGAGTTCAGCGTCAAACTGCACCTGCCGCGCGTGACCGTCAAAGTTCATATCCTGAACCCGCTTGAGTCGGTCGAGCTGCGCATCAGATTCACGGCCGCCGATCTCAAGTTCGAATTCCCGCCGCTGCCGCTCGGCGATGATCTTCTGGGCCTCGATCTGAGCAGCTGACTCCACCTCCAGAAGCTGCACCCTCCGCTGCCGCTCCGCCTCCTTGACGGCAAGCTCGGTGCGAATCGCCTCTTCGCGCTGCTCGTGGAGCA
>Ga0114918_10005714_pt1 | contig 10637 bp, 18 predicted proteins | sample LantaG_FD_87015 | JGI IMG/M metagenome (GOLD analysis project Ga0114918, IMG submission 87015) | Deep subsurface microbial communities from Baltic Sea to uncover new lineages of life (NeLLi) - Landsort_02402 metaG | ecosystem: Environmental > Aquatic > Marine > Oceanic > Sediment | place...
CCATTCCTTTTTTACAGCTTTAATATCATCTGTATCTTGCCTAAAACTATGACAAGCTAAAGTCAATATTTCATTCTACTGACATACTTTAAGTATATGGCCAATTGCAACTGAGACAGGAGAAGTTCCACCTATAAGCTCATTATGTTTGCCCAAAAAACATCTTGCATCATATGTAGTATTGTGCCCATCTATTTTAGTCTGATTATATTTAGAATGCAAAAACTTATAACCTATTTCTTGTAATTTGTTTTCATCAAGTGGTTGACATTCATGATTATCCACCAGATAACATAATAAATTTGTAACTACTTCTTCAACTACTTTATCATTTGTAGTTACTGCATCTTTCTTACTGCATGAATTACATTTATTACTCATTTTTATTTCCAAGTTACTGCTATTGCTTCACCCTTCAGGACAGCTTTAGCATCTTTTATTTTTTGTCTTTTTTCACGCCAATATTCTTTTGTTAAAATACCATTATAAAAAGGCAGAGGTCGGGCATTCACCCAAACCCCTGGCTCTATCTGTGCCTGATTACCATCAAGACTCTTATATCTCATATTATTTCCACACAACATCATCATTAAGAAGATGAGGGATATTTGGATCATCAAGATATTTAATACCAATAGTTTCAAACATTGCAAGATAGCCCTTAGTATCACAAGGATTAACTTTGCCCTCATTATCGATGCCATTTGGGAGTCCATGGAGAACATCTGCTACGAGAGCAAGTTTATGCTTTTCACCCATTTCATCCCAATCACTTGAGTTAATGATAACATACCACCCAAATGGATTGTGGATTGCCTCAGGCATTTTAACAGCTTTTAGCTTCCACACCCTATCAACTAGCCCTTCAGTTTCTTTTCGTGGCTTATTGGTGAGGTTTACACAACATACTTTGCCGATGTCAACCTGATCAAACTTCTCAGAATACTTTTCAACAATTTGTATAGCCATGCCATTAAATTCATCATTTACTTCATAATTTGGTTTTTCTTGTGCCATTGCTAATTTCTCCTATTTAATTCATCTAAACACTTAATAATTTTTTCAATATTCATATAATAATCGTTATTCTTTCGCTTTACAACAATTAAATATTAATTTAAATCTACCCATCTCTCATCTAATGATATCTTTCCACTATTAATGTTTGCTAAGTAATCTATACACTCGTCTTCGTTGTTAAATATCTCATTTTCATTTATAAAAGATACTAACCATGTGGGAATATCATACTTTGTTTGATTTTCTCCCATAATGACAAAAATTGGCTTCAATTCTCTATCCGCTAAAAATATCTCATCGTAAGTACCACAAAGATGACTGTTTATATCTATTTTTACTATAACAAAATCTGACCAGTCTATTGCTCTAAGATCGTAATGTCTAAAAGTTTTTACATATTCTCTAGCTTCTGCCCATTTGTCATTATTAATTAATTCTCTAACTTTAGTTTTTTCTACTCCTATTTCAGAACCAAGTCCGTTAGGTTTATGACAAGGATCAAAAAATATAATATCTATTTTCTTTTTTTTACATTCTTCTTTTATATATATTCTCCATCCTTTTCCATCGTCTGGCACTCTATCAATTCCACCAGATAATACACAACGTTTTCCTTTTAATTCATTCATACTACTTACTCCCATGATTTTCAAAACAATTTTTAGTTATACAATTACCTTTAGGATCTACTTGAATAGGCCCGCAACCCTCACATAAAACACTTGCAGCGAGACCTTCTTCCCATTCATTTTCTTTTGTTATGTTTCTAAAATCTCCATGTGGAAAACCTAGACCTTTTGCACATTGTTCACAAAACTCTGCCATACTACTTACTCCTAATCATTAAAATCCAAATTTACTCTTCTTTGCCCTATATCAAATATCATCTCATCGTCCAAAGGAGTATCAAAAATCATATCTGCTATATCCTCATCAAATTGGTCATTCTCTTCATCCTCTTCTTTGGAAGACCAATAACTTTCTAAACTATATTCTTGCGTTCCATTTTGACCGCTTGAATGTATAAGAGAGGATTCTTCACTATTCTTTTCAAACCCAAGAATATCAAAACTACCTCCTTGCCATGTTACTATATGTGATGGTATATTATATTCATTAATATAATCAATATTTAATTGAATTAGCTCGGAATCCTCAGGATCATTATAAACTTCAGGAACGATTAAATCATGATTTACTTGCCCCAGCATATTATTACTGAAACTTTTATATTCTACATCTTTTAATTGATAGGGGAATTGATATTTTGAAATAATACCAATTATACTAATAGTATCACTATACAACTCAAAGCCCCAATTATTGAAATTAGCTCTTTTAATCTTATCAACACGAAACTCTACAAAAGCATCAGATTTATTTTTATGTTTTTTGTTTTTTTCTGTCCTATTTTGTTTATCTACATATCGCCATTGACTTTTATTAAATCCACCTTCTTTTATATAAGAATTATATGGCCTACTACGATCTTGGAGATCTTTCCAATTTTCTATTTGTTCAAAATTAGCATCTGCTACCAAAGCATATGGACTACTCCAAGATGCCCAACTTGCCACAAAAGTTACAGAATTATTTTCTTTATGATAAACAACTCTTTTAATAGGCATACCTTGAATTTCTTGAAATATAAAATAAGATGTAGGATCTTTTTTAAAACAAAATATAAAACTCATCTGATATAAATTATTTCCGTATTTTGTTTTTATAATATTAGCTATTCCACTAAGATCATTCAGCCTTATCGACATTAGCTTTTTCCCAATAATTTTTATAATATTTTATTTGTTCATCTAATTCGATAGGTTTATTATGAATATGTCTCCAAAACGAATCAAGAATTATACCTGACATATCATCAGCATGACGAATACCTTTTTCCTTAAACCATTTACAGAGATCAGAATCACCCTTCCAAAGACCCCACTCATTTCTCAAATGTCTTCCAAGACCCTGATGATATAAAATCATAACTTCTTCTTTTCCATTAGTCATATCTACAATCTCTTCAGCATTAAGAATATTTCTTAACTCAATAAAACAATTTTCTAAATCTTTTGGAATATATTTTTCAGTCATTATTGTTTTTCCTCTTTTCTCTTACCTGTTTCTGGAGAAATACCTATTTGAGATAAATAAATAGAACCATGACTTCCTAATTCTTCTATTTGTTTTTCTAACCACATAAAATACTTATCTATATTAACTGCTCGATTCAAACTTCTACATTGATGAAGTACGTTAAAATGTTCAAAAACCCAATGATGATCATATCCCTCTCCAAGCAAAGATGTTAGACAACTATCTGCTGGATACCTACCGTTTTCGTCCTCAACCATAGGTATTGGATCAAAACCAAAATCAGCAAATAATGGTATTTTATGTTCTTTACATATTTTAACAATTTGTTGCATTAACGGAGAAATTTGCTCATCATATATTTTTTCTTTTTTAGATTTTAATTCTGATGGTTTCATATTATTCTTTTGAAGAATTACTTACTGACAAGGGTTGAATATTACCATATATAATTCTATACCATGAATATTCTTCTTTATTCTCACTTTTTACTAATGGATCTTTAATACCTATTTCAAAACCACCATCCCTCATACACACAGCAATCTTTTCTCCTTCTTTGGTCTCAAACAAAATAGAATTAAAAACTTCTTTTAACAATATACTATAATTTTCAATTACTTCTACTTTCATTTTTCTTTCTCCACTTTTTATATTTTTTATATTTTTTCAAATAAAAACCGCTGATATTCAGAATCATCATTTTCAATTGAAATTTTAGACCTATTAACCATCCTTTTAACATAGACCTAATACTTGTATTATCAACACAATATATTTCAAAAGCTGCTCTATCAGGACTATTTTTTAAATCAATATTATTGTTTATAAATTTATATTTTATTTCTAATGGTTTCATATTTATTCCTAACTTTTTATTCCCAACTTATAGTTACACTTCTCCACGGATCACCACCTTCATTTGCTGGCTCTCTATCGTATTTGAATTCTGTTTTAAAACCTTGTTTTCTTGCCCACGATGCAATAAATCCAAGTTTAAAACTTCCATGTTCACTATCAGAATAACACCATTCATATACACTACTTTCACCATTTTTAGCAGCTTTTTTTATACGTAAGGGAAGTTTTTCAATGATGTTTTTAGCATCTCTTCTACCCGCTTCTCTGGCTTTAGCTGTTGCTATTTCACTATCCTTTTGCTCTTTGTCAATCTTCGCCTTTTTTGTTTTGTTAGTTATACTCAACATTTCATCTTTTAAAGTCATTATTTTCCTCTTAAATACTATTTTTTCTTAAAATTTCAAAATAAAAGTTTTTAAATACTTTACCTTTTTTACCTATTCTCTGAGAGAATAACAAATTATGTTTTTTTATATTTTTTATATGCAGGCCATATCCAAACCAACGAACCCAAAAAAAACCATTTTGCTTATAATAGCAAAATCTTATCATTTTAAAATTATTAGTCGTATTTGTCATTTTTCTTCTTTTTCCACTTCTTGTATTTTTTCTTCTGCCCAAGAAGAAGGCATCCCCGTTTGACTTAATGGCATATATGATACAACTTTCTTTTGCTCTTTCTTCGTGAAAATTTTCCAATTATCATCTAGATATCTAATTTTACCGTTCTCAACTTTAAGACAGGTAGAAAGAGGAGCTTGTGAAATCATATTATTATTTTTTACTTTATAGTTTAATATCCACATTCCTATTAGACTTTGACAACGATGACTTTCAACTTGATGAGATGTAGGACATTCTGTTCTAAATCCAAATTTATCTTTATTTAATAGTTGCTTTAATCTCCATTCAATATGCCTTAGAACACCAAAAATATTTCCTGTTTCAACCTCTCTTCCATGGGTATTACCTAAAGCCCATTTATGAAGTTGATCTTTTGTCCATCCTTTTGGAGGATCATCAAACATAGCCAAACCCGATTCGGATTCTCTTCTGTAAAATTCATCTGGATCTTTATCATTTAATTGCCAGTTATTATGCCACATCATATAATATCGCCAATAACTTTCCCTATGGTAAGAAACTATTCTATGTAATTCTTCTAATGTTACAGCATCTAATCCAGCTAAGTTTTTTTCTTCTTTTTCCATTTTTTATATTTCTTCTTTTTAAATATTATTTTTTCTCCAGAATCTTTATCAAAAAATCCTTCGCATAGATCGTTCTTTGACCAGTTTTTACAACCCAAGTATTCCCAGTTTTTCTTGCTTTTCTTTTTCAATAATTTCTCGCCACAGTTAGGACAATCAAAATTACTTTCTTCTAACTCTACTTTTGGTTTTTCATACGGTTGACCGTCTTTATCTATTTGGCATTTGTAATCACACTTCTTATCTTTATCTATTCTATTAGAGCATGTGTAAAAAGCACCATATTTACTAAATTTTTTCACTAGTTTACCATCACATTTTTTACAATTAAAATCGGTCTTGCTATCATCTTCTTTTTTTTGCTTTGCATTTTCAAGATCGCTTTTCAACCTATTCCAGAAACAAGTTAAAATATCTAATTTACAAACATCATGATTTGCTATTCTATCCAAATCTTCTTCTAGGGATTTCGTAAATTCTAGATCTACAAAACAAAAACCTACATCTATTAGAAAATCAGATACTCTCACTCCCATATTTGTCGTATAAATAATATTTTTCTTCTTTTCTATATATCCTCTTGCAAAAAGAGTATTAGGAATAGAAGCATATGTACTCGGACGGCCAATACCTCTCTTTTCAAGTTCTTTTGTAAGAGAAGATTCTGAGTATCTTGGAGGTGGCTGAGTGAACTTTTGCTCTGTTGTTACATTAATAAGTTTTAATTCTTCTCCAGTTATAAATTCAGGTAAAATTGAATCAGAATATGACCCATATTTCCATACTTTTTGCCATCCATCGAAAATAACTCTGCTCCCATTAGCTCCAAATATGTATTTATCACATTTAAACTCTGCACTTCCTGCAAACTGCACCATATTAGCCATCTGAGAGGCCACAGTTCGTCTCCAGATGACTTTATAAAGCTTTTGAGTGTCTGCCACCCCTGTATTTTCAACAGCTATATCGGTGATTCTGATAGCTTCATGAGCTTCCTGGGCCGATGCCTTATTTGAGAATACATTTCTCTTGCCTGATAAATAATTATCTCCATATTTATTAGGAATCGTACATCTAATACCCTCTACAAAATCAGGAACAATAAAAGTAGAATCACTTCTAATATATGTAATACTTCCCGATTCATATAGCTGCTGAGCAACTGTTGCTGTTTTTTTAGATCCCCACCCTAGTATAGAAGAAGCCGCCTGATAAAGTGTTGATGTTGTAAATGGAGGATATGCTCTATTAGATTTCTCCTTAGTGTCGTATTTTGATACTTTCCATTTTTTCTTCTTAAGTATATCAATAATTTCATTAGCTGCGCATCCTGTTTTAATATCAAGCGGCTTAGGAACTTTAATTGTAGCTATAACTCTTTCTCCACCCTCCCTCTCTAACTCAACCTCTATAGGCCAATATTCTTGAGGAATAAAACTTTGTATCTCTTTTTCTCTTTCTGCCAGAATCCTGAGAGCTGCACTTTGAACTCTACCTGCTGATGGACCACCCGTAGCTTGAGTCACAGGAAAACTACATTTCCAGCCCACAATCCTATCAAGAATACGTCTACATTCATAGCTATCTGCCATGTCATAATTTATATCTCCTGCATTTTTTATTGCATCTTGAACAGCAGATTTAGTAACTGATCCATATACTATTCTTTGAAATGGTTTGCCTTCTGGAAGAATATCAGCTATGTGTCTAGCAATTCCTTCTCCTTCTCTATCTAAATCCGTGGCGATATAAACAAGTTCTGCTTTTTTGGCCAATCTCTGTATGTTTTTAACTACATCTTTTTTATCTGCGTAAACTTCGTAAGTAGGTTCAAAATTGTTTTTTATATTAACTCCTATTTTTTTAGGAGGCAAATCTCTTATGTGCCCAACAGAAGCAGTAACTTCATACTGAGAACCTAAAAACTTTTTAATTTTCCCAACTTTATTAGGAGACTCAACTATAACTAAATATTTTGCCATAACTATTTAAACCCTTTTTATCTAAATTAATATATTTTCTAATATCTTTTTCTAATTGTTTTGACATATCATGATTAGAACAATATATATCCTCTTCTTCCCTAAGACAACTTACGACCTGTTTCCCTATTTTAATTACTACAGATTCTTCTATCATTTCTAAATCAAGCATAACCTCTAAAAATTTTCCTTGATCTGAATACTCTGAGCCCACCGCTGAATGTAATTTTATATGATCTTCATTAGTCATAAGGAAAACTCTTCTAAAATTATCTCTAGGAAATAAATTACGATGACTAGATATCCACTTAACTTGTGGCCAATGATGTCCAATTATTTTTGGACCAGTATCTGCTAATGATTTAAAAATTTTCGCAAAATCTTTTAAATCATACTCATTATCTATCATTTTTTCTAATGATTCTATATCTTCAGCATAATATTCAACCCAATCAATATTGCTCTTAAAAATCTTCATAAAGAACAAATAAGCTGCTTTTTTCAAAAATATAGAATTATTAATAAAAGCATTAGTATTATGATTTACCAACTGATAATTCCAATATCCCGCAACCTGCCTTAACACTTTATGCCAAGAACCCTGTTCTGTTACCCTTGAAGAAACTTGAATTAAAATATTTTCACTCACAGAAGGGGTTTCGATTAATAAGGGAAGCAAAGAAAAATAATTTGTATAATTAGAATTATAATAAATGGAATTAGATGCTCCTTCAATCTGCCTTAAAATAGGAGGGATTTTAGTATGGTCTATGTCGGGATACTTACTAACTATATCTTTTCTAAATTGCCTATTATTATTAGTTTTAATATCTTTCTTTTCATATATTTTTTCTGCTATAGGGACAACTAATTCTGCACCTATACAATGAAAATAAAACGAAAATAACTCCTCAAATTCAGTATCTGATACACCCAGCTTATTGATTTTATATAAAAATTGTTTCATTTTTTTAACTGCATAATTCCTTCTTTCAAGATTATTTTTATCTAAACAATGATAGCATATTCCCTCCAACTCTTTTTTTGTGTGCCATCCCTTGTTAATAAATCCAATAGTTCTCATTAAAGCAAAATTATCCCATTGTATTCTGCTACCATCTTTCAACTCTGTCACACCGACATCTCTTCTTGTCCATTCTTCCCACTCATAACTCCCTTTAGGAAATATTAATTTACTACTAGTTCTTTTATATTTTTTATTCTTAGGAATATATTCTTCAAATCTGATTTCATAGAGACACTTCAACATGTTCCCAAGCATAACCATCTGCCAAATAATTCTTTCTAAAATAGTATCCCCTCTTTTTATTAATTGATACGACCAGTCTCGAGGATCAAAATAATCAACACAATCAAAAGGATCCTTCCAAGCTTTTCTTTTACAAAGTAACGGACTACTAAAAGTATGTCCGTAAATACGTTCCCAAAATTTATGAAGAGATGCATCAGTAGCATCCATTTGATCGTATTTAGATTTATATTTTATTTCGGGACAATCTATCATAAAATTACCAATTCTTAACTTCCGTATCTACAAATAAAAAATATAAAAATGGCACAGGCACATAAATGTAAAATTTATACACCCGCGCCACAATGGAAAGAAAAAACTAAACCATATCAAATAAGTTGTGTTCCCAAATTATACAGTTTTAAACCTTCTGTACCTCTAAGATGTTGAGTTTTTCCGCTACCACAAATAGATACATTATCGACCTTACCTTTTTTCACAAGGTCAACAGATTGAGATCGAGTGTACCACTTACCACCAATCTTATATCCCAATGTGTGGTCTTGCGAATTCACTCTTCTTTTTTGCACTTTCATAATTATTCTCCTATTCTATAAAATAAATGTTTAACAATATATTATACTTTATTACTTTCGCTTTGCAATGTTTTTCCTAACCCAATAAGTCCTGCCCCTATAGCAGCAATATGACACCATGCCGATCTTTCAGCTTCAGCCGCTGTGAGCCATTGTCTGTCTACTCCGTTTCCTGTTAAAAACGGATCATTTTTAATATCTTGTTTACTACTAAAAATACCGTTCATTTTCAATCTTCCAAAAGCACATTGCAGATTAACATTACAATGAGGAATATCAAGATGCTTAGATAATGAAAATAAATTGGGAGCCACCCCTTCTATTACAGAAATAACACATGCCACTCCCAAACAACCTTCCCACTCATCTTCTTCTAGATAACAATATTCATCTACCATACAAATTGTTTTTAACAAAGACTCATACTTTTTTAATCCTCTAAAGTTTCTTGTTTGCGTTTGTTCCATTATCTTATTCCTAAATTAATGATGTTATTGTACCAGTTGCAAAAATTTTTCATCTTTTTGAATTACATTAGCAACTAACTTTAAATACTTATCCCAAACTTTTTTCTCATTTGGTCTATCGGGAAGAATAGACTTTTCGCGCATAGTCTCTGCTTTAGCAACTACACTATCATGTATGCCTTCTAATTCTTTTTTTGTATATTTACCATTTCTAATATCTAACAACATTTGTCTATCAGGACGTGGAAAAGTCATTTCTCCTGTTTCCATAAGCTCAGTGAGCTGCACAACAAGACGAATAGAATGTGCAGCACTTTTGCTACAAAAACCATATTTCTTAATATCATCTTTTCTTCTAGCTCCAAGACCAGCCACAGAAGAAATGCATTTCTTTTTATCTACAGAATCAAGGATATTAATGATATCATCCATATGCTCTTTTTTGAGATTCCAATGATTACGAACATCATTTATAATCTCTTTCTTAGTTTTATTAAACTTTGTTGAAACCATCTTAACAGCCATTGCTTTACGCCATTCTCCTGTGCTATATCCCATAATCCTACCATAAATAGCATTACTGATAAGATCGTCCTTCAAATTCATAATCTCTCTACCAAATTCAGAACATTCCTTAATATGTTTTTCATTGGCAAAAAATAGTTCCGAACACTGAGGATCACCTCGTAAAACAAGCCTTAGGAAATGTTTTACACTATAAATTTTCGTATCTTCTTCCATCTCATGACATTCAAATTTCTTAACACCTGTAAGATATGAGAGGGGGGGAAATACAAAACCTCTTAAATCATGATCGGATTCTGGCGTAAACATTCCATATAAATGACTACCTGATTCACAAAGAAAATCAGGATTTTGAAGGGATAGGCTTAATAATTTTTCATCTTTCACTGTAATTCCGTCCTTACAACATAATTTATATTTCTGCAATTCAGCCTATTATAAGTTATTTGGTTTCACTTTCAAATCTTTTTTTCAAAATATGAAAAAATACACATAAGTTCTTAGTAGTAAAGGACTTAACCAAATATTTGACCGATATCAGGAATCTCATCTTCCATATATTCAAAATGCATAGTATCCATCTCGTCCTCGTATTTTTGATCATTAGGATATATAGTAAAAACAAC
>Ga0114918_10005718_pt1 | contig 10636 bp, 8 predicted proteins | sample LantaG_FD_87015 | JGI IMG/M metagenome (GOLD analysis project Ga0114918, IMG submission 87015) | Deep subsurface microbial communities from Baltic Sea to uncover new lineages of life (NeLLi) - Landsort_02402 metaG | ecosystem: Environmental > Aquatic > Marine > Oceanic > Sediment | place: Baltic...
TCGGCTTGGAGAACACCCTCAAGAACCTGCTGGGGGTCTACCGCACGGCGAAGGCCCGCGGGGACCTGGTCTAGGAGTTCGGCGGATTCTCCAAGATCGACGATCGCCCCGTTCTGGTGCTGGTCCGCAGGCTGCCGGCGGCGGCGGACTATCCTTCAGCCAAGACCGTTATCTACATCGACATGGAGTACCTCGTTCCCGTCATGGTTGAAGGCTACGATTGGACGACGCCCCAGCCGGAGTTCATGTGCCGCTACATCTTTAAGAACATACGTTTCAACGTGGGCCTGCCGGATGATCGGTTCACTCCCCAGGCCAATGACATGAACAGCCCATAGTTTATGCGCACGTTCACTACGGACTCCGAACGTCCCGGTCAACGGGACGTTTTTCTTTCGCCGATGGCCCGGTTTGGCCTGTGGGGGCCGATAATGGAGTGAGAGAGGCGTTTCGCCTGCGACGGGCCAGGCCCTGCTCCGCCCGACGCCGTCGGCGAAGATGTGTGGCTATGATCCATCGGATAACCAATAACAAGGCCGGCCTGTCGGTGATGCTGTTGTGCCTGGCGATGCTTGTAGGCTGCGGCGTTCCCGGCCCGAACGGTCGGCCTGACACGTTCGGCCTGAATCTATATCCGTCCGATTGGCAGATGGCTGATGCTGCGGCGCCCGGCGGCGCCAAGGGCGTGGTCGTGTTCGTCGTCGATGGCGTCAGTCCGGAGATCTTCGACGAGATGCTCACCGCCGGCGAACTGCCGGCCATCGAGAAGTACTTCCTCGACCGCGGCCTGTACGTCCGGCAGGCGTCGGTAAACACCCCGTCCGTGACGACTGCCAACCTCACTTCGCTGGCTACCGGCGTGGCGCCGGGGCATCACGGCGTCATCGCGGTGAACTGGTTCGATCGGGATCAGCTCATCTGGCGCAACTACGCGACCATCGGCCAAAAGAATTACGTGGACCGCGACTACACGACCACGACGATTTACGAGCACCTGGGTGACGCAGCGTCCTACTCGCTTTTCTTTCAGCCGCACCGCGGCAGCACGAAGTTCTTCGAGAATGCCCTGTCCGCCGGTCCGACGCTTGCGTTCGGCTGGTACGAACTCATCGACCGGATTGCCTTGCATCGGTTCGGCGAAATGGCCAGCCACGCCCGACAGCGCGGCGACTGGCCGGCCGTAGTGATGTGTTATATGCTCTCGCCGGACTTCCGGGCGTATTGCCACGGCCTGGATTCGCCGGAGTACCGCGATTCCCTTCGCCACACGGACAGGCAGATCGGGCGGGTCATGGGAGACTTCGAGCGCACCGGCATGCTCGACGAGCTGGTGTTCGCCTTCACCTCCGACCACGGGATGGTGAACGTCACCGAGCACTTCCCTCTGAGGCGGTTCCTTGACAAAGAGGTGGGCCTGGACCTGGCGACCAGGGAGCTGTGGGAGAACACCCATCTGGAGCGACGGCGGTCAGTGTACGAGCAGCATACCGCGGTCGTGAACTGCTGCGGCAACCGGTACGCAGCCATTGCGCTTCGCAGGCCCATCCGCCGCAACGGCGAGGTCGTCGGCTACGAGCCCTGGTCCGTCCGGCCGACGATGGCTGACCTGCACGCCTATCCCGTCGAGGGCGGCCAGGTCGATCTACCGGCGCTGCTCAGCGAGCGCCAGGAAATTCAGGCAGTGGCTTTCCTGGCCGGGCCCGACAGCGTGAGAGTAATGACCGCTGAGGGCGCCGTACAGTTCGATCAGCCCGCCGGGCGCGGCGGCGAGATAACCTATCGTCTGATCGACGGGCGGGACCCGCTCGGTTGGGCCCGGGCTGTGCCGGCTGATTTGCTGGCCGGGGCACCCGCATCGCCACAGGCTTGGCGACGGGCGACGATGGGGCTGGACTTCGCCGACACGCCGATGCAGCTTCCGGCCTACTTCCGCAGCTCGCGGGCGGGCGACATAGCTGTCTTCGCCGCCGTGCCCTGGGACCTGAGGAAAACGGTTCGCGCCGGCCACGGAGGCATAGACGCCGCCGAGATGCACGTACCGCTGTTGATGGTCGGCCCGTCGATTCAGCCCGGGCTCAGGTCGCAGGGAGTCAGCACGCTCGACCTCGTGCCGACGATCCTCTCAGTGCTGGGCAGGTGCGTCCCCGACGGGCTGGACGGCACGGTGATTCCTACAGGCGAGGCGATTCTTCAAGCCGGGCCTTGAACATACGCCCGCAGGCTGTCAGACTGCTCAAACTCAGCAGCGGAGGCCCGCAAATGACAAGACAACAAGTACAAATCACTTTTCAGCCGACCGGCAGGACGATTCACATCCTGCCCGGCACGACGATCCTCGAAGCGGCAGCCCGGGCCGGTCTGACGATAGAGACCCCATGCGGCGGCCGTGGCACATGCGGCAAATGTCGCGTGCAGATCACTCGAGGCGAGTGTCCGCCTACGGCGGGCGACCAAGAGATATTCTCCGCCGCCGAGCTGGCCGACGGCTGGCGGCTCGCCTGCCAGACGACCATCTGCGACCAGGCCATAGTCCATGTTCCGCAGGCGTCCCTGTTCGCCAGCGGTCACCAGATACTCACTGTCACCGCCGGCGAGACAGCCGATGAAATCGTTCCCGCCGTCCGCAAGGTCTACGTCGAGCTCGACGAACCCACGCTGGACGACAACCACGCCGACCTGCTTCGCCTGGAAAAAAAGATAGGCCCGGTGAAGGTTTCACTGGATCTGATGCGCCGGCTGTCGCAGCGCATGCAGGAGTGGCGGTACAAAGGGACAGCCGTCATCACCGATCACCACCTGATCGACTTCCAGCCCGGCGACACGACAGCGGCATGCTACGGGGCTGCCTTCGACGTGGGCACCACGACGATAGTCGGCTCGCTGCTCGACCTGCACACGGGTGAGGAGGTGGCGCTGGCGTCGGCGATGAACCCGCAGGTGATCTTTGGCGACGACGTGCTCAGCCGAATCAACTACTCTTCCGCCAGGCCTGGCAACCTCGATCAGCTCCGCGAGGTGATCGTCAACAGGATTAACGGCATGATCGAGTCCATGTGTGCCGAGGCGAGCACAACCCGGCAGGACGTGTACGAGCTTGCCTTCGCCGGCAACACGACGATGGAGCACCTGCTGTGCGGCATCAACGTTGAGCCGCTAGGCCACGTGCCGTTTGTCCCCGCCTACGCCCGCGCCCTGTCCCTGCCGGCTGAGCAACTTGGCATCGTTGCCCACCCCGAGGCGGCGGCGTATGTCTTACCGATCATCGGCGGGTTCGTCGGCGGCGACACGGTCGGGTGCATGCTGGCCAGCAGACTGACCGAGCTGGACGGAGCGACCATGCTGGTCGACATTGGCACGAACGGGGAGATCGTCCTTTCCTGCAACGGTAAATTGCTGGCGGCCTCCACAGCCGCCGGGCCGGCGTTCGAAGGCGCGAGAATATCCTGCGGCATGCGGGCGACGGCCGGGGCGATCGACAAGATCGTCATCGACGACGACCTGCAATACAACGTCATCGGCAACATCGAGCCGGTGGGCATGTGCGGGTCCAGCCTGGTGGACCTGTGCTCCCAGCTCCTGACGGCTGGGGTTATCACCTCGACCGGACGACTGCTGCCGCCCGACGAGCTGCCCGACGGCTTACCTAAGGCCATTGCTGGCCGCGTCAGCATCGGCGCGAACGATCAGCCGCAGTTCCTCGTGGCCGACGAGGGGACCCAGCCGGTCGTCCTCACTCAGAAGGACGTGCGGGAGCTGCAACTGGCAAGCGGGGCGATCCGCGCTGGGATCGGCATTCTGCTCAAGCGGGCGGGCCTGGCGCCGAGCGACCTGAAGCGCGTTCTGTTGGCTGGCGGGTTCGCCAGCTTCATCCGCCGCAGTCACGCCCAGCGCATCGGCCTGCTGCCGGGCGAGATCGACCACGAGGTCATTCAGTACGTGGGCAACGCCTCGTTGAGCGGCGCCCGTTGGGCCCTGCTGAGCACCAACGCCCGCTTGCGAGCCGAGGAATACGCCCGCAGCACCGAGCACATCGAGCTGTCGCAGGACCTGGACTTCCAGACGGCGTTCGCCGACGCAATGTACTTCCCCGAAAACTAAGGCCAATCGGCCATAGACGCTCTTGACTGCAAATCCCAGGACACAAGAAACAAGATACAAAGCTGTCAGGATTCGCCCAGTCGCCGCGAAGTGGAAGACCTTTGGATCTTGTATCTCTGGACTTGGACCTTGGGGCTCGCCCGGGCCTACTGTGCCGGCTGGAGGACGCTCGTCGCCGACTGGCCCCTGTAGGTGACGGTGACCTTCGTGAACTTCTCGGGCGGCGTGTCCTTGGGCAGGGCTGCGGTCAGACTGCCCGAGAGCATCACGTCACCCGATTCCAACAGCACCTCGTCGTTGCCGTCCTGTTCGAGCGTGACTGGGATGTCTCCGTCCTCCTCGCCAGCCGTTACCACAACGGCGATGTCCGCCAGCCGGATCGTGTCGATCTCGTCGGTCACCGGGTTGGGTCGCGAAGTCTTCAGGTGCAGGACGGGTCCGTTCAGCCCAAGCATGACCGCCGGCGTGAAGGTCACCCCGGCGATGTTGACCGGATGAAACCTGGGGCGGTTGCCGAACTTCAGCTTGTACGCGCACGAGCAGCACACCGCCGCACACGCCATCGCGATGGCCATGCGGGCCAGGATTGTCGGAGGCGTTCGGTTCATCGAATGTTCCTTTCGGCCAGGCGTGGCCCGTCCCACAGGTCCGCCGCCAGCGCCGGCGAGACGCGCAACAGTATCATATTGTCCCGAGCGCCCGGGTCCACTGTAACCGCAGCCGGCTGCGACAATCCGCCGCATCTGGTCCATCGTGACGGCCGGCTCGTCTTCCTTGCCGAAGGCGGCGACAAAGCCGATCATGATGTTGGCCACCGCGTCACCGGCCAAGCGGAACAGGCCGCTCTCGCAAATGAACGGGTTGCCGTGAGGCCGGCTGAACGGCACGTCGTTTTGGCGAAGTTCGAGAACACTTCCGCCCACATCCCCCCGAAGTACGTTCCCAGACCCGCGATGCCAACCTTCAGTGCCATTGCGGTCTCCTCTTGCTAGCTCTTGGTCAGTTCGGCCAGGCGGTCCTGGAGTTGACGATTGAGCATCTCGGCGACGTCGGGGTGCTCGTTGAAGATGTTATTGGTCTCGCCGGGGTCGGTTTGGCGGTCGTAAAGCTCCATGCTGGCCTCGCGGAGCATCACGCCGTCGGCGGCTTTGATGAAGCTCCATCGCTCGTCGCGGATGGACTGGGCCCCGCCGTGCCAGCCGCTGATGGCGAAGTCGCGGCGTTTAGCGACCTGGCCCCGCATCAGCGGCAGCAGGCTCTCGCCCTGGACGTGCTGGGGAACCGGAACGTTCAGCGCCTCCAGCAGCGTCGGCATGAGGTCGGGCGTCTGGGTGAATGCGTCGATGGTCTTGCCGGCGGCGGCGCCCTCGGGGTGGCGGATGAGCAGCGGGATGTGCGAGAGGATGTCGTAAGGCCAGGGGCGACACTTCTCGATGATGCCGTGCTCGCCGTAGAAGTCGCCGTGGTCGGTCGTCCAGACGAGCAAGGTGTTATCCAGCATGTCATTGTCGCGCAGGAACTGGACGAGCCGGCCCACCCACGCGTCCACGAAGGTGATGAACCCCCACCGCACGCGACGGACGTGCTCGAGCTGCTCGGGGCTCAGGTAGCCGTCGACGGCGCGGACCAGGGGCATGATAAGGTCCTTGCAGCCTTCGGGCGGCTGGCCGTACATGTGATCGTACGGCGGCGGAGGGTCGATGGGATCGTGCGGGGCGAAAATGTCGCACCACAGGAACAGGCGGTCCTTTCGCCCAAGGGCGAGCTGCTTTTCCAGCCAGCGGATCGAGCCCTGAACAACCTGGGCCTCGAAGTGGTCCTCTTCCCTCTGCCAGCCGTGCTCGGCGCCCCAGGGCGAGCGGTTGCGCATGTAAAGCGCCAGCATTTCGCGCGAGCCCCACGGCGGGGCGACGTTGCCATCGGGCGGCTCGATGTAGAACTTGTCCACGTCGAGCTTGGTCGCGACCGTTTCCGGCGCGATCCAGGGGTCGTCCTCCTTGCCGCGAATCCACTCCACGTAGTCGAACCCGCGCCCGAAGCCGAACTTGGGCCGATGCAGATGGTACGTGTCGGTCACCAGGGCGCTGCTGTAGCCCTGGTCCCAGAGGATTTCGGCGATCGGCACGTCGGTTGGCCGCAGCGGCCCCCACGGCCGTTCGGGCAGCGTGTATCGCCCGGTGAAGTAGGCGGTGCGGACCGGGACGGTCGGCATGCCCTCGGCGTAATAGTTGCTGAAAAAAGTGCTTTCTTCCTTGAAGGCATCGAAGACGGGCGTTTGGATGACGGGGTTGCCGAGGCAGGCGAAGTCATCCATCCGAAGTGTGTCACAGACGATCACAACGACGTTCACGAGTTGCTCCTTTCTCGATGCGAGAACGAGAGCCTAAGGATATCAGCAAAGCCGCAATCAAGCCAAGGCAATCACTGGACGGCACCCAGTTAACTCGTTAACTAGTTAACTGGTTAATTGGCTGGAAAGGCACACGTAGCTCCGGCTGGCGGGGCTCCTGTCCCGCCAGCACGCACATGGCACACGTGCGCGGTGGGACAGGAGCCCCACAGCGCGATACGTGGGAGATTTGACGGATGGCAAAGAAGTCACGCGTGCCTGCGGCATTGATGATCGATGACGGGGCGCCGGTGAACCTGATGCACTGGCACTGTCCGTGGGAGGCCCACGAGCGGCTGATCCCCAACCGGCTGGCCAAGGAGTTCGCCGAGCTGTGCGAACGACACGGCGTGATGGGCAAGTTCAGCGTCGTGCCCATGCCGGCTGCGCTGGGGCGGATTGACGGCCGGCTCGTCGGCGTGCCGGCGGCACATCTGCGGGGCTTTCTGGACATCGTCCGTGGGCGGATCGCCCCGCGGTTTGACATCACGCCGGAACTGCTAACGCACCTGGTGGCCTTCGACCCGAGCGATGGCTTTCAGCATGTCTATGAGGATGTGTGGGTCGCCCAGGCGTCTGCGGATGAAATCGCAGATTACATTGCCTTCGCGTTGAAGCTGCTGGCCAAGGTCGGGCTGAAGGCCAACGGCGTCACCTCACCATGGGATACGGGTGGCAGGAACGAACGGACCTACGCCGAGGGTATCGGCAGGGCGTTCGCGCGGGTACAGCGCCGCAAGACGAGTTGGTACTTTCGGACGGTCGCCGACGGCAAGCCGCTGTGGCCGAGCGTTGCATGGCAGGACCGCAAACGCGGGCTGAAGGTCATCAGCGTGCCGGTCAACGCGGGGGACGTGCTGTGGCGCACGCAGTACGGCAGCGTCGCAGCAGCCAGGCGAGCGGCCAAGCGGTGCGTCGATCAATTGCTGTCGGCCGACGGCAAGAGCGGCCGCGTCCGCGAGCTCGTCGACGCCGAGGCGCCCGTCACGATCCTCACTCACTGGCAGTCGTTGTTTTCTAACGGCCGAATGGCAGGCTTGGCCGGGCTGAAACTGCTGCTGGAACGGATGACAAAACACCTGGCGGGCCAGATCAAGTGGATGCGGTGCAGCGAGCTGGCGAAGTTGGCGCGGCAGTGAGTGAGTTTCGCACGCGTGCGCTCGTCAAACCGCTTCCGGTCCGGCGATGATCCGCACGTCGTCGCCAAAGGCTGACAACTCCGCAATCAGGCCGGCCGGCAGCGTCGCTTCGATCCGCGTGGTGCCGCCGTCAAAGGTCTGACTCTCTATGCGGGCGTGCCGTGCGATGAACTGCATCAGCTTCCCCTCGCCGCAGTTGGCGTCGAGCGTGACCCGCATGTGCCTGCCCAGCAGTCGGCCGGATACTTCCGCCAACAGCGCCTCGGCCCCCTGACCCGTAACGGCCGATAGGAGGACCGCCCGGGGGTATTTGTTGGCCAGCACTGTTCGCATAGCCGGGTCGGTGATGAGGTCGGTCTTGTTCAGCACGAGCAGGTGGTTGGCGTGGTCGATTCCAAGCTCTGCCAGCACGCCATTGACCGCGTCGATCTGGTCGGTGACGGCCTCGCTGGATGCGTCGGCCACGTGCACCAGCAGGTCCGCCCAGATGGCCTCCTCCAGCGTCGCCCGGAAGCTGGCCACCAGGTGGTGCGGCAGGTCACGGACGAAGCCGACCGTGTCGCTCAGCAGCACCTCCGCGCCGTCGGCCACCTGCCAGCGGCGGGTGCGCGTGTCCAGCGTGGCGAACAGTTGGTCAGCCACGAAGACGCCGGCGTCGGTCAGCAGGTTCATCAGCGTGCTCTTGCCGGCGTTGGTGTAGCCGACAAGGCACACGCTCGGCAGGCGCTGCCGCGAACGGACCTGGCGGACCTTGCGGCGGTCGATGTCGGCAATCTCCCGCTTGAGCCGGGAGACGCGCTTCTGGACAAGCCGGCGGTCGATTTCGATTTGCTTCTCGCCCGGGCCGCGCGTGCCGATGCCGCCCACCGCAGCCGCCGCCGTCGCCGCCCCGCCGGCGATCCGCTCCAGGTGGCTCCACATGTGTCGCAGACGCGGGTACGTGTACTCGAGCTGGGCGAGCTCCACTTGCAGACGGCTCTCAGCCGTGCGGGCGTGGACGGCGAAGATGTCCAGTATCAGCTCGCTGCGGTCGAGCACCTTGCGGTCGGTGACTTCCTCGATGTCGCGAATCTGCGCGGGCGTCAGGTCGTTGTCGAAGATGATGACATCGACCTCGTTGGCTTCGGCCCGGGCGGCGATTTCCCTGGCCTTGCCCGTGCCGACGTACATACCCGGGTGCACTTTCTTCCGCTTGGCGACCATCTCGTCGACGACGTCGGCCCCGGCCGTCCTGGCCAGGCTGCGCAGTTCCCCTAACGGGTCCGTCGGATAGATGCACCTGCCGGGCAGAATCACCGCCACCAGCAGCGCCCGCTCAGCCCGGGTGGATATGTCCGTTCGCTTCAGCTCAGCCATAGACTTGCTCATGGACTCCTTGCAGGAGGCCTTGCTCAATTATAACGCGATTCGCCCCGGCCGGCAGCACTGCCGGGTCTGTTCAGCCGAACATCCAGAGCACCACCGGCATGACCAGCACGATGAACGACAACGTGTTGATCACGAAAATCGTCGCCGCTTCGTCGGCGTTCAGGTCGAACAGGCTGGCTATGCCCACGGATGTCACCGCAGTCGGCATCATCGCCTCTATGATGAACGAGTTCCCTTCTGCGCCCACCAGGGGCCAGGGCGTCCAGTGCGTGGCGAGCAACAGCACAGCCGCAATCAACCCCGAAACGACAAACCGCAGCCCCGCCAGCGTGGCGATTACCGACAACAGTTGCCGCACGTGCGACAGGCGCAGCCGCAACCCGATCGAGAAGTACGCCAGCGCCGTCGTCCCATAGGCCAATACCGGCATGATGGGCGCCCGGTCGAGCGTGGCCGGGCACGGCACGCGCATCGCCGAAAGCACCACGCCGGCGATTACAACAGGCAGGCCGATCGACCGCCAGTCGAATATGCTCCGCAGCATCAACTGGCCCAGCGACCCGCCGGCGTGCGTGGGCGAGTAGTGCCTCGCGATCGGGTAGGCCACCAGCACCACGAACGGCGCCCACATCAGGCTGTAGATGCCCATCAGGCCCAGGCCCTTGTCGCCGTACAGCCCGAGCAGCACCAGCCCGCCCATCGTCACACCCGTGTTGACCATGCAGCCGTGGACGACCAGCAGCCCTCGCCGCGCCGGCTGTGATGTGACCCACCGCCCCACGACCACCGCCACCAGCGCCATGATCAGCATGTTCACCGTGCCCAAGCTCGGCAGCCAGGCATGCTCGATTCGCAGATTCATCTTCCAGATGGCCAGCGACTGAATGAGCGGGTAGCCGGCCACCACGATTGCCGCCATGAGCACCTTGGCCACCCGCTCGCCCAGCAACCGCCCTCTGCGCGCGGCATAGCCGGCTGCCAGCGAAACCAGAATCAGCGAGGCTGAAGCTATGAGTGTTTCCGACGCTTCCATTGGGGCGATGCTCCGGGTGAAACTCCCCCGGCAGCGTACGTTCCCCCTCGCCCGCGGGCAAGCGATTTCACTGCAAAGCGGGGTGTTGCGCGTGTTGCTGTCATGTGCGGCGAGTGTCCCGGCCCGCCGCGCATTTGATAGGGCGGCGCCGGGTGAGTTATACTGCCGGGCATGTCACTGACGGTTACATTGCTTGGCACGGGCACGTCGGCCGGCGTAGGCCGATGATCGGCTGTACGTGGCGCACGTTCCCCTCGCCTACGACGGGCTGACCATAAACGTGCAGGGAAAGTAGCAGGGATGCAGGGGATGCAGGGGATAGTCTTGTTGTAATGGCGCCGCGATGGTGGCGACTGTCTCGTGGCACTGTCGGCAAAGAACCTGAGCGGCTTTCCAAAGCACTAGAATTGGTTTCAAGACCCGTGGCGCCGGCATCTTGCCGGTGCGTCTCAGGGCTATCGCTCCGTCGCCACCCGCCACAGGCGGGTGGAGCGTGGGCGACTTGGCCCTGAATCTTGGGATTCGCATGGGCGGGACGCCCATGCCACGTTTTGAGACCACTTCCAATCAGTTATCCCGTGAATCCCCTGGATCCCTGCTGAAGAAAGA
>Ga0114918_10005720_pt1 | contig 10633 bp, 17 predicted proteins | sample LantaG_FD_87015 | JGI IMG/M metagenome (GOLD analysis project Ga0114918, IMG submission 87015) | Deep subsurface microbial communities from Baltic Sea to uncover new lineages of life (NeLLi) - Landsort_02402 metaG | ecosystem: Environmental > Aquatic > Marine > Oceanic > Sediment | place...
CTATACTTCCGCCCCTTACCACCTGCAAGGAATTGTTTATCCGTGTAATACTCCGCATTATGCCAAACCCTTTCCCCGTCCATACAGTCCTCTATTCCTAATTCGTACTGAGGATTGACTGTAACTTCTAAATCGTACTAAGGAGAATCGATTAAATATCCGCCCTCTCTCAATGTCACAAATTCACTTCTATATTGAAAAGACTGTCTCTCCTGTGTATAGCTCTTTTGATCTTGCGCTATACATTCAATAGGAAAATCCTTCTCCTCGATCCATACATGCGCCCCTTCTCCGTTGAATCCATACTCTATACTTGTATTACGCCCCAGCCTTTCATATTGTCCCTGTATAGCAAGCACACAATCAACGCATGTTTCATCTTCCGCGCGTGTGTCCCACCATGTAGTAATAGGTGGTCCAGTGCTCACAGGAATACACACTAATACAAGCACCCCTATAAGCACTATCTTAACCCATAGAAAGCTCATCTTACACCTCTGGGAATACATATTATTACGGTATCCCCACAGGTGCAACATGGGGCTTCGCCTGGTGCAATATCTTCATATTTACAGCTTTTACATCTTTCCTCTATCATTTTTCCCCTCCTTTTTCCTCCTATTTTCATCTTATGTTACAAACCTCCGCATCTCGTTAAGGGCATCATCCACCTGCTCACGTCTCTCGAGCGTTGAATCAATCTCAAATACATCAAGGCCCTCCATATACTTCTTTATTCTTCTGCGATCCTCACGCACACTTCTTTGTGCCGCCTTAGCCTCATCCCAAAACTCTTTTTCTTTAGCTTCCGCTTCCGCTCTCAGTGATGCTTGCGGATCATTAACATAAAGCGGGTGACTATCTATGGTCTTTTCCCATAGCTGACCTCCGTTCAGAAACTCGCGATCCCATATGCGCTTAATATCCTTGTTAATATCTAAGGTCCGCTTCTCAGGCATCCAAATATTAACGTCGTCAATGGTATATTTCTTGGAGTGTAATAAACTCTCAATGAGATGCAAGGGCCTCTTAACAGTGCCCTTATATGTCTGCTTCTCCGGGTGCACCTGTATATAATCAAAGATACTGTTAAACTCTCCTTCCTCAGTGTTAATTTTCGTGGCCTTCTTAAAGCCCCTGGTCTTAATCTTGTTATCTATCCGGTATAGACCGGACATAATATAATCAGCAGGACCTTCCGCTTTTAGCTCCCACCCGCCTATTTCGTTACTCTCAGGTAGTTTTTGCTCCCCGGCGAAAGCCACGCTATCCGTAGCAAAGCTTATAACGTCTTGCTCCCTTTGTTTAGCGTATTTGTAACTTTGCACTCTCGTAGCAGCCGTAATGAGAGAAGCGTAGACAGGATTAAACAACTTCCCAGCCGATAACCCTCCCGGCTTTTTAATCTTCTCGTAGAACGAGCCATAGAGGCTATTCATAATCCTTTTAGTAAGCTCGTAGAGGTATTCGTCTTCATCGGTGTTATTCTTGATCTTAAACAGCTTATCAATACCAGCTCTGAAAGGATAGCTTATCTCCGCAGGGTAAAACTCATAACCGTAAAGCACCTTATACTCACTGGGCTCAAGACATTCTAAAAGCTCTTCCTTCGTTACAACAGTCCGCCAGGTCCCAAAGGGATACGCCAGTACATCATTCTTCATCACGTAAGGCAGCGGTGAAATATACCTATATTTCAGGTTTAGATCGCAGAGATAGAAGCCATAATGAGCCTCCGGGTTAACTTCCGTAACCCAGCGCCATTCTCCTTTAGTAACGTCAATCAAATTCCTAATGGTGGACGGATAAGCACTCTTAATATCGTAAAGCTCCACATGGTCAAAATGCCCTTTCTTGAGCAGCTCGAACCGGCCCCCTTTGTAAGCGTAAAATGCAAGCCGTAACACGTTCTTCCGGATCTTCCGTACGTCAGGTATATCGGCATTATTACGGAAGTAATGCTTTGATAGTGCAGCTCGGGAGATATAGTTTTGCGGCTTGAGGCCTATCTTATTGATAAGACAGTCTTGCAGGACCATCCCTAACCGCTGACATAGGACGCTATCCTTGATACAATACTCAAGAATAGTATCTTCGTACTCTTTCCATATCCCCATTTCTACGTTAAGCTCCCCTGTTTCGAAAGGTAGGGTATCTTTTCCTACACCCAGGTATTTAAGAGCTGCAACTTCGAGCTTGCTCTCGTAAAACTGCCATAGATCGTAGAATCGGGACACGTGCTTTGCTTTAGTGATCGTAAACATCTTTTTGGGAATGTACTTGATCCTGTATTCGTAATACTCGCACTCTCCATGTTCGTAGAGGTCTTGTATAAGAGGCCGGGGAAGCATTTTAAGGATACTCTGAACGTCGAAGTCCATATTATAGTAAAAGATATGTGTTACTCTAAGATTCTTCCGTGTAAGCCACTGTAAAAGCTCATCGAGTGTGGCATCCTGTATATGCTCACCGTCGCTGTCAGTAAGCAGCTTGCAGGTCCCCCGGTAAGTCTCGGTATCCATACCCATTACAGGATGGTTTCTTTTGCGTTTAAGCGGCTTAGGCGGATGCTTCCGAAACCTAAGATCTTCAAAGTTAATGTTTCTACGGTTGGTTTTCATTACTCTTTAGACTGATATTTATCCTTTTTTCCTCTCTTCAACCTTACACATTCTCTGCATGGAAGCATAGTAAAAGGGACCTCTATATGAATACATCCATCACAGGTTTTTTCGTTCATGTTTCACCTCCTAACCCTCACCACAATCCTTCGTAACTCTTCCAGTATTCCTCTTCCTCCTCGGTGAAGGCCTCTAACTCTTCCTGCTTACGCTTCATTTCTGACCATACGTCCATAGCCTGTTTTTGTGTAAGGCCTTTTTCATCGCGGATGCGCTCTAAAACGTTCTCAAACCACGATTCCGCCTTGCCTTTTGCGGTTAGACTTCGTGACTGCTCTATCGTAGAAGCGCGGCGGTAATCATAAAGAACGTCCTGCTTACGAAATGATAATCCAGCATTCCTGGTTTCTTGATAGTAACGTTCACCACCCCACTTAAGCTTAATGGCCCTCTGTACAAGCCTTTCGGATTCCAAAGCTTTCATAATAGGGAATTTCTGGAAGAAGTTGTAACCCATTTATCTTTTCACCCTATCCTGCGGATGATGGTAATAACACCGAAGTTCGAGCTCATGGCTGTGGCCCTCTTTGATAGTCTTTATAATGTCCCCTAACTGCTGCCATCCACCTCTGAAATACTCACTTCCATAAGCGCCGGAATATCCGTTTACGTGATGTATCTCTAACTCGTATGAATTGGTATTTCCACAAAGGGAGCACGTGCCCCCAAGCTGATTCAACACTTCTAACCGCTTACGCTTATAATACGCACGCATATAGCCCGGTTTGTTAGTTGGCATTTTATTGGTAGATAGAAGGCCCCTAAAAAACGTAAGGGGCCCGCGTTTGGTTTTTTTTATAACTACTCTTCTATACCCTCATACGTTTGATCGTACGGCGTTTCCGCAGCGGGCCTGAACTCCGGCATCTCCGAGATCAACGTTATGGCTTTCAGAACAAGCTCACTAATAGCGCCGATCATTGCCGTAGCCTTTGCGCTCTCTATAGGGAAGTTAAAGGATTTCCCTGCGTATTTCGATAGTAGTATCTTACCCTCCTTTGTGGTTTTATGTACCCAGTGCTTCTCAACGGCGATAAAGGGCCCGTACTGACCGCGTTTAACGCAGCAATACCATATACTCGCAGGTTTACCGTTCTCGTCCTTACTTATGGTTTTATATCCTACTTTCATTAGTTCTTCCATCTCTTTTTTTATCTCCTTTTTTGTAGGGCCTATCTTAGACCCGTAAAGAAATCTTAGCTGAAACAGTATTTAAAGGGCTCGGTGCGTAAAACCTTCTCGCTAAGACCTTTAATCTTCTACAGATCCGTTACTTACCCTTTGGGATAACAGTTATAACCTTTTTGGATTCAGGCTCAAGCTCCTTCTTCTTCGGATACCGCTTTTTGTACGCTTCCAACAGCTCGTTTATATCTGGCATTTTGATTTCTCCTCGAATATGTTAAGATCTATCTTACAACACCAACACAGGCGTTCTTCCGGCTCACCGGAAAAAAGCCTTTGGCATATAGTACACACTTTTAAAGTGTCTATTCTGCCGCGCCCTCCTTAATGTAGTTGTTAATATCCTCTTCTGTAACCTTCATAAGGCTCATACGCTGCCTAAAAACCGTATCGGTAATAATCCCCTTCTCGAACCACGATTTCAAAGTTGCTATAGGCGGCTGATATTGTAGCTTCCGGACTTCGCGCTTTGCGCGTTCTATGTATGAGGTCTTGGTCTTTTGAGTGATTTTAAGTGCTTTAAAGCTATCCTCAGCTTGCGGTAGCGTTTTAGTGCCGTTAATAACCTCTGCTATAATAGTTTCTGCTTCTTCTTCACGAGCTGCAACCTCAAGTCTGTAATCTTCATAAGTGAGGATCCATGCAATTTCGGGCTCATCGTATTCTAAAATACCCAGTAACCGTTTAACCTCTTCAACGGTAGTCTGACCGATAGCGTAATTCTTTAGTATCTCTGTTTTTGCAAGCTCCTTTTCCTGCGGGGCATAAGCCTTTACAGTCCAGGTAGTCAGGGACCGCGCGTTTTCCGGTGACGAACCTATATCGAGATACCCGTTATAAACGTCCTCTTCGGTGTATACACCGGTTTGATATAGCCTTCTAAGGTCTACCCTGGTAACCGGATTATATGCAATAGCCAGCATAGGCTCAATGAAGTATGGTGCTATATCCGCTATACGCAGGATAGTCTTAGCATCATCCAACGTTATCTTTCGTCGGTGTAACATTTCAAAGGTCTGCATCGGTGACGGTAGATCCCAGTGCGCGCGCCAGTAATGCTTTGCCCATTCCGGCTCTAAACCCGCTTTTGCAACGTAACTATCTATGTCCTTCGGGTAATCCGCATCGTATTGATATTTCTTTACTACGTCCTCATTGAACGTATCCCGGACCATAAACCGTATAAAATCTGCCGGGGCCGGATAGAACCTCATAACCTCTTCTATATCCGCCATGTCCGTATCTGTGTAGCCCTGCTTTGACATATCCGTCTTATACTCTTCTATGGTCTTAATATCACGCCATCGCTGCCTTACAAGGTATTCAGGCATCGTAAGCGCAGGCCTAACCGAGGCCATGCTTTTGTGCGCTTGCTTTTGCCAGAACGGCCCCGTTACGGCTGATACAGCCGGGTAAACTGTAACACCCAAAACAAACCCTACAACCGCGTTTAAACCAAACTCTCCGGATTGTGCAAGCTCTTTAAGACTATCTAACTCCGCCTTTTCCATTTTATAGGAGGCCCCGAAAGTGTCTATCCACGCAAGGATCTTAGGTAAAGCTCTCGCTTCGATAGCCCAGACGGCATTTGCAGCCTGCTTCCCCAGGTAGCCTAAAACCATATCTCCGGGCGTATTCATACCCGAAGCCGCTAAAGACTTCTTCTTAGTCTCGTAAGTCGCTAATACTTCAGGGATCGCTTTAACCTCTTCATCAAAGTGCTCCCATGCGAACTCAACGTCCACGACGGTCTGTTCGCCCTGGATGCACTGTATAGCGTTTGAAGCTCTACGGTGACTTGTATCGAAGCCTATTTTATCTACTATTAGCAGAATAGGTGATTCTATGTGATCGCGCCAAAGCTCCGTGAAAAAATCCCTGAATGCACCCATTTTATTCTTCTTCCTCCATTGTAAATATCTGATCTAATATATCCTCCGCGAAATCTGCTAAGAACTCAACTATCCTTACATGCTCTGTATATAAAAGGGTTATTAGCCATTCTGGAGAGTCCTTAATCCACTGCTCAAACTTATTTATCTGCGTGGTAAGGTCCTTAATCAAGGCATCGTAAACCTTTATCGTATCATTCACTAAATTCTCTGCATACTCCTTTGCACCGTCAATAAGAGCATCGAAAGACTCTATTGCTGTATCTACAAGTGCGGTAACCGCATCTTTAGCGGTTTTAATCCACGGATCCACCCACCCTTTGACGACATCTTTTGTTAGTACCGGAATAGCACCAATCTTATTCCAAATCAAACCTATCTCTTTCCATAAGTCAGTTGATATTTGTGAAGCATAATCCCATACAGATGTATAAAGTCCATAAGCATAGCTATAAGCTGTCTGGAGAGCTGCATTGATCCAGCCCATCACGGTATCTTTTATATCGTCAATTATACCCATTTTTACTCAGGTTTCTCCTTATAAAGTCCTACTTCATAACCGCCAAGGCCGGCCAAAGCCGCCACTACAAGCATAAAAACCGTGCCGTTTATACCTTGATATAAGGCTACGGCTTCTAATGCCGTTATGCACACCATAGCAGTTATAGTTTTATATTTCTCCATTGTTACCTCCTAAAACTTGTTATCGTACCATCTGAAGCTCTTAGCGATAGTGTCCGTAACTATATAGTTACCGTCCTCTTTTAGTATATTGTGAGGATTATAGCCTAATGTCACACTTCTAAGCAGGTTAAACTTGTTATCATACCAATACAATTTCTTATTGATATAATCCACAACTATATAGTTACCGTCCTCTTTTAGTATGCGGTGTGTACCAGCGGCTAAATCAACCGATCTAAGCAGCGTAAACGCGTTGTCATACCAATGCATTTTCCTATTTGTATAATCCAAAACTATATAGTTACCGTCCTCTTTTATTGCTGATGTGGGCCCATAGGCTAAAGTCACGGTTCTAAGCAGGTTAAACTTGTTGTCATACCAATACAATTTCTTATTAGGATAATCCGTAACTATATAGTTACCATCCTCTTTTATTATTGTTGATGGCCCAAAGGCTAAAGCAACTGTTCTAAGCAGCGTAAACGCGTTGTCATACCAATACAATTTCTTATTAGGATAATTATCGACTATATAGTTACCATCCTCTTGTAAGATATATCTTGTATCGTACGCTAAAGTAACCGTTCTAAGCAGTGTCATAGTTTCACCGTTTATATATAACCCCCAGGGTAAAGTCACAATCCGTTATCGTGCCCGCCGTTGTAAACTTCGCACGTTGCTTCCAGCCTAATCCTGAGAGTAAGGTCTTAAACTCACTTCCGGCATCATCAAGCTCCTGAAATACCAATACGTCTTTCCATTGTTCCGTGCTCGGATCGTAACCTTGTATGGTAACGTTTAAGGTTGGAGTGGTCCCCGTCAGAGACGTACAGTATAAGTGATATTCTGCCTGCTTCCAGACACCCGTAAAGAACTCCTGACTATAAGCCGTAGCATCTGCCACGAGATTCGTAAGTAAGAGCATTTGTACTTTTTGTGCGAGTGTTTCACTCGGCTCTATCTGTTGTAAAGAAAGAGAATCAAGATAGAAGAATAAATCGTTTACATAGAGCAGGTGTGAAAAGAAAGGTCTTATATAAGAAACCTCGTCCGGCACACTCAGGTAAAATTCCCATTTGGACCAGTCAAAAGCTCCTACTTCCCAGTACGGATACGAGTTCCCAATATATGTATAGTCACTGTCATATAGCTTATAAAATGTTTGTATGCCATAAGGTGCATCATTAGCGGTTTTAAGCCATGCGGTAAGCTTATAAAGTGCAAACGGTGTAACCGGTATATAATCTTTAACTATAATCGCGCCCCCCGTTACGGTCTTCGTTATCTTCGCTGCATACGAGCCCCGTTTCTTTTCATCGGTTTGGATCTCTACACTGCCAGATAAGGTCTCCCAGAAATCCATATTGCCACGTTCAAAGCCTCCGTTGCGTATAAGCTCCTTGCTCATATCCTGGCCTCCTATCCACTACCTTTTACAAATTCCTTTAGCTTCTGCGTTAACGGCTTCACCTTAGTTTCGTCGGTTATTACGTGCTGCACTACGATAGGCTCCTCTACGTTACGTAACTTCTTCACTGCATCCTTCTCCTTCATAATCTCCAACATTGTGCCGTACAGCTTTTCATCGTAGGCCCTATTAAAGCATTCGTCAAGCCACGTCTCCACTGCGTCCAGGTGCTCTTTCTTTACCATTTTACCAAAGCCCCGCAATGTCGTAATCTACGTCGTTTGCTTCCGCTCTTTGTACCTTGATCGCTTTACACGAAATATCGAAGATATTAGGGTAGTAATCGTAGCAGTGCAATGGACCGTAAAAGGTTACTCCGTCCGGTGAATGATATACATACAGCTCGTAATCCGTACAGCCTATGTGTAGTCTGCTTACTACCTGCGTAAACTCTATTTTAGCACTTAAAACGGCTAAGGCTGTACCTACTTTTATCTCCGAATATTCGAGCCCCGCGCCCACGGAGGCAACCTTTAAGGCTCCTCCGATTGTGCTTTGCAGTTGAATATACTTACCGTCGCTCTTCTTCGCTAAGAGATACGCAAAGACACGCTGAAATATGTTGTTTACACCGTATCTACGCACGTGTTTAGGCTCTACGTCTATCTCGTCACCTATCTTCTCTTCTAAACGTTGTAGCACAACGTCAACTTTCGCGTCCGATACCATTTTTTACTCTCTCTATCTGGTTATTTCGTATTCTACAAAGCCCGCAGCACTGAAGTTTGTAGCGGCAGCCTTATTTATTCCTTTCAGCACAAAGGTTTGACCTATGGGTATATCAAGATCGATTGGATAGTCCCTTCTGATACCTCCGAAGGTTTCTACAAACAGGGGGCATTTATCCATTATTTTCTCCCGCTCAATATAGCCGGTTAAATAACCGTCCTGATCAGGCTCGTCAACAATCATTATCTTCGTTATCCGCTTCGGCTCTTCCTCGGTGCTCGTTAACGTTACTATCTCCTCTTCTACGTCCGTAGTGTTCGTATGATCAAAACCCTTCTCGTAGTTTACCATCAGTCCGTCCTCCGCACCGTTTCGATAAATGCGATTTCAAGCTCACTATCCGCTATTAACGTTGCGCCACAGCTTACCTCTACTTTAAGCTCCTCACCGGCTAAGAACTTCAGTGGTGCAGGTAACCATTCCACCTTTACCACAGGCGCTTGTCTTGTGCAGCCCCAGCATAAGCGGCTCATGCCCTGTGTCAGATACATTCCTTGACGTGTTTTATCCCAAAGCACTTCTCTATCGCGGGTCATTCTCAAATTGCGCACTTCATCTCGCGTTGTTGCCGTTGCACCCGTAGGATCAAAATTCAAAATTAAAATGGCGTGTATGTCTATTTCGGTCTTAGAAGGTACGTCCGCACCAAACGGGAAAGCCGGATATTCTGATGGATTCAAGCATTTATCGGCTTCACCATAGCTATTTGCAGTCATTGCACCATCGTTAGTACCGTAATTCACAAAGGAATATTCCTTTGACTTTGAACCGTTTGGCATATCAGGTGTCATATCACCGGCATCGTACAGTTCGTAATATACCGCTCTGTACCGTGCCGCAGCGTCCTTGTTGTCTATACTAAAAGTTTCACCTTCTGCAACCGGATACCCGGCCATTACGCCTTTATCTACCATTTGAGTCAGCAGGTTACCTACGTTCATAGCCGCATTGTACTGCTCCAAATGGTTTGCATACGCTTTCTTCGTATAGAACCAGCCTACACTCAAACGCCCATTCTTGAACTCGCAGAAATTTGAACCATCATCTGGGGCATAAGCATCCACGCCCTTAACGAGAAGAGACTCGCCGGTGTCCGCTTCTAACTCCATTGATTTTAACGTAGCTACGTTTTCCCACTGCATCATAAAAGGCTCTACTAATCCCATTTTGTTTTATCTACGCCTCCTATACTCCTCTACGCAGTCCTTCCGTATATCTTGTCTATGCACTCACCGACTGCTGCCTGTACCTTTGCTCCGTATGCGATACGCTGGGCTCTCGTGGTCCTGGGCTCTTTCTTCAAGGCCTCTTTAACGTCGTCAATACACTTTCCACGTGCATCGTAAGTCTCCATCGCGTGATTTACCATGTCCTCACTCCGCTCTTCGAAGTGTGCTCCGGCCCTGTCTGCACTGTCTTTCCACGAATTACGTGCAGCCGCTATTTCAAGGCCCTTTCTCATCTTACCTTTCCGGTGCGCTTCCGCTACCCCGGCCTGATGTTTCTTCTCCATGTCGGGATCCTTCAATAAAACGCCTACCGGATCCTTCGCTTCTGCAAATCCTTCCTTTAGCGATTCACCCGCACCTACGATATTCCTTCGCATCCGGGCTTCCGCCACTGCTCTACTTTTTACCATGTCTTATACGACAACAATAGTGTTGTTGTTATATAAAAGGAATAGGCTAAGAAAATTTGCTATGGTGATTCGATAAATGAGAGGGGTGGGGGGTCTATGATCAAATTAATTTATAGAAAGTGAGGTATAGATAACTATAATTAAAATACTAATAGAATCATAAATGAATAGAGGAAAAGTTTTATTATAATCGGTATGGTAACTCTGTTTTCCTTAGTACGATTTAGAAGTTACAGTCAATCCTCAGTACGATTTGGAAATGGAGGACTGTATGGACGGGGAAAGGGTTTGGCATAATGCGGAGTATTACACGGATAAACAATTCCTTGCAGGTGGTAAGGGGCGGAAGTATAGC
>Ga0114918_10005724_pt1 | contig 10632 bp, 8 predicted proteins | sample LantaG_FD_87015 | JGI IMG/M metagenome (GOLD analysis project Ga0114918, IMG submission 87015) | Deep subsurface microbial communities from Baltic Sea to uncover new lineages of life (NeLLi) - Landsort_02402 metaG | ecosystem: Environmental > Aquatic > Marine > Oceanic > Sediment | place: Baltic...
GGATAAGTACCTGGAATCCTGCTGTATAAACAGCCCTGAATTTGCCCAGTCTCTCAACAATGATAGCTGTCCTCTGGGGAACAACTTTTATCATTGATGCAATAAGGATGAATCCGAGAATTATTGCACCAATAAGTATGAAGGTAATTGATCCTGTCATGTTACTAATTTTTAGGTTCGACTTTCAATTTAATATTTTCTTTTTGTTTTATTATTACTGTTTGACCAGCTTTAATTTCTGATACTGACTCTGCGTCCCATGATGTGCCTTTAAATTCTACTTTCCCTTTCCTGTCAGGTCCGAAATCAGTGATAGCAACAGCTGGTTTTCCTGTAAACTCATCTTCAACAGCTTCTGACCGGTCATCATTGTTGTAAAGAAATTTATTTTTAATCATTCTTCTGAAGATCAGAAGAGTAAGAACTGAACTTGCTGCAAAAACAATAACCTGGATGTTGATATTTGGCTCGGTGAACAGACATAAAAGGGCTGTAACCCAAGCCCCGATACCAAAGAAGAAAATTACAAATCCCGGCATAACAAGCTCCAGGAGTAAGAGAACAAGTCCAATAATGAACCATATTATTTCAGGTTTGGAAAAAATGGATTCGCTCATAGCGCATAAATTAAATAATTTGAGAAATTAAATAGAGTTGAGTAAAGATAAAAAATCGGAATAATATTCAAGAGAAGTATTGTTATTCTTTTAAAATAAAAAATGTAGTGATGGAAGTTGTTGCAATAAATTATTCAATCGATAATTCTCTGCCGATTTCTCTCATCCATGATGAGACTTTTCTTGAGTGGAAATTGAGATTTTCCCTGGTATAATCACCCTCCATCTTGATCAGTTGGCCAATGTATAAACCTGAGCTTTCATCAAACTTGTAGCAGATGAACCTTATAGTTCCTGTATCAACACGTGTGTCACGGGGAGCTGTTACTTTGCTTGATGCTATATATTCAATATATCTTGCATATTTTAATAATTCTTCACCGGCGATTTTTATGCCTGAAAACTCACATTGGCCCAGGTATTCATCAGCCTTGTCCAGGCGTATTTCCAGATCCCTGTCAGGGAAATTCATTTCATCGGTATTGTATGTGAAAACGTTTCCTCCATTATCAATGATAAAACCATGATGATTGATTCCCCGGACGTAATCGTACTGAAAAAGGATCACCTGACCGCTGGTTGAGAAATCACTCTTTTTACATCGCGAAGCCAACAGAATGATAAGAAACAAAATTGTGATATATATAACTGACCTTCTCATATTTGTATAATATTACCCACAAAAATCAGGCCGTTTGAAATTTGTTATACCTCCTTACTTAATAAAGATATTGCAGTGAGGTTAAAAGTTGCGTCAGATAAAAAAATTTTCCGGTTTCATTTTTTTTTTGTAATTTTTAACGGTATTAATTCTTTGGGAATTACACTGGGAACAATGATTTACCTATCCGTTTGAAAAGCGGGATAAGTTACTTAGTTTGAGTTATTAACAGGATATTTTTATCAGCATCTTTAAGTTTACATCAAGGAAAGGAGACAGGCATTATGGAAAAATTCTTTGATTATTTTGATGGCCGGTACAGGGAATCGATCCTCAGCAATACCGGAATGGAAGAAGGACCGGTAATAACAATATCACGTCAAACAGGATGTGATGCCCGTCAGATTGCTGAAAATGTTGTGGATAACATGAACCGGAGAACCGGTACCAATAAGTGGAAGTGGGTTGATAAAGATATTATCTATGCCATTGCAAAAGAGCTGAATACCGATTCACAACGGGTAGAAAATTATTACAAGGGGATGGAGCTCACCAATATGTCTGAGATGATCATGGCTTTCTCCGGGGGATTTGTTAGTGATGAAAGGGTTAAAAAAGCCATCAAGGATGTAGTATTGGCGATTTGCAAAGAGGGGAATGTCGTCCTTGTAGGCAGGGGAGGAGTCTCTATAACCCGTAATATTGTAGATTCACTTCATGTAAGACTGATAGCACCGTTTTACTGGAGAGTAGAGAATGTAATGAAAAAGAAGGAGATGGAAATAGAGGCAGCTGAGGAATATATTGTCGATACTGACGAAAGACGTCATAACCTCATAACCACATTCCTCGAAAAGAAATCGGTGAACATCGATTTCCTTTTTGATGTTACAATCAACCGGTTCTCATTCAATATATATGAATGCGCTGATCTTATTGTTTCCATGTATGAGAAGAAAATAGGCAGGCAGATCGCGGAACGGAAACGGAATAAAAAAATATTATAACCCGGGGGTCTTATTTATTTACTTCCCCGATCTTTTTAATATGCTCGCTTAATCGTTTGTCAAGAGTGTCCCTGTAGGCATCCCAGTCTTTTATCGGAAATTTTGCCACACCGGTATCCATAGCAGCTTTAGCTACTGCCGATGCTACACATGAAATAAGTCTCGGATCGAGTGGTTTCGGGATGATGTAATCTTTGCCAAATACAAGTTTATCAATATTATATGCTTTAAGTACTGAAGGCAGAACCGGTTCTTTTGTCAGGGCTGCAAGGGCTTTTGATGCTGCCAGCTTCATCTCCTCATTTATTGTTGAAGCCCTTACATCGAGAGTACCACGGAATATAAATGGGAATCCGAGCACGTTATTTATCTGGTTTGGATAATCCGATCTGCCTGTTGCAAAGATCAGGTCATCCCTGGTTGCCATTGCATCTTCATATGAGATCTCTGAATTAGGATTGGCCATTGCAAAAACAATCGGATTTTTTGCCATCGATGCAAGCATTTCCTTCGATACGATATTAGCAGCTGAAACACCAAGGAACATTTCTGCTCCTTTCATTGCCTGGGCAAGAGTATCAACATTCTGGTCAGTTACAAACTCCTGTTGGTATTCGTTAAGATCTTTTCTCTTCCGGTTGATCACACCATTAATGTCGACCATAATTATGTTTTCCTTCTTTACTCCAAGCGAAACATAAAATCTTGCACACGATATTCCTGCTGCACCAGCCCCGCAAATTACCGTCTTGATCTTATCAATCTTCTTGCCGGTTATTTCCAGGGCATTAAGGAGCCCTGCACCTGAAATAATTGCAGTTCCATGCTGGTCATCATGGAATACCGGTATATCAAGCATCGCTTTGAGCTTTGTCTCAACCTCGAAACATTCAGGTGCTTTTATATCTTCAAGATTAATGCCGCCAAATGTTGGAGCGATCTTTGCACATATCTCGATAAGTTTTCCCGGATCCTTTTCATCAACCTCAATGTCAAATGTATCCACATCGGCAAAGACCTTGAATAAGAGGCCCTTGCCCTCCATTACTGGTTTTCCCGCCATGGCGCCGATATCACCAAGTCCCAGTACTGCTGTTCCGTTCGATATTACAGCAACAAGATTTCCCTTGGCTGTAAAGGTGTAAACTTCCTCCGGATTCTTTTCTATCTCAAGGCATGGAAAGGCAACTCCCGGAGTATAGGCAAGACTTAAATCAAACTGAGTACTGGAGGGTTTTGTAGGTATCACTTCTACTTTCCCGTGACGGCCTCTGCTATGATAGAGAAGCGCATCTTCTTTAGTTACTTTTGGCATGGATCAGGCTGTTTTATGTATATTTTTAAATAAAATTTTTCCGGAATAAGGGGTGAACAGAAATATTATTTCTTTAAAATTATAATAATTAAATCAAATTAAATATGAAAAAAATCAGGTTGTTATTCAAGTAAGAATTCGCACAGATAACATATTTGCTGATATATATTTTGCAGTGACAACAAATTTGAATATTTTCAAAGCCGGTATTATGATAATTTTAAACCCAATCACATTATAATTATATGGAACAAAATCTTGCTATTGGTGCTGATATAGGAGGGAGCCATATCACTTGTGCCGCAGTTGATCTTTCTTTGGGGAGTGTTCTTAAGCATACTATATCGGAGAGAGCGGTAAATAACCAGGCCCATGCTAATGTAATAATCGGCACCTGGACAAATGCGCTTGCGGATGCCCTTAAAAAGGTCCCGGCTGAAAAAGTCAAAGGCTTTGGATTCGCCATGCCCGGACCTTTTGATTATGTTAAGGGTATCTGTTATATAAAAGGTGTAGCTAAATATGAGAATCTCTATGGCTTCAATATTGCTGATGCAATTGCCAGCAACCTGGATGTCCATGATGATTTCCTTATCAGATTTATGAATGATGTATCAGCTTTTGCTGTCGGGGAGGCGGTAATAGGTAAGGCAGCAAATGTTGATCGTTCTATGTCTGTAACCCTGGGTACAGGTTTCGGATCTGCATTTATCAGCAAACGTATCCCTATTGTCGACGGACCGGAGGTTCCAAAACTTGGTTGTGTCTATCACCTTCCCTATAAAAGCGGAATAGCAGATGATTATTTCTCAACACGCGGATTATTAGGCAGATATAAAAGCCTGACCGGCAAAGAGTTACCAGGTGTAAAAGAACTTTCTGAGATGGCCTCTTACGATAAATCTGTGTCAGATATTTTTACTGAATTTGGAAACGATCTGGGCCTGTTTCTTGCTCCATGGCTTAAGAAATTCAAGGCTGAAATACTTGTGGTGGGAGGGAATATATCATATGCTTATGATCTCTTCGGTGGTGCCTTTGAAGAGAGACTGAAAAAGGAGAATTATACCTGCAATGTCGAACTTTCAACACTTAAGGAGGATGCCGCACTCTTCGGCAGTGCCTATCTCCTCAATGATGATTTCTGGAAATCAGTACAACATGCGTTGCCTTTAATGTGACCTGAATCTTGAATCTTGAACCATAATAACATGAACACACAAAAAATAAACCTGTCAAAAATCGCCCCTGTGCTCATGGGCTTCTTTGTCATGAGCTTTGTTGACCTTGTGGGCATTGGTGTTGACCGTGTAAGCGTTGACATGAGTCTGAGTGCAACAATAGCACAGCTTATACCCTCCGCCGCCTTTCTCTGGTTTCTACTGCTCTCAGTACCTGTCGGAGTGATGCAATCACGCCTGGGAAAGCGTTATATGCTGAATATAGGTATGGGAGTAACGGCACTGGGCTTACTCATACCATTTTTTATCTATACATTTGCCACGGTGCTTATTGGATTTGCTCTTCTGGGAATAGGAAATACCATTGTACAGGTCTCTGCAAACCCTCTTATGGTGGATGTCGTGCCGGGAAACAGACGGTCAAGTTATTTGAGCTTCTCCCAGTTTATTAAAGCAATAGGTTCAATGATTGGCGCTCCGGCAGCAGCTTTCTTTGCCTTAAAATTCGGCGACTGGAAACTCATGTTCCTTGTTTTTGGGATTGTATCAATCCTTACGGTAATATGGCTTGGATCAGTTAAAATTGAGGAATCAAAGCAGGATTTTAAACCATCACTCTCCTCATCTTTCAAACTGCTGGGCAATAACTATATCCTCCTTATGGTGATTGCTATCTTTGTGGTTGTTGGTGTTGATGTCGGATTCAATTCAAATTCCGGGCAGTATCTTATTAAACACTTTGGTATTGAACAGATAGCTGCCGAATCAGGCAGAAGCGTGTATTTCCTGGGCCGTATGCTTGGCACTTTTGCCGGTGCTATCATGCTCACAAAGCTCTCGTCACATAAATTCTTTATATGGACCTCATTACTTGGTATTTTATGCCTGGTTATGATAATATTTGTTAAATCCACATTCATGGCATGGGTGCTTGTATTTCTTATTGGCCTTGCCGTAGCAAACATATGGCCTCTGGTATTTTCCATAACTATAGGAAGATTTCCGGAACGAAGCAATGAAATATCAGGACTGGTGATGATGGCAATCAGCGGCGGGGCAGTAATCCCACTCATGATAGGATGGATAAGCGACATGAGCAATGTTGCCATTGGAATGTCACTTCTTGTCCTCTGTATGATCTATCTGTTTATTGTATCCATATACACACTGAAGAAAGTATGAATCACACAAAATCAGGCAGACGTGCTTTTCTTAAGAAGACAGCCGCTGCAGCAGTTACAATTTCAATAGTTCCACGTTATGTGCTTGGAGGAAAGGGCTACACTGCTCCTTCTGACCAGCTTACAAAAGGTATTATTGGAGTAGGAGGCATGGGCCGTGGTCATTTTGGTTATGAAGGTACACGGTTGCTTGCTGTCTGCGACGTTGACAGGAACCACCTCGACGAGGCAATTGCCCTGGCTGGAGGTAACATAGACGGCTACCATGATTTTTGTGAGCTGATAGCACGGGATGATATCGATATAATCCATATTGCCACACCCCCTCACTGGCATGGTATAATGGCAAAAACAGCCGCTGAAGCAGGTAAGGATATCTGGTGCGAGAAGCCGATGACACGTACGATAGGCGAGGGGATAAAAGTAGTCGAAGCTGTGCAGAAACACGGAAGAATGTTCCGTCTTAATACATGGTTCAGGTTTGATGATCAGTTCTATGGTCTTGGAACCACTGTCAAGCCGCTTAAAAAGCTAATTGACAGCGGTGTTATTGGATGGCCTCTTAAGGTAACAGTCAGCGGTATAACAGGCTTTGACTGGAAATTCTACTGGACCGGCCAGCATAACCTGCACCCTGAACCTGTACCTGATGAACTGGATTATGACTTCTGGCTTGGCCCGGCACCATATAAGCCATACAACCCTGAGCGTGTCCATTCAAAGTTCAGGGGATACTGGGATTATGACGGAGGAGGACTTGGTGATATGGGACAACATTATCTTGACCCTGTACAATATCTTCTCGGAAAAGATAATACCGGCCCCATTTCAGTTGAAATAGATGCACCACAGCAGCATTACGATGCTGTTGGTACATGGCGCAGGATAACATACACCTATGATGACGGCTGTAAGATTATCCTTGATGGCGAAAACCGCGACAAAAATGCTGCATATGTCGAGGGTCCCAACGGAAAGGTGTTCAAAGGCTTCAGATCAGATATTAAAGATCTGGATAAACTGATTAACTCGTTACCCGATCCTGAACCGCAGGTAACAAAGTTTACTGAGTCGGTGATGACAAGAAAAAAATTTGCACTCAACGAAGCAAATGGTCATAGATCATGTTCCATAGTTAATCTTGGTGTTATAGCCCTCCGGCTGGGCAGGAATTTAAATTATAATCCTGTATTACAGCAGTTTATTGATGATGAGGCTGCCAACCGGCTTATTAATCAACCAATGCGCAATCCCTGGGAAATCTGATTTTGTTTAGATGCTAAACAATAAAATAGTACAAAATGAAAATTAAAAGCTTCTCTATAAGTATTATTTCTCTGCTACTGCTCTCTTCAATGGCTTTTTCGCAGGATAAAAGAACCCTGGAGACAAAAATTGCTGATCTTCTGGCACAGCTTCCCGCCAGTGATGTTCAATATACAGATAAACTCATGGGAGATATGCTGTCACTCGGTGAGGAGGGGATAAAGAAAATCTGTGATCAGATAATACCTCCCGGTACCGGTGACGATACAAAACCAAGGTTTGCCGTAGAGTCTTTTTCAAGGTATTTGTCACAGAAGAGCATGGAAAATGAAAAATCTCTCTGGGAAGATATCTGTATTTCATACATATCACGGCAAAATGACAATCTGGTAAAGGACTTTTTTATGAAACAGCTTCAGCTTATCGGGGAAGATAAATCAGTTGAAGCATTGAAACCCTTCATTACTGATAAGCAGATGTGTAATTCTGCTGTAGCAGTAATAACAGCGATAGGAGGAAAACCTGCAGAAAATGTACTCGCCGGATCACTAGAGAATATGGAGCTTCCATGTGCCGCAGCAGTAATGAACGCCCTGGCAGCAATGAACTCTCAAATAGCTGTTAATGAATATATATCCTGGGCTTCAGTCGATAATCCTGGTATAAAAGCTTCGGCTTATAATGCTCTTGCACAAAGCAGAAGCACACAGGCTTATCCCGTACTCCTTAATGCAGCAAAAAACAACCAGTACCGCTGGGAAAAAACAGGTGCAACATCAGCCCTGCTGAACTATGCGAGAAATGCCGGGGCATATGGAGATACAAAAACCATGGACAGGATATGCAAGCTTCTTATAAAAAAATGTAATGATAAACTGACCTTTCAAAATAAGACAGCAGCCCTTGAAACCTATGTTATGTTTCATGGCTCTGATGCAATGTCTTATATATTGAAAGCTGCAGCACATCCTGATGCAGGTTACAGGAATGCGGCAATAAACACGTCGGCTTACATCATGGGGAATGAAGCAACTGATACATGGATTAAGTACTTCCCAAAGGCAATACCCGCTGCTAAGCCTGAGATCATTAATATGCTGGGCAGGCTTGGAGATGAAAAAGCATTACCCCTGATTAAAGCTTCTCTCATTCATGAGGATCCTGCCGTGAGAGGTGCTGCTGCTCAAGCCCTTATTAAAGCAGACGATAAAGAAGCAATACCCTTGCTTATCGGATATATGATGGAATTCGAATCTCCTTCTGATCAGGATGCAGCCCTGACAGCTTTGAAGAGCCTGACAGGAAGCAAAGAGATGCCTCTGATTAAAAATGTACTGGAAGAGGGTCTCCCTGCTGCAAAAAAAAGTGCAATTGAACTGCTAGCCTGGGGAAAAAATACTGAATTTTTCAAAGTAATATTTCCATATACTTCAGCGGCAGATGAAGAGGTCAGAGCAGCTGCCTTCAAGGCTCTTGCCAGCCTGGCAGGACCAGAAGACCAGGACGAGCTGGTGAGCCTGTTGCTGAAGAGTGAAAATGAAGGTTATGTGTCTGATATTCAGAATGCTATTGCAGTAGCCGCCGGACAAATACCCGATCCGGAAAAACGCTCCCTGCCAATCCTTAAAGCCCTGGCATCAGGTGAAGATCGTGAAAAACTTATTCCCGTACTTGCAAAGACAAGGGGGAGAGATGCCCTGGCTGTTGTGTTGAAAGAGTTTGAGAATGGCACTTCCGGAATAAGACAAATATGTTTTAATACCCTTACCTCATGGAATGATTATTCAGCATCATCAGCTTTATATGAGATTTGTGCATCAGGAAATAAAACATATGAAGAGCCGTCATTTAATGGTTATGTCAGGCAGATACGATCAGCATCCCTGCCTGATGAACAGAAGCTTCTTCTTTACCGGAAGATTATGTCATACGCTCTTACTCCCGAAAGAAAAAATGCAATTCTTGGTCAAATGGGCCGGCTTAAAACATACCAGTCGCTATTCTTTGTTGCACATTATCTTGATGATCCTTTAACAGCTTCTGTAGCGGCCAGGGCAGCCATGAATATAGCTCTTCCGGCTTCAGGGGAAAATGCAGGGATGTATGGATCAAATGTGAAAGAGATACTGGGAAAAGCAATGTTAAAGCTGCAAGATCAGGAGAGCGACTATGACAGGGAAATGATTCGCAAATATCTTGAAACCATGCCTGATGATGAGGGGTTTGTTCCGATGTTCAACAGTAAGGATCTCACGGGATGGCAGGGCCTTGTTGAAGACCCTGCGGCAAGAGCTGAAATGAAACCGGCAGAACTGGCAAGAAAACAGGCCGAGGCTGATAAAAGGGTTTCAGGTAACTGGACCGTTAAAGATGGGTGTATCTGGTTCAACGGCAGTGGTGATAACCTCTGCTCAATTAAGGAATATGGTGATTTTGAATTACTTGTAGACTGGAAAATATCGAAAGGAGGCGACAGCGGTATTTACCTCAGGGGCTCGCCACAGGTCCAGATATGGGATATTTCACGAGTGGAAGCGGGAGCCCAGGTCGGATCAGGAGGACTCTATAACAATCAGAAAAATACGTCAAAACCTCTGAAAGTAGCCGATAACCCGATCGGTGAATGGAATACTTTCAGAATAATCATGATTGGTGAAAATGTTTCAATATGGTTGAATGGAGAACTTGTCGTTGATAATGTGATTATGGAAAATTACTGGGATCGCAGTATCCCCATTTTTCCGAAAGGAGCTATAGAACTGCAGGCTCATGGTACCGACCTGGGATTCAGGGATATATATGTAAGAGAAATAAATGAGAAAGAGTATAATCTTACACCTGAAGAGAAAGCTGAAGGATTTGTTTCTCTGTTCAATGGAAGCGATCTTGATAACTGGACAGGTGATAAGGTTTCATATGCTGTTGAGGATGGTGATATCGCAGAACCTGGGGATAATGGGACAATGGACCACAGAGATCACCCGGGACTAAAAAACAAAACAGGCCATATAGGTTTTCTTGGTCACGGCTCTGTTGTAAAATTCCGGAATATCCGGATAAAAGATCTTTCTGGTAAAGAATAATAATAATTTTCTCTGTGTCACTCTGTGTCTACTCAGTGGATCTCTGTGTAACAAAAAGCTTATTAAAAACTTACACAGAGTGACACAGAGGACGCACAGAGTTCCACAGAGCAATTAAAACTGAATCAATATGAAAAATCTTGGATTACTAATAATCAGTTTGGTGCTTTTCTCATCATGCAGTAAGGTTGCACCTCCTGAACCTTATGGACCGGTGCCATCAGAGCGGCAGCTTGCCTGGCATGAAATGGAGTATTACATGTTTGTACATTTCACCGTTAATACATTTACAGACAAGGAGTGGGGTTACGGAGATGAGAA
>Ga0114918_10005725_pt1 | contig 10631 bp, 19 predicted proteins | sample LantaG_FD_87015 | JGI IMG/M metagenome (GOLD analysis project Ga0114918, IMG submission 87015) | Deep subsurface microbial communities from Baltic Sea to uncover new lineages of life (NeLLi) - Landsort_02402 metaG | ecosystem: Environmental > Aquatic > Marine > Oceanic > Sediment | place...
AGTTATCTATTGTGAAGGACCAGATTGAATAAATTGGTCTAGCCATCAATTATCAATTGATATAGGAAGTCAAGTCACATATGATACAACTCATTCAAATCAACCATCTGTGATAATTGATAGTGGTACTTATAAATGTTGGTACACCGGAAATGATGGTACGAATGATAGAGTTATTTATTGTGAAGGACCAGATGGAATAAATTGGTCTAGTTTTCAACTAGCAATTAATATAAATGCTGAAGGCACATATGATACAACTAACACCTCTACACCATCAGTAATAAAGGATAGCAGTACATATAAATGTTGGTACACTGGAAACAATGGTACTAATTCTAGAATTATATATTGTGATAGTTCAGATGGTATAACTTGGATCAATCATCAATTAGTAATTGATATAAGTAGCGAAGGTGTATATGATATAAATCAAACACTTGCACCATCAGTAATAAAAGATAGTAGTACTTATAAATGTTGGTGCACTGGATATGATGGTTCTAATTATAAAATTATTTATACAACAAGCACCGATGGAAAAAATTGGATTAAACCTGTATTATTTATGAATTCAAATACTGAAGGTTATAAAGATACTCTTAATGTATCATATCCTTGCATTATTAAAGATGATGACACTTATAAAATCTGGTATACAGGAAACAATGAAGTAATTTGTCACGCAATTCTTACTATGACAGACACGAGCAATACTGGTTCTTCTTTACTTGGTGTATACGCTACTGAAGGTACTCAAAACTTCGCACCTGGTACAAATGATAGTGTTCTAGTTATATACGAGCACAGGGCTAATCAATTCGATATATCTAAATTCAGTGGTTCAGATCCTAATCATACTCTAACATATATTCTTAAGTACCTAGATGACAACGCTATTATAACAAGCTTGGGTACTACAGGGTCTCCTGTCAATTATCCTTCCGATTATAGAGATGTTATCTCAACATTATATCCTTCTATAGTAGATACCGATAGTTCTCAAATATTATTATATAATCAATCACAATATAACGAAGACGATATTCTTACTCTTAAGGATTTTGTTAAATATGTATTTATTAATAATACATTTCCAAAAGTTGGTGATTATATATCATTAGCAAGCTTGGATATGAATAGTATAAATGGTATAAACGTATATGTCACTGATAATAATTATAATGCTTTTGGGAGTGGAAATATATCTGTTGAAAAATGGTCAGGTGGAAATGCATCAATTATAATTTCTGGTGTGGGAGAAAAGAATAAAGAATTATTTATTCCAATAACTTTTACTACAGGAGAAATATCTGATAGCGATCCAGTTTGTAATGATGTTATATTGATAAATGCAATTGGTAGACCTATAGTAAGGTAATAATTAATAAATGGGAAGAATTCTATATGGATTCTTCCCACTATAGAATAAAAAGACAAACCTATAGAAACAGTTTTATGGGCGGAAATTAAACAATTTTATTTAAAAGAAGGAGCAGTAAAAATGAGTAGATTACTTAATGGTTTTTCAGATGTTATTTCAAGAGGAAATCTTACAACAAATTCATCGTTCAGAATTGATCAGAGAGGAACTTTTACCAGTTATGCATATACAGTTTGTAATATAGATGATTATATAGCCGATTGTTGGTATATTAGTAACATGACATTAGATTATTGTAAAGCAATGCAATATACAACAGGTTGTGTGCGTTTTAAAGGTTATGGTAAGAAAAATCAGTACATTCAATTAAACAATAAAGATAACACATCATTTGGTATAGGACAAATAGACACTTCATCAGAAGTATCATATTTAACATCTGCTGTTTTAGGTTATAATTTTAAAGGTGCTCCAGTATCAGTAGAATGTTCTCCTAGATATTCATCTCTAACATCAACATTATATAATAATATTCCTATTATAAATGAAGGAGAAAAGAAGACTAGTACTAAAGCAATATCTTGTTTAACAAGTACGTCTGTAAACTACCCAACCTTTAAAATGCAACTTAAGAAAGATGGAGAATTTGAGGTATTATTTTATAATTTTAGAGAATTAGCCGGGGCATTTAGAAACCCACCAGGTGATTGTTTTGTATCATATGCAGATGATTTACAAAGATGCGAAAGATTTTATCAAACAGGTGCTTATTCAGGTGATGTTTATGTACCCTTTAGGGTAAAAATGAATGGAACACCATCAGTAACCTTAAGTTCTGGTAGTGTGGGAAGTATTTCTATAAATGGTTTTGTTGCTAGTGGAACTAGTGGTGTGTACACATGGGCAGCAGAAGTTTAATTTTTAATAATATTTAAAATTCTTATAAAATAGACAATATGGTTTTATACCATTGGAAAATCAACGAATTTATATAAGGATAAAGGAGATTTAAATGAGTTTACTTCAAGTAAGTTTTGATGGATTAACAGTATGTGCTTTGAGACCAGAATACAGTGAGAAGACATTCAGTAGTGCAGATGTACCAAAAGGAACAGAATCAGTGATTTATAAGGCAGCTAAATTTTTAACACATAGCCAAAACAAGACACTAACAGTTGGGTTACCAACATTTACAGATGATGATATTACAACAAAAATAACTACCAGGAAAGCAGCACTAACAACAGGTGTGTTAGGAACTACATATGATAGCACTCTAAGTGTTTTGAATCAAACAAAAGTGTTAAAACCAACGACTCTAGAGATTCAAACTAAAATTGATACTACACGTGGGTTTACAGACAGACAGGCTCAATCATATGCAGATAATGAAAATCATATATTACGTGGTTCGAATCTGACTGCTGTATCTACTGGCACATGTACAATTAGTGGTTTAACACTGACCGATGGATCAGCAAATTTTTCTAACGAGGGTGTGGCTGTTAATGATATAGTGGTTGTGGGTAATGAGACGGCATTTATTACAAATGTTAGTACTACTACTGTATCAATATCAAATTCAATAAATGCAGGTGTTTATAAGATTTATAACCCAATGACCTTAGATGAAGCAAAGGATGCTCTTCGTAAGAAAAGTTCAACTGGTAGTATCATTGCTGACTTAACCAATTCTGAAGCCGAAGCTGTTATTATAAATGAGCGCAAAGAAGAATTAGCCACATTACAAGTAAATAAAATTGTATCAGAATGTTTAGAAGTACCAAGCATATCTACTACATTAGAAACAGGTTCATGTACAACATCTACTAGTACATTAACAAATGCTTCTGCTGATTTTGTTACGGCTGGTGTTGCTGAAAATGATTTAGTTAAAATTGCTGGTGGATTATATAAAGTAGATTCTGTGACAAGTGCAACTGTTCTAGAAATGAAAACATACCCAAGTGATAAAACAGTAGCTACTTCTTATGAGATTCTGAATAGTTCTTTTATATCACAGTTTGAATACACAGTGAATTAGTAGCTAATTGAAAAAATAGAGGATTTGATAATGGGAGATAATAGTTTAAATAGAGATGATTTTATATTGTTAATGAATAGTTACAAGACACAAGTAGAATTGAATACGAAGCTGTTAGACGAACAACAACATATCCTTAGTAAGATGAATATTATTTTGGATATGCAGAGAAAGACGTGTGAGACTATAGATAATCATACAGTTGTTTATAATGATGGAGTAAATAGATTGGTTGATATATTAAGTCAACAGAGTAAAGATAATATTGTAGAACATAGTAAAATAAAACATCAAATATATATATCTCTTGTTGGAATGAGTACAATTATCATAACATTGTTAGCATTGCTGTTTAAATAAATAAAAATAGGAGAGATAGATTTAGTTCTATTTCTCCTATGCATTTAAAACAATAAGGAGGGGATTACATGTTACCATTTTTAGCACCGATAGTAGGGGGTTTAATGAAAAATGGCCTTGATATATTGGCCAATGTAGTTAAGAAAAAAGGCAAGGAATTTGTAGAAGAAAAGACAGGCGTAGATTTGAGCGAACCAGAATTAACAGAAGAACAATTACTAATACTTAAACAATATGAAATGGATCACGAGGAAGAACTTCTTAAGATAGGACTGGAAGATAAAAAGTTATCTATAGAAGAAGAGAAGCTGTTTTTAGGAGATGTCCAAGATGCTCGTAGTATGCAAGAAGCTTCTTTAAAACAAGACGATAAATTTTCTAAAAGATTTGTGTATTATTATGCAGCAATTACGACTATATTAACATTTGTATATATTTTTTGGATTACATTTGGTACAATCCCAACGGCTAATATTAGATTCGCAGATACAATTTTAGGATTTTTGATTGGTTCTATTATTTCAGTTATTATTAATTTTTTCTATGGTTCTTCGCAAGGAAGCAAAGATAAATCTAAATTAGAAAAGAATATAATAGACAAGGTTAGTAAGGGAGGGGTTTAACATGGGATTGGTATTAAAGCAATGGGAATTCCTCAAAGATGTATCTAAATTAATAGTTAAAGCAGAAGAGTTAGGATTTATTATTACTGGTGGTGAGATGTATAGACCTATAGAAATGCAGCGTTTGTATGTAGAAATGGGTCGTTCAAAAACTATGTACTCAAAACATCTTTCAAGATTAGCAGTTGATTTTAATTTTTTTATAAAGGACGAACAAGGAAGATTGAAATTAATATGGGATCGTGAAAAAATAAAACCACTGGGTGATTTTTGGGAATTATTAAATGAGAAAAATGTATGGGGTGGTTCTTGGAGAGGGCTTATAGAAGAAGGTCGGTCTAAGTTTGTAGATGTCCCTCATTTTGAGAGGAGACCATAAAAATACTCACAAGTGAATTTTAGAAATAATTTAATATATTAAAGGAGATATTAAATGAAAGAAGGGTATAAAACAACAGAATTTTGGGTTACATTGGTAACAAGCATTGTAGGATTATTAGTTTTATTAGGGATTATCACACCCGATAAATCAACAGAAATAGTGACGCTTACACAACAAATAATAGCTTCTGTAATGATAATAGTCCCCCAGATTGGATATATATTATCAAGAGGGAAAGCCAAATCAGGTGGTAATATTGAAGTTATATCAAATATAAAAAAAGACTGAGCTAATATCACTAGACAAGGACAAACTTTAAAAAACAAGGAGGTAGTGATATGAGTACATCGGAAGGATATATAAATAAATTAGTTTCAGATATAGTAAACAAAAGAGAACATCCAGAACAAGCATCTAAATTTATGATTGGTGATGTTGGAAACGATGATGATCCCAATACTAAAATTATAAAAGATAAATGTAATTGTAATTTAGCAGATGTTGTAGTGAAGACGGGTTAGGAAAATAAATAAAAATTTAACGAAGGAGGGGCCTTCAAAATGAAAATTGAAAAAATGGGTATGGATAATATACATAATATATCCGAAAGAGTATTATTTGATGCTATAAGTAAATATGTAGATAAATCAAAATTTCCTAAAAATCTAATGTTAAGAAAACTTACATTGGTAGAACAACAATTAAATAGATCCAATGACAATATTAATAAGTTAATAGAAGAATCTGAAAAAACTATTCAAACTATAATAAGAAAATCTGATATGTTAAATACAAACAGTAATAAGTTATTGTATAAATTGAGGATGGATTTTTCATATAATGATTAGTTACTGATTATAATCGTTAAGGGTTTAACAAAAGGACAAACTTTAAACAAAGTGAGGATTTTAGAATGAGAATTGAAGCATTAAAGGATGTACATGGATCTACTATCTCTACAGATGGTTTATTGTCATATTTATCTCAGGTTGTTATTAGTCAAATAGACGAGAAGATCGAACAAAAACAGAGGACTATAAAAACAATTAAAAATGATTTAATTGAGTCCAAGACAAGACTAAATACAATTAAGGATCGAATGACACATGTTGCATCAGAACAACGGAGATTGGTTGCGCTTGATAATGTCTTACAATTAATTAACAACTTAAAAAGAGAAGGTGTTATAATTGGAAGCAATAGAGCCAAAATTTCCAAATTGTTATATAAGGTTCAGGATCAGAACATGTCGAGTTTAGTATCTTTAAAGCAAAGATTATCGACATATCTACCAGAACAAACTAGTAGAATAACCATTTCTTAAGGAGATACAAATGAAACATTTATTAAAAGAAACTTACGATCGTACCAAGAGGATGACTGGTGTTGATTCTAGAACTCCACAAGGTTTCAAACAAACTTTAGCAGATCCTAATGCATTTTCTATTTATTCAAAATCGTTATCAGAGGGTCTTTCTAAACAAGATGCTGAGGATTTCATGTTAATGGCAGAGAGTACAAGGGTTTCTCTATTAGAGAATTCTATGTTCCAACTCAATCCATATGAAACTTTAACTATGCCTGTTCTTAGGGTTTTCTATCCAAGACTCATTGCTAGGGAATTAGTCAATGTTATGCCTATAGATAAGCCTGATGTAATCAAAGGTTTTATTCATGCAAGTTTTAAAAAGTTTGGTGAGAGTGATTACAATCATGCGTTTCCAAGCACTGGTACAGATATATCTAGAGGTCCTTCAGTTGGCATTAATATTACAAAAACTGCTAATGTTGGAACTACTGATATTTTAGCAGAGGCTGGGTTAAACTCTTCACAGAGTCATGTTGAACATGATTTTAATATTACTGGTATTTATGATGCAACATCTGGGTCACCTGCAACTGTATCTATTATCCCTACTGTTGATGGTAATTTTTCAGAGACTGTAACAACTGCTAGTCATCAAACGGATGTTATTTCTGGTCATGTTGATTTCTTAAATGGTACGGTTACTTTTTCTTCTGCTAATGGTGCAGTAACAGCTATTAGGTACACTGCTGTTTGTTCATTGGAAGAGAATCAAATCAATCCTACCGTGAAGTTTGAAATAGAGAAGATTAGGTTTACCACTATAGATCGTAGGATCAGTGCAGAATGGAGTTTGAACGCAGAACAAGATGTTAAGGCATTATGGGATTTAGCATTACAAAGTGAGTTAGTAAATATTATTGGTGAGCAAATTGCATTGGATATAGATCGTGAGATTATAAATGCACTTATCGCTGCTAATAATGCTTTGAATCCTGCAAGTCATTCTAAAACTTTTAACCTAGCACCTCCTACAGCATTCACATGGGGTCGTAAAATGTGGTATGAGAATATCGTTCCAACATTAAATGATCTTAGTGCACAAATTTATAATAGCTGCCTCATGGGCCCAGCAAACACCTTAGCATGTAATCCATTAGATGCTGCTGTATTTGAATCTTTAAATAGTTTTGAATATACTGGTAATAGTGTAGACGGTGGTGATGTTGGATATAGAAGCGCAACTGTGACTGGTGGAAAATGGAAAATATTGGTTAGTTCAATCGTTCCACAAGGAAAGATTTTAGCTAAATATAGAAGTTCAGAATTGACGAGGGCTGCGTATGTCTATGCCCCCTACGTACCCGCATTGCTCTCGCCTTACCCTCTTGGTGCCGTTCCATCATTAACAATCATGTCACGTTATTCAAGTAAAGTAATTCGTCATCAAGCTCTTGGTATATTAAATATTACTGATGTAGCTCCATAATTTAATCAAAAAAATAAAATATATTTTTAGTAATTAAATTAGCCCCCTGATCATTATTGATCAGGGGGTTTCTATTATTTGATTTATCATACAATAACATGATGAATCAAGATCTATTAAACAATCATTATAAATAGACATATATTTTTTAAAATTATAAAAACTTAATCTATCTAATACCCCTGAAAGAAAATGATCACCATTTACTGGTTTAAATGGGCGGGTTAAAATATATAATTATTTTTTATTATTATATGCATATGCCTACCTCTGCAAATACTATAATTAATTTATTAGAACTTATATTTATTTCTCTGCATTTTGTATCATCCTTCGCATACATTTGTTCATATTAATCCTCTTAATTATAATACAATTCCTTTGTTTAGATTATTCATTATAGTTATATTAAAACCTGTTGATATGCTAAGATGAACCTGATTTTCTATATTATTTATTAAACATAATGATTTTCGTTTGATCAATTGTGAAATTATTTTAATAATTTTATTAATATTTGGTTTAAATGATAACGAAGAGGATATGTTAATATTTAAATGTTTTTCAGTGACTGAACCATTATATGATGAATCATTCTTGTAAACATGTATATTCACGGACTCATCAAAAATATTATATGAAAATATATGAATAATATAATTATCATTCAACCCTTTTGCAAAATAATTACTTTGTTTCCAAATCATTAATTCCCCTTTATAAACAATATCCTGTTGTAGTTATGTTTTCTAAACAACCATTCAATTTCATTCTAAAATAGAAGCCTAATTTTTTTCTTACTAAATTTATAATTCTTGTATAATCATTATTCAATGTTTTACTATTTTCTATACTTTTTAATAAAATATTTGCAAAATCTTGATATGAATGATTGACGATTAATGTGAGTGGTAGAGGTGTAATATTGTTAAGTAAATAAAAAAATATGTTATAGTAGGTTAATTTTGGCGTTATACAAAATATCAATACGCCATCAGTTATGTTTATATATTTATTTTTTGTTACGTATTTATACCAAATCACAATACCTCCTTATAAACAAATGCCTGAATTATATATATTATCAAGACACCCATTTTTATTTATTTTAAATTCTATTTGTCCTCCGGTCCTTAATAGGTTATTAATCTTTATATATTTAAGACTTTCTTCTGGTAGTATATACAATAATGATCTTTTTAATAAACTTAAAAAATTGCCAATCTCATCAGTAGGTTGTGGAAAATAAAAATCAAATATTTCATGATGAGCCCTAGTTATAGCATATGAATATATACAAATATTATAGAAATTATAATCATATACAACCTTCATTATTATATTATTATCCAATGTTGCATAGCCTATACTATCCCCTATCATTCTCATAACCTCCCTTCTTTAGAATAACTATAGTAACCATCCCCTATTATAACATGATCTAAAAAATTAATACCAACTACATTAGATATCTCTTTTATTGAAAGTCTGTAAAGTGAATCCTCGTGAAAGTTTATACTGTAATCATAATAATTATTTTTTTCCATTCATCACATACCATATCCAAACTCTCCTATAATAATATAAATATGATTAAGATCTAATTCTAGATTTGGACAAATTTGTAATAGATGATTAATTATATCATATGGGCCTTTTGATATTCTTACAGATTTGATTAATATTCTTTTTATCTCCTTTTCAAATTTTGTATCAGACATTAATATAGATGTTGATACACCACAACGAGATCCTGAATTATATATTTCAATAATCCAATTATACCAATTGTAAAAAGATCTAGGGCCTCTTAATGCTATATAATATTTTTCATTTAACTTTAAAATATTTTGATGATCCCAATGTAAATCATATAACACAACCACCTCCTATAAAATTATTAATAACTATATTATTATTTATTTTTATATTATCATAATGTTTAAATATTTGTGAAACATTTTTAATGTCATCACATTCTTTTAAAAACTCTATAATCTTATTTTTTATATAATTTTGTATGTTTATATCACAAGAGAATATTTTAATATTAACTATATTGATACCTAATTCACTACACATACAATTAAAATAAGGAATATTATAACGATTTTTATGAATGCCACAAATAAATACATCATAATTATTACCAAAGTATAATGCATATGTATTAAATCCAAGATCAACCCAACCTTCTTCAATGTTCATAACAATACCCTTTTTCTGTAAAAGAAATAACACTATTAATAGAATTAAATCTTATAATCATAGATAAAAGCAATTGTACTAGCTTGTTTTATTTGATACATATTCAATATGTGAACTGATACATCATCAAAGTAATCTCCACCGATAATGTCATATGATTCAATTTCTAAAGATGTAATATGTGGTGAATGTTGACAAGCTCTTGTTGTATAACCACTGCAAAATAAATAATATTTAATAGCACGAGGTAAATTACTGAAATTGAACACATGTCTTGTCCAGCCCATCTTCTTTTGTAAATCACTTCTAAAATCTTCTTCTATCATAAACACAACCCTTCTCCAAATTGAAGTGTAAGATTATTAATATCATATCCAAAATATTTATTTTTATAACAGCGCATGAACTCTACAAATTCTTTAAAATTATCAGATGTTAAATTGCATACCATATTTTTTAGATATAATGTAGATGGTAGGTGTTTAAATGTTTTAAAAAAAACATGATAACTTTTAAATTCATTTCTATTTTGTAATCTAATGAAACGATCATAATGACAATTGGTAAAAATATTAATTTTATAATCGTTAGTTGAATAACTATAATCACCATTGTATTTATACCATTTTTTAAAATCAGTTGCAGGCATAGCCCCTCCTAAATTGTAATATTAAATCAGCAGTATTATATTATATACATGTTCCCTCATTTAAATTTGATAACATTTTATCAATTTTTATTATTATAATTTTGTCAATATTGTTCTTTATAAATGTATTAAATCTATCAAAATGATTGTCTGTGAACTACCACAACTTCAAGTTGTGACTTCCTA
>Ga0114918_10005726_pt1 | contig 10631 bp, 15 predicted proteins | sample LantaG_FD_87015 | JGI IMG/M metagenome (GOLD analysis project Ga0114918, IMG submission 87015) | Deep subsurface microbial communities from Baltic Sea to uncover new lineages of life (NeLLi) - Landsort_02402 metaG | ecosystem: Environmental > Aquatic > Marine > Oceanic > Sediment | place...
ACATACGCTTCTTCCAAAACAGCTTGATTTTTCCATTCATCCGGAAGTTTATCCCATAGATATTTATGACAATAAGCATTAGTATCATCTCTTTGCATATAAGTATAGATAGGATTTTCCTGATGAGACATTATCTTATGTAAATCATCATGTATGAAATGATATTTTACGAATTTTTCAGACTGACCAAAAAACTCATCATTAGACTTAGCCAACTTAGGAGTGACCAACTTCCGACCCAATCTATCCTCAGTTTCTTTAAACCTCTTTTTAGTTAAATCTGGATACTTATCTTCACCCACTACACTTTTTAGGTATAAATAATCTTTAATATGTTTCTCGAATTTTATAGGAAAATGGATATGTGATTTTTTAATAGAATATAAAATTTCTTTAGAAGCTAACGGAATATCCAAAACCTTACCAAAAGAATTCATAATCTTCTGATACTCATAACAAGTATTACCATCTTTAGCTATTTCAATTTCTACCCAATATCCATCCATATGATACATACTATAATGATGACGATCATCACTCAGATTCACTTTAGAAACCTTATTACCTTGAATCTTTATCCAAGTGTCAATTTCATTTTCCGTACCGATCATATCCAAATCATTAGGGTTTTCTTTCCCAAGTGCTCTCGAACCAATTATTAACATATTTATTTTGTATTTCTAATTATTTAGAACAAAGGTAATAAAAAAAACCCTTACCATAAAATTAGTAAGGGTTTTTTATTCATCATTTTAAATATTCAGATAATTAATCTAAGGTATTAAATCTCATATTAGGATCGAGAGAAAGTAGAGTTTCATAAATCAACTTAGTACATTTCTCAACATCGGTTGTAGATACGGTTTCAACTGCGGTGTGCATATATCTCATAGGTAATGATATTAGAACTGTAGGAATACCACCATTTGAATAAGCAAATACATCAGCATCAGTACCAGTTATCTTCTGGGCTGTTTTTTTCTGAACCTTAATTTCATTCTTCTCAGCTACTTCTGTAACTAACTCAAGTAATTTCTTTTGAATTGGTGGAGCCGATGTTAAAACTGGACCTCTTGTAATTTTATACTCACCCCTCATAGTAGCATTAATACCAGGAGTGGTTGTATCATGTGTAACATCAGTAACAATTGCGATATCCGGTTTAATACTCTCAGCAATCATCTTAGCTCCATTCTTACCAACTTCTTCTTGAACAGCATTAGTGATATAAAGTCCAAATGGTAGAGTAACATTATTTTCTTTCAATAATCTAGCCACTTGAGCTATCATAAAACCACCAATTCTATTATCCAAACCACGACCAACAAATCTTTGATTATTCATAACAGAGAAACCAGTTTTATAAGTAATCGGATCTCCGATCTCAATGCCTAGTTCATTCACTTTTTTCTCAGAAAGAACACCCACATCAATAAAGATGTTATTGATCATTGGTTTCCATTCCTTTTGTCTAACATGAACAGCGGGTGCTCCGAAAACTCCCTCAACAACTCCATTCTTAGTATGAATATTAACCATATTACCTGGTGCTAATTGAACATCAGAACCCCCTAATTTTTCAACATAAATAAGACCAGCGGCTGAAATATACTTAACTGTCCATCCAATCTCATCAGCGTGAGCTTCAATAACTACCTTCCTCTCAGCCTCTGGGTTAATAACCCCAACAACTGAACCATAATTATCAATGATAATATCATCAACATATTCTTTTATATAATTAACCCATATCTTTTGACCAGATCTCTCAAATCCAGATGGTGATGGGTTATTAAGGTAATTATGTAAAAAACTATTAGACTCTTCTGTGTAAATTTCCATACTTTCTTTAAAATTTATTTATTTATTCAATTCGATTTTATATAAAACTACCAAAAAAATCAGATTATCCAAAATAATGGTAGATCTATTATTATTATTATTATTAATATTAGTTATTATTAAAACTGGAAAAACATCATACTGATTTGTTCTCCTAATATTTCTTCCAAAATTTGTGAATCATTAAAATCAATATCATTATAATCCATATTTTGAGAAATTGTCATTAAATCTTCATCAGTATTAGAACCTTGGATAACTCTAGATAAAGAATTAGCAAAATTCTCATTAATCTTATCATATTTTACCATTAGGTAATAAAGATTTCCTTTTTGATTACTTGATAGGTTTATTGAATTTGACATATTTTTCAGTTTTAGTGGTTGGTTATTTATTATTGTGAAACAAAGATAAGAAAAATATCACAATACGCACCAATTTTAAAAGAAAAAGAAAAAAGAATTTAAGTCAGCTACTTCTATACAACAAAAGTCTAGATATTTCCACATCTTTTCGTGCTCATCAGATTCCGAATAAAATGATTCTCGGTATTTATCATAAGTCTTAACATATAAATCAAATGATGTATGTTCTTGATTATTAATAGAATAATTAATATTAGATATTCTCTGTGCTAAATTTAAAGTAACTACATCTGTATTACCTTTTAATGATTCATTTATTCGTTTAGTCCTATTAAAACCATAGGACAATCTAACAATATCTTTACCGAACATTTCCAACTTCTTTTTAAAGGGAATATCACAATTAGATACCCATATAGAAGTGAAGAAATCTTCATTTTCAAATCCATAATCTATTAGAGTTTGTTCGATATCCTCAATATGTTTTCTAAAAGGGTGATTATAATATTGTCTCTCACCTAATGACATAATAGCCATTAATTTAGCTCTATTATATACATTACTCCCCTTTAAGGAATACGAAATTGGCATTTTATGATCACTTATCTTACTCTGTTTGGTAAATTTTATATCCATCCTAGATTATTATTGGTATTGTAATTTATATTATCATATACCAATTTAATAAAATCATTTAAATATCCAAAATAATTCGATCTTTTAGTTTCTACAGATTCAAATCCAATTGTAGTTTTTCTCAAAAGGTCTTCCTTAAACTTAGGAAAATCATTTTTTTCCTTACTATAAAAATGATCATCAGTCAGAGAATTTAAATAACTACCTACTCGATCATCAATAATATGATTTATATAATCTTTTCTCCTAGATTTCGAGTAATTTTTACATCTTTTTAATTGTTTATCACTCAGTCCTTTAATTTCATATTTAGGGAAATATGATTTCTTAGCATTTTTATCAGCTATTGTGTTACCAACACAACCAGCGTGACCCTTAACCCAAAATAACTCAACTGAACCACCATTATCAGTTATTTTATCAATCACTTTAACAATTGATTGAACGAGTTTAAGGAATCCACTCACAAAATTATTTTGTAGAGTTCCATTATCCATAAGATATTTAATTTTCCGTAATCCAAATAAAGAATCACTGAATATTCTTATATTATACGAATCTTTTCTAAATTGCCATAAAGATTTTAAGATAGCTACCAACTCACCATGTTCTATTGTAATTTTATTTAAAACACATTTAAGACCGAAATGTTCTCTCACAGTTTGTCTTTTAATAGACCCACTTAGAACATACTCTCGATCACCATCATAATCCATTATTACACAAGAATAACCTAATATATTCTTTCTGACTCTATCTCCATGAAACCAAGAAGAATCAGTGTAAATGTCAATTGTTGTCGTATTTGTGTTGTCAGTAGTAATATCCATAACTTTTTTTATTTATACAACAAAGTTAAGAATTTATTTTGAACTGACAAGAATTATTTATAGATTCTGAACAAATCTATTAAAGTAGATTTATAAATCTCTATATCAGATTCCGAATACTTATCAATTGGATAGTGATCCTTTATATAATTTTCTATTTGAGAAACATTAACATTAAGAGGCTTTATAAGAGTTTCATATAATATATCATCACCAAATTCATAGACCTCAGCACACATCAATAAGGATAATATATCATCTAAATCATATTGTACTTTCATTCTCTATCTCATTAAGTAATTTTTGATAGTATGAACAAGATTCATAATTTTCTTCCATGATATTATATGAAATTATACCATTCAAAAAATCTTTAAAATCCTCACTATCTATAACATTAATAGTTAATACTTTGATACAATTGCTATGTAATTCTTTATGGAACATCATAGATTCAATAGTATCAAATTTACTATTATCATCATTTATTGTAAATCCAGGATATGAACTCGGTTTCATCATAGATAATTCATATTCCATATATTCAACAACTTCGTCAATTTTATTATCATCTTTTAGAATCTCTCTTACAATTGAAGAATTTATTTTCCCATTCTCATATGAGATCATAATATATAATTATTTTTTTGAGTCGAATTTTATAACTTTCAACTCTTCACCATCACCATTGACGATCTTTAACTTTATGTTAAATCCCCACAATGACCTAACGTAATCCATGACATCTTTCAATGTTGAATCACTTAACTCCCTATTATCATATGTAGTATATAATAGTGTCATTGTTCTATCTCCATATAAATCAACATCATAAACTTGAATATCAGGAACATATCTACTTCTATTATAGTACTCTGATAAATCATCTCGTATCTTCTTATACCCACGTTCATTATGAATAGAACCTACTCTATAGTATTTATCATCACTCTGTTTATCTTCGATACTAAACATTCTCATATCTCTCATTACTTTTGGAGATAAGAATTGAGAAATAAATGAATCATCTTTATAATCATTTATTATTTCATGAAAAACTTCATTGAAATTTCTTCCAATTAGTTCCGGAAACCACTCTTTATCCTCATCAGTAGGATTATCACAAATTCTTTTTACATCAGTAATAATATTAAATCCTAATGTATATGGATTAAAACCAGAATAATATTTAGAATCAAATGTTGGTTGGTAGATTACATTTGAGTGGTGTTTTAAGAATTCCACCATGAAACCATCATTAAGATATCTCTATCATACATTTCATTTATCATGTGGAAATGTGTAAAAGTAGCGACTCCCTCATTTATAACTTTAGTCTGACCTTGTGGGTAAAAATATTGTGCTGTTTTCCTAACTATTCTAACAATCTCTCTCTGCCAATCCTTTAATATTGGAGAGTTCTTCTCGATGAAGTATAAAATATTTTCCTCTGGTGAGATAGGAAAATTGACTTTATTCTGTTCCTCTTTCTTTGGTGGAACAGGTGGTAAGGTTCTCCATATATCAGACAATAAAGACTCATCATTTTCAATTCTAGATACCTCAATATCAGTATCCATTGTATATGGCTTTTTGTATTTAGAAACTCCATAATTCATCAATGAATGACAAGCATCCAATAATGATTCAACTTCCATATATCCATACTTCTCTTCACAATCAGATATATACTTCTTAGCAAATTGCATATAATCAATAATAGAATCCGCTTGAGTCCATTGTTTGAACATATAATTATTCTTGAAAAAAGCGTTATGACCGTATCCAGCATGAGCTATGACTAATACCATTAGACAAGTGGTATTCTCTTCCATATTATATGATATACAGGGGTTTGAATTTATCACCATTTCATATGATAATCCCATCTGACCTCTTATGTATTTCGACTCATTTATAGAAAAGTCCTTACCGAACTTCCAGTGATTATAAGAAATAGGCAAACCTATTAGAGAGTAAGCATCTAACATCTGCTCAGCCGTAACTACTTCATATTGATTTGGATATATATCCAACTTAAATAGATTATCATTTATTTCTCTACAAACTTCATCAGCTAGTTCCAAAGTTTCTGTTGTCCATTCAGATTTACTGAAAAGTTTCTTTATATAATCCTTATCTAACATCCATAATTACTTATTTTTAATCTTAAACTCCCCCAAAGGAGATGCATCCATTTTACGAAAATCATCTTCATCAATTCTAACTATATCTGAATCTTTCGTCAAATTCCATATAACACTACCAACATTCTTAATTCTACCTTTTATATAAATCGAACCATTATGTGAAAATATAATTTCTTTTTTTGACCTTATAGTTATCTGATCAGAACATTCCCTAAATCCCCTCTTAGACCAGTTCCGACTATAATACCCAACTAAATGAGAGGTGTTATATCCCTCAGAACCCAAGTAAATTCCTTCAATGAATTTCGAACTTATACTAGAAGGTGATAATTTTTTTTCTCTAGCTAGTATATAATAAGGAGCTCTAGAGAACTTATTAGTTCCATCTTCTATTAATCTATATACTTTATACATACAACTAATATAATTAAAATTGGAATTTGTTTTTATTTTCACCAGAATTTAATCTTACTTAAAATCTTCTTAAATAAACTAAGTTCTCCCTCGATAATCTGATCACCTCCATCAATATATTCAGCCTTTATAACTGGTCTTTCATGACCCTTATCCTTATCCAATAACTTTGATAATCTATCCTCTCTGATAACATCCTTACCAATTTTCGATAATATCGAATCAAGAGCCAATTTTTGATTGGATTCACCCTCAAAATCAATATTGTCCAATATATACTGTTTTATTGAAAAAAGATGTGGATTAATATCACATGACAATAATCCACCCTCTTTACCAAATATAGGGCTTTTTATAATAAAAGAACGAAAATGCCAATTACCACTAGCAGTCTTCGTTATTTCAAACTGAAATTGCATATCTTCAAATGAAGCATCAAAATATTTATTAGTTTCTGAATCAAATACATGATTCTTGACATATATCCACTTTATATGGTTACTTATAGTCATAGAATGTAAAGATTCGACAACCTTGTCAAAAATGTCTTTATTATTTTTATTTAAAGATGATAGCATATATTATTATTTACTTAATTATTCTTATCATTTATATCTCTTAATATTTCTTGAAGATCCTTAACTAAGGAATCATCTCCTTTAATTAAAGCTTCCTTTATTTCATCCTCTATCTCCAATATAACTTTATTCAATCTATCCTCTTTCATAGTAAAAATTTTCTCTTCTAAAGCTAAAGATACTCCTTTACCTTGATCACCCATCCGTATAATACTTTTATTTAACAAAGATCTTACAGCTAAATTAAATCTACCTTGATCCAAAGTTGACATGGAAAACGCATCCATATATCCCATCCATATTCTAGTAGGATCTTCACCCATAGTCAATAAAGATAATATTATTCTTTCCTCAGATGAATAATCATCTATTTTTTTATACCATTCCATTATTTTATATAATATTAAATATTAATTAAGTTTAATTAATTAACATAAGACGATTTAATAATAGTATATAGATATATCATGATGTTGAACAAAATTAATCTGATTCAACAGATGAAGTTACTCTACTAGCATCAATTATTTCTTTTTTTAGATCTTCAATAGATTTACCCAAAAATGAAACATCCCCATTTTCAATATATTTCCCTAATTTCCACCTAAGATCAATATCAGTTTTAGATGTTTTTATAATATAATTTAACGTAACTTTATCTTCAATATTCATACTTATATTTTTAATTTTTAAAAACTATTACACCATCATTGTTTTAAAATTTTTAATAATCTCAATCATTTCAGGATCATTTGTAATATCTACTTTATAACTTTCACCATTATTATCATAGTACCTAACCTTATAACCCTTTAGATAGTCATAAAACAAGAAACTAGGGGTCTTTTCAACAAACCACCTATTAGATAAATACTTATCGAAGTATGGGACACCATCATATGATGAAGTTATCATCTTCCCATCTGGGAATTGCTTACTACATATCTCTAAGCATATAATTAATTCTCTAAGATACCTTAAACCATCGTTATCATTATTGAAATTTATTTTTATCTCATGATCACCATAATGACTTTCACTTGTAATTATAGTAACAGTATAAGAATCTTTCGGAACTTTGAAACCAACCTTTTTACCTATTATAATTTCCATCTAATTTTGAATTTTTAAACTTAAATTAAGTTCTCGATTTAGATCAGCTAACTCCATTTTTAGTTTATTATTTTCATCAATTAAATTAGATAACTCTTCCTCAATTCTAATTTTAGAAAAGTCATCTAATATTGATGATAACCCATAACCATTACCCCTTGGAGTACCAAAAACTTCATCTAGATATTCTTTACCAGTCATCTATAGAATAGCTTTTCTTAGTCTGTTAATACTTTCTTGTTTCCCAAGGATAATCATTGTTGTCATAAGGTCTGGACCACTAACTCCACCAGTTAAAGCTTGTCTAAGACCCGGCATTACCATACCAAACTTATGACCCAAATCATTGACAGCTACCTGATAAATGAAGTCCTTAATCTTCTGACCTTCCTTAAAGTTAATATCAGTAGAGTCAATTTTATCTAAGAAATTTCTAAATGTATCTTTAAATTGATCATTCAATTGATCTAGGTTAGAGTAACTATCAACACCCTTCAAGAAAATATTTAGAATAGGAGTCATGTCCTTTCTAAGGACAGCTCTCTCTTTAGCTAAAATAGAAATCATTTCTAATTTATCATTACCAAATTTAGAAATTGAGTCTTTATCAAATATATCACTAATCGATAACTTATTAACATACTGAGAATTGAACCAATTTAATTTATCTAGAGCGAATCTACAACCTGCTTTAGATACTCTTGACATATCGAAGTCATCAACCATTTCATCAATGGTTAAAATTTCCTTATCCCCATTCGGAGTCCATCCAAGAAGAGCTAGAAAGTTAATAAATGCGTCTGGCTCGAAACCTTGATCATCATAACCATCCATAGTAATTAAATTACCTTCTCCATCATCAATTTGACAAGTCAATGGAAATACAGAGAAACCATTTGTTAAACCACTTCTCTTAGATAATTTACCTTTACCATTTGGATTCAGAATCAATGGTAAGTGAGCGAATGTCGGTCTATCGACCCCAAGAGCATCATATAACATAGCGTGTAGGGAAACAGATGGTAACCACTCTTCACCTCTAATGACATGAGTAATACCCATTTCATAATCATCTACGATGTTAGCCATATGATATGTTGGAATTCCATCAGCCTTTAATAGAACCTTATCATCCATCACATTTGACTGTAGGCTAACTTTACCTCTAATCATATCATCAACAACAATGATTTTATCTTTTGGAGTATTAAAACGAACTACATATGGAGTTCCATTATCAAGAAGTCTTTTCACTTCATCTTTACTAAGAGTAAATGAATTTTTCATCATACCTCTTGTTTTATGACCATAAGCAAGATCTTTAATTCCTTGGGATTCAAGATCATTTCTCATCTTAATAAGATCTTCCGAAGTATCGAAAGCATAATAAGCATCACCACTATCTAATAGTTGTTTAATATATTTATCATATATACCAGCTTTAGCTCTTTCAGATTGACGATATAATCCGATAGAATCACTAGGATTCCACGGAGATTCATCTGGTGTCAAACCTACCCAATCAAGAGATCTACGGATATAATCCTCCGCGGTATCAACAAATCTAGATTGATCAGTATCTTCTATTCTTAGAATAAAATCACCACCGTGTTTCTTAGCATACAAATAACAGAATAAGGCTGTGCGTAAGCCGCCTAAATGAAGTTGACCAGTCGGTGATTCATGATGGGGCGAACCTTGTACGGATTCGCCCCTTAGTAGTTTTAGTATTGTTTAACATCTTATTAATTTAATTAGTTTAAAAATTCTCACCCTCTATATGAGAGGTTTGTGATACAAATATACATATAATATATAAACTGGCAAAATAAAAATGAATATAATAAAAATGGAATATAACATTTATACTTTATCTGACCCAATTACTAATATAGTAATGTATATCGGTAAAACAAAAGAATCATCCAATAGATTAAAAAGACATTTATATAAAAGTAATCTAAAAAAGAAAGGTTACGAAAATACTAATAAAAATAAATGGATATTAGAATTATTAGATATAAATGAAGTTCCTATTATGGAAGTGTTGGATATCGGTGATGAAAATAATATCAATGATTTAGAAATTTATTGGATAGGACAATTTAAACAATGGGGGTTTAATTTGAAGAATATGACAAGTGGTGGAGATGGTTTTAACTGGACAGGAAAAAACCACAAAGAATCTAGTATAGATAAGATTAAACTAAATCATCCTTTTAGAAAATCAGTTGTGCAAATGGATAAAGATGGTAATATTATTTCGAGATACGTTTCCATAAAAGAAGCAAGTAGAGAAACTGGTTTTTATTCGGGACATATATCTAATTGTTGTAAGAATAAAAAAAGCTATAATACAGTTGGTGGATACATATTTAGGTATGACGATAATTTAAAAGTGGATAAGAATAAACCGAGTAGTAAAAAATATAAAAGTATGAATAGTAAAAAAACTAACATGGAAGTAACTCAATATGATCTAAAGCTGGGGCTCAGTTTTGGATTATAAAATCTGATGATATTGAACCTAGATTAGAAGAATTTAACAAAGATTACCAAGGATATAAAAATAGAACTCTACCATTTAAAATTTATAAGTAATGGAAAAGGTAAAGATAGATACACATACCAAGAAGCGACTTTTAGAACTCTATGAAACAAGGAAAGTTTCCCTAGAAGGGAATATCCTTAAATTAATAGACA
>Ga0114918_10005727_pt1 | contig 10631 bp, 16 predicted proteins | sample LantaG_FD_87015 | JGI IMG/M metagenome (GOLD analysis project Ga0114918, IMG submission 87015) | Deep subsurface microbial communities from Baltic Sea to uncover new lineages of life (NeLLi) - Landsort_02402 metaG | ecosystem: Environmental > Aquatic > Marine > Oceanic > Sediment | place...
ACTTATAAATAAAGATTTTAAAGCACTGTCACTAATGACCCCGTCATAATCCACTGCTAATATTTTCATTTTTAATTCTTCCTATCCCTTGAATTAATTTGCGTAATACAGTTAAATAAATTATTTAGATTATACTATTTCTTTATAAGGTTGTACAATGGGAATTGTATGATGGATGAGGACATAGGGTACAATTTTAAAATTATGCGGAATAAATGAGAGGCTAGATCTTTTTATTTAGCATACTCTAAAAAATTCTAGCTCCTGCCATATTCTAATCGTTTAAAAAGACATCTGGAACCTGGACTTACCAGACCCCTTATAAAAGTTAGAAAAAGTTCCCGAATTATTGAGTTAGAACAACCCTATACACTTAAAAGGTTCGAATCCTACCCGGCTCCCCGGGTTGGTGTCTGAAAGCGTGCTTTTATGGGATAAAATTCAAATTAGCATCGATAGAATGAAATATGGAAAATTAAAAATATCATTTTGAATTATTAAATTCACTATTACATTTAAAATCTCTATAAATTGCAATTGGATATATTGTAATATTGGGATACCGCGAATATTTAGAGAAATCTTCAATATTATCCATTGCTTGAAAAACTTTTCTAAAAGCTGATTCAAATTTCATCTTATCACTCAATATTTCTACGTTTTGAAACTCTTGAAGAGGATTAAATATTTCTTCTTCATTTTTAGATGGAATAGAAGTAATCAATCCAAAGGCTGATAGCTTTATATTGGGTTTATAACCATAACTACGAAAAAAATGTTCTACTTCTTGATCTATAAAACATTCTGATTTCAAATTACATAGCACTTGAAAGCTCGGGGAACTCTCGAAAGGATAAATTCGAAATATTATCCTATTTTTTAAAAATACTTCAATCCATTTTATAATTCCATCCTGAAGCCATTTATCAATTGTACCAACTCTCTGTAAATTTGTTTCAATAGATTTACTCAACTCTTTTTTAAGGTTATTTATTGTTTGTCCTTCTATAGATTTTTTATTTCGATCCTTTATTCTTTTTAACTCTTCCTCTTTATCACTAATTAATCTTTCTAACTGTTTATATTGTTGGGTATTTTTCAAAGTATTTTCATTGCATTTGTTAATGAATTCAGCAATTTCGTTAAATTGAGATGTTATTCTTGATATTTTTCTATAATCTTCTAATACCGTCCAACCATTCACTTGTATATAAGGCACTTCTTTAATCATTTCTCTTATTTTATCAAGATTTTTTTCATTTTTACAAAACTCTTTATTCACGTTAATAATCAAGTTATAAGTTTGAAGATCTTTCTCGAGTCTATTCAATAAATCATGATGAATAATTATTGTTTCTAACATTGAAGCCTTTTTATTCTCTTCAATCTGTTTATTTAGTCTAAATATATTTGGGAAACCGATCGAACCATCCATTCTATCTTTTTCTGATTCTTCTTCACTCACTAAAATCTCTTTAAGTAATCCTTCTTGAATTTGACTCCAAAGAGACAAAGCTTTGTCTGTATCAAAATAAATTAAATCACGAACGCTTTTCTTATTGTCCATTTTTTAATAATCCCCCTCTCAGTTTATTCTAAAAGTAGCTTTTATAAATTTCTTAACATGCATGTATGTGTAATTAAAAGTAAGAATATTTATTCACAATAAGCAGAATAAATTTTATCTAATCATTTTTCTTGCAAAAACAAATATAAACATTGCCATAAAAATTGCCCCCAAAAGTGCTTCAAATGAAGCAAACAATTGAAAAAATCCTGGCTTAGGAGCCAAATCCCCAAAACCCAATGTCGTGAAAGTAACAATGCTAAAATACAATGCTTCTAAGAACTTTGGATTATATGAATTAATATTATTAGCTATTCTAATATATATTCCATTATAGAAATAATATATAAAAGAGTAACCTAATATAATACCTACCCACCAAATTAATACTCTTAAAGGCCTTTCACCATATCCAGCAACTAAATTCAAAAACATATTAGAAATCCATTTAAAGTATTTTTTATCTTTCCAATTACATTTAGTTTCCATTAATTTTTCTCTATAATAATATTCTCCTGATATATCATACATGCCTTCCTTTCTAAAATAGTTCTTCAAAAGTAAATAAATATCTTTTGCAACCAAATAATCATTTTCTTTTTCTTGAATTACTATTTTATCTAAATTCATATAAGTATTTTTTAAGGTTGAGTTATCTAATCTACAATCTCGTAAGTTAACACTATGAAGATTTGTCTTTCCATCAAAATCTGCATCTTTAAAATTTACACCTATTAAATCAGCGCCAAGAAAATTTACTCCCCACAAACAAGCTTCTTTTAAATTAGAATCTGACAAGTCAGCATTTTTAAGATTTACATCACTTAGAAAGGCTTTATGCAAATTAGTACCAGATAAACTTGCATCTTGTAAATTTACTTCGAATATTTTTGCATTTTCCAAATTCGCACAACCCAGAAAGGCAAATCGTAAATCAGCTTTTTCTAGTTCAATTCGCTGTAAATTTGCCTTATATAAATGTGCTTTCTTTAGGTTAGCTCCATCTAACAAAACATTTTTTAAGTTAGCTTTTTCAAAATTTACATTGTAAAAATTTGCTCGCTTTTTAAGGTTTGAAAGCAACAAAGCTTCTAGATTCCATCCAGCTAAGTTTGCTTCAGACCAATCCCAACCAGGCTCAATATAATTCATTTTAGAGGTTAAATCTTTATCATCTTTATGTTTTTCTAATAATTTTTTAACTCTTTCTTCCATATTTAATTCCCTCAATTACTATTTATCATTATCAGGCAATTCTTCAGAAAGCTTTCTAATTTGAGAATCTTTGTGATTGAGTAGTTTTGCTTTATTATAAGTTATAAAATCAGGATGAGTCGAAATACGGTAATTTTTCGAACCATCATTTTCAATAAATTTCTCTCCATCTTTATCTATGAGACTTCCTTGTAAATTCGTTCTTAATCTACTATAAATCTGGTATTTATCCGGATCAGTAATAATGTGCTCATCATATAGAGAATGTATATTAACCCAACCACCTTCTCCCTTCTTTAACTCTACTGCTAGACGTAATAAAAGTAAAAAAAGAGAATCTCCTATTTTTATCTTGGTCTTATTCACAATAATTTCATTACTTCTAGAAATCGAACTAGTTCCCAGAATATGAATCTCGTCTGTACATTTGTATTCATGTTTTTCATAATCTTTTTCTTGCACCTTAGAAGGAATTTTTTCATTACTTTTTAAACCAGATGCAAGTTGGTGAATTTTAATATCTCTTTTAACATTTTCTAAAAGTCTATACTCTTCTTCATCTATGTTTTTATTCATTGGTTTTAAACTATCAGATAGAAAAAAGGGGTTCTTACCGATGAAAAGTTTTTTTATTTGAACCTTTACATTCTTCATTTCTTCTTCGATTGACCCTGATACTCTTTTATAAATTTTGTTGTAGATATTTTCCCTAATAGGATTTATAACTTTTTCAATATTTTGTAAATCAAAATTTAACCTGTTAGGAACGAGTTCTTTTACCCTTTTTATTCTTTCTGTTAAAAGAAATTCTGCATGCTCAGAATCAAAAAAATCTCGATTACCTACAAATCTTCCGATAGTTTCACTTAGCTTTTCTTCCAAACCTGACATAATTTCATTTTTTCTTTTAGAATACAATAGATCAGAAAGTTCAAATGCCTCTTTTAGTTTATTTTCCACATCGTTCACTTTTTAATACCCCAAAGTTCAATTAGTGCTATAATTAATATTCTATAAATAGTTTCAAAAATCCTTCTTTTTCTTAAAAATAAAAAAGCCCTTCAGCAAAATGCCAAAGGGCTAGAATGTCTTGGAACCCCTATCATTTTCTAGTTGGAACCAAATTATCAAAGATATGCGAAACATCTATAAACTAAAGGAGTTAATTAGCCTTCCTATAAGAGTATAAACAATGTTGAATTGCCTATTTTCCCTTATTTATTAATAAATACATTCCCTACTCTTATTCTAACCATATATTATTATTTAAGGGAAGGTGGATAAGAAGCATTGTGATTAGATAAAAAATAAGCTTTTAATTAAAATCTTTCATTTAATTTAGCGGGAATTCCCCATCTGTTAAGTTGGGGATGAGAGCAAATTCCCGGTAAACCGGGACAGACGACATGTTTAGGTGAGTACCACGTCTGTAAAGGCGTGGGAGTCTATTTTAACTAACCTTTTTAATGAGAACAAATTTTATTTTTGTCTTTGTAGGAGGGGAGAAGATTTAAATACCCCCATGCCCACTTTTTATTTCAAAATTCCGTAATATCGCTACAGCCCTAAGGTAAGGTTCCAATCACTTTACCAGATTTATTAAATACCGTTATTTCTCCATTATCTTCATCGCTAGCTCCCATATAAGCAACAAAATCACCGTCTTTATCGGAAACACCCATTATCCCGCCATATTCATCAGCTCCCATATAAGCAACGGGAGTGCCGTTTTTATTGGCGATATTTAATCCTCCATTGCCATCTTCTAAAGCGCCCATATTAACAACAAAATCACCGTCTTTGTTGGCAATATTTATTCGCCCACCATCTTTATCTATACTAGCTCCCATACTAGCAATAGGAGTGCCGTTTTTGTTGGCAATATTTATTTGCCCACTGCCGCCTTCAATAACTCCCATATTAGCAATCATATTGCCGTCTTTGTTATAAATATCCATTCCACCATATTCACCAGCCATTATACTAACAACAAAATTGCCGTCTTTGTCGGCAACACACATTATCCCACCAACTTCATCAGTTCCCATACTAGCAACCATATTACCGTCTTTGTTATAAATACTCATTGCCCCACCAACTTCATCAACTCCCGTAAGAGCAACGGGAGTGCCGTTTTTATTATAAATAACTATTGCTCCATTATCGTCTTCACTAGTGGATAACAAAACAACCTCTTGCCCAGCATCATTCACAATTGCTATACGCTTGGCTAAAATCTCTTCCTGAATAGCTACCTGACTTTCAACATTTTCATCTACCAAAAACACATAAAACACCAATATAGCTAATACCGAATAAAGAAAAATTCTTTCAAACTTTTTCATTTTAAACCCCCTTTCTTAGCAAAGTATTTTTTTTTAACAATGTTTTTATTGCCCAGCATACCCCTACACCGAATATTGTTATTAATAAAAATATTAAAATTGAATAGGCACTAGAAGTTAAAGGTGGCATATTATATATATCTCGAAAAATGATATAAAGCCTTCCAAGTATCAACAAAAATGAACATACACCAATACCTATAATGGATGAACGAGTAAAAAGAGTTATTATAGTTGCTATTGTTGCTGGCACAAAAGATTCTCCAATCGCAAATAATAGATTCTCAAGATTATCAATGATATATAATTTATCCAAAAAACGAATAATAATAGTCACAATAAAAAATGTAACAAAGCATCCTGCAATAGTACTAATATAGTCTTCTTTTGTTAATTTTTTTTTCATTTAAACCCCCTGTTAATTTCATTTTTTAAAAATATGATTAATAATACTTGCTTTATTTTATTTTCACTTTTAGATTATTATTTAACCTTAAGGTCAGATTCGTCTTTAGTTTCTTTCTTATAATCTTTTTTTCTATCATACTTATTCATATCATGATAGGATAAATATAAAAGAAACGCTAAGATTGCCATACCGAATAACATACCGAAAATTTGATTATTCATTAAAAAAGAAATAAACAATTTCATTTTGTTAACCCCTTTATTTAATAGTTAAAGTGCTCTAAAATGCTCAAAATTGTTCATATTTTTACTCTAGTAGCGTTTCTTTATCGCTTAGCATAGAATCCCTCGCCTTAAATAACCTCTTAGTTATCCTTTTATATTTCAACTTGCTTTTCGAGGTTGCAGGTCAGGATTTATTTTTTTTATTCTTAAAACCAAACAACTGGTCTAACTCTTTTAGCTTGTTTGGGTATTTAATTAATAGTATGATATAAAATGGTCCCACTATAATTAGAGGACCAGCTATCCATACAAGAATGCCGTCATATCCTGTAACAAGTATTAAAAAAGCTGTTAATGTGAGCCCAAGACCAATTAAAGTAAAAAATAAACCATAAAAAAAGCTTTTTCTGATTAGCCCATTCATAATACCTAAAACAATAGACAAGGCAGTAAAAACAATAATCATTTTCCAGTCCATGAAATAACTCCCTTCTATCACCTTTTTTAAAAACTAAATACAAACCTCTTTTTCTACATTATTAATTTCTTCCTGGTCGATTCCGATTTACCATTTTTATTTATTATTTAACTTCAAGGTCAGATTAGTCTTTAGTTTCTTTCTTATAATATTTTTCTTTTTTGATTTTCTCATTCCATTCGCTTGCTTCTTTTCTTTCCTTTTTTACGCCTTCACCAAACCCGAAAAAATATCCCAATCCAAAAAATGCCATTAACCCAATTGATATCGGTAACCAATTATAATCTATTACTTCCATAATCATTGACCCCCCTTTTAAAGAGTCCTGCTCCCCGGAAGAAATACAAAAACCGGAGAGCAGGGGTCGGCAACCCGGAGAACTCTGGAGAGAGAAGGCCGGATCACCGAAATTCGATTCCTTTTATTTATTCCACGATTAATTGCAAGGAACCAGATGGAAAATGGCCAGAATCAACTTTATCGTGGTATTCTCCCTGAAACCACTTGCAATAAACATCTTCATCTTCGACTTTGATAATTGTCATAGTAGGACCGCCTGATTTAAGTTTAACTACATCTCCAATTTTTAATTTTTGGCTTGATTCACTATTACTCATGATTTCACCTCCTTATTTTTCACTATTTAACTCCTATTTTTATTTCACCTGCTATATATAGGAACATTTTTATATTCATTATCATCTTCCACTGGCCCTTCTGTTAATAATCCACCCTTTGGACTGTCTTTATCTTCTTCTATAAAAAGATAAAATGGCTCCTTCTCGTGGCGCAGAATCGAAATAATGTCATTGAACTGACTAATGGGATAATGGAGATTTATCTTACGCACCGGTCCATATTTTTCTATATCGTCCTTTCTTTTATGCAGTTTAAGCTCATTTGGGGGAATCTCCGAATCATTCTTAAAGAATTTTATTGAAAATACGGGTGTTACTATAATCCCTCCAATCTTTTCTAGTTTTTGGCCATCACTATGGCAATTTATTTTTGCTATACAATCACTTGGTTTTCTTTCTTTATCATTGGCATTGGCGTAATAATAAAGGTTGTAACGAGTAAATTTTAGCTTTAATAAATTCATTTTTTTGACCTCCTTTTATTTTTTATTTATATCGAAATTTAAGTATAAATTGTTTATTCTGCAAGCCTACCTGCTTTCGGATCATCAGCGCTTCTAATTCTCCAGCAAAATTCAATGCGGGACCATACAACAGTTTTTTCAGTTAGTTTCCGGAACTCTTTAAGGACTTCAGGATTGATTGCTAAATTGCCATTTCGATTTTCATATACGGATTGAGATCCAAACTTTTCTTCTATCTGATAAACAACTTCATTTTGATAAAGTTCACGCTTTTTACTTATTTGATCAAGCATCCACTTGGCTACTTCAGGAGCTTTTATTATCGAATTACTTTTCTTTTTCATTTATATCAGCCTTAATCAAAGAATTAAGTGGAAAATTGCCATGTTCAAGTTTTTTCCCTGCAAACCACTGGCAACTTACACTACCATCGTAGCTTTTGATCTCGCTCACTGTCATGGGAGGACCACCTGAAATAAGTTTGACTGTATCTCCAGTTTTAAATTTTTGATTTGGTTTAATGTTATCCATAATTAAACCTCCTTTTTTTATTATTTTTTGAAAAATATCCCAAGACATACAGTTATTGTTCCAAATAGAATAGAGGGGTCCGGGGAATTCCCAAAAACTAAGATTATGACCTGATAAGAAATGATCTTAATTCGAGGGTTTTCCCTGGTCCCCTTTTTAATCAAAATAAACTTTTAACCTTTAATAAAAATGGTGTTTCCTGAAGCGGAATAAAAATTACCAGGCACGCTGAAAGTTTGAATCCAAGTCCCGCTTCCATTAATGCCATCATTATTAAAAATCCTCTATTTATGATTATCATAAAAATATTAAGGACCGTATATCTTCCAGCTGTTGCCAACCTTCTGTAAATAAGTATAAGCAATACCACCACCACCTTCAACCTGTCCACACCCACTTATCACACAATAAAAATCACCATAAACTTCACTATAATTCCCATAAATATACACATTATAAATAATCATATAAGAGCTAAGAGTTACGTTGCCACAAGTTAAATGTATATTATTAAACATATCTTCCATAAGTGAAACTTTATAATATGCATCCGAGCCATAAACACAATAACCTTTTGCCTTGCTCCAATTTTGATCATTTAAAGCTAAAACAAATTCATAAACAACGCTCTTTATTTTTGCCTCATCAGTAGCAGGAGTTACTACTCCATTACAACCACTTAAAAAGACAGCTAAGATCATGAATGCAACTAAAAATAAATGTTTTCTATTCATTATTTAATCCTCCAATTAATTATGGACATAATATAAAGTGATAAAATTAATTATCTTCTGTCTATTTAACTCATCTTTCTTGTTGGACTTGATGCTTTTTAAGTAGGATTACTAGAAGATCTATGGATGGAATACTGATAGTATTTGTAAGTTTAAATTGGAAGTTAACAAATGCTTTTCTTGGAGCTTATTAAATATAATCATTGCAATGTATTTTCAATATTTATATTTCAAAAGCAATGGCCAAATTTTAGATAGAAATAAAAGTTTTTATATTTTATTTTTTTATTATTTATAATCTAAACTTTCAAACCTTTCTACATTTATTATACTACTTTTTTATTAAAAATGCTTTTACCTTAAAGGTGCTAATATGCAATTATATAAATCTACAATCTTTTAATTCTAATTAAAAATCATTTCAATTTTATTTCAAGTTTTACCTAAAAATATCACTCGAAATACTATACTTACAATTTGGATTATCAAAAATCAAATTCTCAGATGAATATTCTAAGAAGTTATTTGCTTTTCTTAATATTGGTTCAGAACTATAAATAGCTTTTGTAATATGACTTCTCTTCATATTGGTAAAAAAACAACTGGTCATATTGGCCAATCCGCTATCTTTACGCAATTCATTCCAACTTGATTCTTCGATATCTTCAATAAAACAAGTAAGAATAGCTGTTCTTGTACCTGAAAATTGTTTTGCACCATCCTTTATTGTCTTATAAATACTTTTTAATACTTCATCCTTCTTCTCACTTTCCGCCCTAAAAACAAAATTGACCCCTTTAACAAAATAAAAAGCATGATGGGCATGATTTTTTATATAAGGTTCTAATATGGCAATGGCTTTATTTTCTTCTTTAATATTAAAATCATTAGGAAGTTGGTCTATTTTGACACTAATTCCATCTAAATTAACAGAATACTGTGAATCTTCGATATTCTCCCTTATTAGAGTAGCTAATTTCTGAAAATGAGAAATATTTTTCCCTAAGCGTTCTTTACATGTAATAGTAAATATATATTTGCCTTTTAATGGTTTAACTTTGGTAAATATTTCACCACATAAAGAATAGAAACCTTCTCTTGTAATTTTTCTCCCTTTATCAGAGCTAACCCTAATACACTCTATCTCTAATTCAAAAGATTCCTCTGTTACAAGAAAATCATAGCTTGATATATTCTGATTTTGCCTCTCTAAGTCTACAAAATCTACATCCCAGCCGTGTACTAAAAAATGAGTGGCAATTTGAATTTCAAATAAAAATGGATTAATTGAATCTACTAGTAAAGCGCTCTTGATTTTTTTCTTTGCTCTACTATTTACTGATTGAAAAATTCTATTAATTGAAATCATTCGATTGCTAGCTTTCTTTAATTCATTAGTTGCGTTTTTCCATATAGATTTACCACTATCATATAAATCAAAGAATTCCTTTAAAGGTTCAAGAAAAGGATTCCTAGATTTTAAATATTCCGCATAAAATATTGCATTTTTACTTCTTAAATGCTCATCTAGTTTTGCAATTTTATTTTTCCAAATATCTTCTCCTGTAATATTAAGAAATCTCTTGACTTCTCTTTCTAACTGTCTAATACTAATATCTCTATCATTATCTTTTATTCTCATGTTTACACCTAAAACATATTAGCTATCAATTATTCTTTACTATTCTTATACATTATCATAAATTATAGACAAACTTCATCCTCAATCTTATTTATTTCATCCTGATTAATACCAATATATCTCTTAGTTACAATACTACTGCGATGGCCTAGCTTTTCAGATATCTGCTCAATAGTAATTCCTTTTTTTCTTGCCTGATAGCCCCAGGTCTTTCTTAGCGTATGTGTGCCTATTCTCTTACTGTCTAGGCCTACCTCTTTACACCAGTTCTTGATCATCTGCCATTATGTCAAGGGGACGGTTCTTCTGACACTTTTCTTACCGTTTCCCGATTGACTCCAATTAAAATAGCTATCTTCCTTTTTGATAAATTCGATCCTTTGG